>Ga0102944_1001898_pt1 | contig 12996 bp, 13 predicted proteins | sample SalPonD_shore_MG_FD_78172 | JGI IMG/M metagenome (GOLD analysis project Ga0102944, IMG submission 78172) | Salt pond soil microbial communities from South San Francisco under conditions of wetland restoration - Salt Pond MetaG... | ecosystem: Environmental > Aquatic > Marine > Intertidal zone >...
TCAATATATTTAACTGCGCAAAAGTGTAGCAAATCTCTGCCATTGAGACAAGGAATTTATAGCCGGGGCGTGCTCCGGAATCCGTGCATGAGCGGTACCGGCGGGATCGGGACGCGTGAGGGCAGCGCATTGCGTTCCGGATACAACAAGAGCACCTCGCGTAAACGAGGTGCTCTTGGGACGGAGGAGAAAATACACGGGCCGGAATCCTGCCGGATGCCGGTCCGCGTGGCTTCTGTTCACCGGGCGGCTATTCGATGGCCGCCTCCCCGGATTCACCGGTCCGGATACGGAGGGCATCCGCCACGTCGAAGATGAAGATCTTGCCGTCACCTACGCTGTCGGTGGACGCCGTATCCAGAATAGTATCGACGATCTTCCGGTATTTGGTTTCGGTGGTGACGATCTCGATCTTTATCTTGGGCAAAAATTCGATCTGGTATTCGCTGCCCCGGTAGAGCTCGGTTTGTCCCCGTTGCCGGCCGAAGCCCTTCACTTCGGTCACGGTCATCCCATGGATGCCGATGGCTTCGACCGCCTCCCGGACTTCGTCCAGTTTAAATGGTTTGATAATCGCTTCTATTTTTTTCATGTCTGATCTCCTGAATCGGTTTGTCATTCGCCGGTTGGTATTTCCTAGCGGGTTGTCTGCCAGGGAGGGTCACTCCTGAATGAGCTGAAAATCGGGATAGGCTTCCAGGCCATGTTCTCCCACGTCCAGGCCGTCCCGTTCCTCTTCCGGGGTCACCCGCAATCCGATGGTATGTTTAATCACCTGAAACAGGATGGTGGTGGTGATAACCACCCAGAGAAAGGCGGAGGCGATGCCCAATAACTGAACCCCGATGATCTTCAGCGAGGTGCCGCCCGCATTGAACAGGCCGGCGGCCAGGGTTCCCCAGGCTCCGCCAACTCCGTGCACGGAAATGGCGCCCACCGGATCGTCAATCTTCAGCACCTGGTCCACAAATACGATGGAGGCCACGACCAAAGCGCCCGACAGCAATCCGATAATGATGGCACTCCCCGGGTGGACGTTGGCGCAGCCGGCGGTAATCCCCACCAGACCGGCCAGCACCCCGTTGAGGGTCAGGGTGGCGTCCGGCTTCTTAAACCGGAACCAGGCGACAAGCATGGCACCCAGCGCACCGGCGGCTGCGGCCAGGGTGGTGTTCACCGAGATCAGGGCGATGTCCGTATTGGCTGCCGTGGTGCTGCCGGCATTGAAGCCGTACCAGCCGAACCAGAGGATGAAGACTCCCAGGGCGCCCAGGGCGATGTTATGACCCGGAATGGCCCGGGCCTGCCCCTTGACATATTTTCCGATCCTGGGACCGAGGGTGATGGCGCCCACCAGGGCCGCCCATCCCCCGACCGAGTGCACGACGGTGGAGCCGGCGAAGTCGATGAAGCCCAGGTTTTCCAGCCAGCCGCCCCCGTTGAACAACCCGCCCCAGGCCCAGGAGCCGAAGACGGGATAGATGACGGCGGAGATGACCGCGGAATAAATCAGGTAACTCACGAATTTGGTCCGCTCGGCCATGGCGCCGGAGACAATGGTGGCGGCCGTGGCTGCAAACACCACCTGGAACATCCAGAACGCCAGCGTCCAGTGATCGCCGGCCCCGCCGAAATCGCTCAGGAAAAAGCCGGTGGTCCCGAACCAGCCGGTCCTGGAGACCCCGAACATCAGGGCGAATCCCATCGCCCAGTAGAAAATGGCGCCGATGGACATGTCCATCAGGTTTTTCATGATGATATTGACGGTATTCTTCGCCCGGGTAAAGCCGGTCTCCACCATGGCAAACCCGGCCTGCATGAAGAAGACCAGGAAGGCGGCCGTCATGGTCCAGATATAGTCCGCATTGGTCTGGACCGCAGCGGCCGTGGTGGTGTCCTGGGCGACTAACGGCGCTGCCAGCAGCACTGCTCCCAGGATGAAAAAGAGTCTCCCGAATTTTTTATGCTTGATGTTCAATTGAAACCTCCTGTATGCATGTGAATGAATCGTTTCCGGTTCGTGGGCAGGCCGGGTCAAAAACTGATGCCCAGCACCATCCAGGAAATGTCGGCTTCCGGGTTCAGGATGTACGAGACGGTGAAGCGATCCCTGGTCACGTTCAGCGCCACATTCACGATATTCCAGTTCCCGGACGCCCCGGTCACATAGACCTGATTCCCCGCTCCGATGGAGAGGCCGGCGCTGACGTCTTCATTGGAGTAAAAAGCATAGCTGCCTTCCACATAGGCGGAGTGGTCCGGATCTCCGGAAAAATTGTACGCGACCAGCAGCGCCAGGTCACCGGAACCCACCGAACCGCCGGCTTCCAGGATATGGCTGCCGGTGTCGGGGTTATAGTCAAAGAAATCCGATTGGCCGGTCTGTACCGGAAAGTAGTAATCGGTGAGAGTCAGGCCGACCGGACCCAGGCTGTAGGTGAGATACAGATCGTTCTCGTTCGCCTGGGGCGAGGTGAGGGCCCAGGAGGACCAGGCGCCGATCTCCAGGTTTCCCAGCCCATAGGACACATAGGGCTGGATACTCGCGGAATTACCGAAATCGGTTCCCCGCCAGATATACCGGCTCACGACATCCGCGCCGAGATCGAATTGGGCGTGGAGGGTACCGGCCAGGGGTGCCAACAGAAGCAAGGGCCCCAGCAACCAGAGAAGGAGCCGGACGCGAACCTGTGCCGTCTCCTGCCTTCCGGTGGTTCGGGAATGAATCGCTCTGTGCGCGGGACTGCATCGGTAACGTGTATGGTTTTTCATGCGTTGTGTATTCCTTCCGTCATGGTGAATCAATTTAAGTGATAGTGTCAGTGGCAGAGATGTCTCATTTCTCTGTCCGGATTGCGGTTATTGAGTCTGCGGGCGGGAACCGCCCTGTCGAACTTCCGGTGAGCGGAGAATGCCGGCCAGGATGGTCACGAGCGCAAGGGTACACTCGTGTATTCCGGACCTGACGTGCCTCCTGATACGACCGATCATGAAACGCTCCTCTGCTGTTTGCTTTCTTGCTTTTATGCCTATAATTGTTCAAAAGTCCAGATTTAATTTAGAAATATGGTCATTTGAACAATTATGCGTGGAATATAAAACTGGATTTTCAAGATCGAAAGCTATTTTATCCATTTGTACGTCTTTTATGTATTTTTAGATACAAATGATTATTATTGTGGTTCGAATATACATATTTGATTTGTTTTGCCTCGAATTGTGGCGGAGCGGGAACGGTTTTGCGCCGGGTGCGCGGTGGTTGGTATCTTTGCGGTTAATTTTTTAGAATACGGGATGAAGATCTGGCGATACAGGTATTATTGCCTTACAAAACCACAGGAGAACGCGCGTGCGATACGGACCGGATAAGCCTTTCCCCCGATATACCCACACCCCCGGGGAGACGCCGCACCCGGTGAAGAGCCCGGAAGGGCACTCGTACGGGATCCGGGAGACGGCCGTGCCGCCGCTGGAGCCGGCGCACTGGTCCCAATCCGGCGCGTATCTGTACGCGGTCGATCTCTTTAATCACGGATATTACTGGGAGGCGCACGAAAGTTGGGAAGGGTTGTGGCATGCGGCGGGACGGCGGGGAATCGTGGCGGATTTTCTGCAGGGGCTGATCAAAATGGCTGCTGCCGGGGTGAAGGTGCGCCAGGGCAACCGGGCGGGGGTGCAGACTCATTGCCGGCGGGCGGCTGCTTTATTCCAGAAGGTCAAACAGGCGGGAGATGGCGACCGGTTCGCCGGGGTCGATCTGGCACAGCTCCTCGACCGGGCCCGGACCGCGTCCGAGCGGGTTCCGGAATCAGGGGGATCCTCCCCGCAGGCGCCCGAACCGGTTTTTCGCTGGGAGCTGGAACTCCGGTAGCCTTTGGGTGCGACGATGACCTTACCCGGCGCGCCGGAGGTAGGTTCGGAATTTGGCCAGCACCTCTTCCTCAGACACCGTGGCGTCCTGATCGGTGGGATCTTCGTCCCCGTTCAACCCGGCGACCAGGGCCCGGATGCAGGCGACCACGTCCCGGTGGTAGCCCCCTTCCAGCAGTCCGAACGTCGGGATCCCCAGGTGCCGCACCATGCTTCCGAACCGGTAATATCCCTGCCGGGAATACTTCAGGTTCAGGAGGGCATCCTTGCGGTAGCCGTCGAACCCGGCGGAGATCCCGATGACGTCCGGGGCGAAGGTTTCGATGGCCGGCTGAAAATGGCGCAGAAACTCTACCAGTACGTCGTCCCCGCTCCCGGGCGGCACCGGCACGTTTCGGGTGAAACCTTCCCCCGGCCCGGAGCCGTGCCGGTCTGCGGTGGGGTCGAACTCCCGGGTGGCGCTGGCGTAGGGATAATTCGGATACACAAACTCCTGGTGGAGGGACAGATAGAACACCTGATCCGAGGCGTAGAAAATCTGCTCGGTCCCGTCTCCCTGGTGGCCGTCGATATCCAGAATGCAAATGCGGTTCCCGGTCCGGCGCAACGCCTCCGCCACAATGGCCATGTTGTTAAAGAAGCAGAAGCCCTTGGAAACGCCGGGAGTGGCGTGATGCCCGGGGGGCCGGGTGCAGGCGAAGTGGCCTCCGGTGGCCGCGTGCCAGGCCAGCGCTGCGGCCTGAACAGCCGCCGGGAAGGTGTCGCGGTCGCAGTGTACCTCCGCCAGCCAGCCGTTGTGGGCGCCGGCGCGTTGTACCTGCTCGATGTGTGCGGAAGAGTGTACCCCCCGGATCAACTCCAGGCCATCGATATCCGGGCTCACCTTGCGGCCGATGGCGGCGATGCCCGCCAGCCGGTATGACCCTTCCGGCATTTCATTGCCTTTGTATTCCCGGGATTCGGTGGTGTATATTATGTCCATGGATTGCTGTTCCTCCGGGTGCATTCGTGTGAATTTTAATCTAAATTACAGGGTGCGATTCCTCAATGATTATGTCCGGTCCGCCGGGCAGGGGAAAGGCCGCCGGCGAGAGGCGGGAACTGACAGAGATTACCGGTCGATTGGGAAAGGACTGTCCGGGCCGCATCCCGGATTGTCGGGAATGGAAACACAGACGCAGGAGAAGGTATGCGAGATATTTTGAAGATCTTCAATACGGAGCACCATACCAAAGAACAGTGGTTCGAGCATTACACGGCTTTTCGGGCGGGGACGGCGCTGGAGCCCCACGACGTGCGGTTAGAGGACATTGACGCCGACCACATCGAGCTGCGGATGACCATCGGGGATCACGCCCGGCAGCCGTACGGTTTGCTGCACGGGGGCATGAGTTTGATGCTGGCGGAATCCGCGGCCAGTATTCACGCGTGCTGGGACGTCGACTTGAGCCGGCGGGTGCCGGTAGGCATTGAGATTAACGGTTCCCACCTTCGGTCCGCCACGGACGGGGAGGTCCGGATGATCGCCCGGGTGATTCGCCGCAGCCGGACCCTGATTCACCACCGGTTCGAATTGATCCACACCGATACCGGGAAGCTGCTCTGTACCGGTCGGGTCACCAACATGTATCGGAGAGTGGAAAAGTAATTCCGGAAAGCGTTTCTGAACGGTGACGCCGGTACCATGGAAAAGGAAGCACCCTTAACCGGTTCCCCGCTTTGGTTACCGTCAGACCTCGATCAACATCCGCTCGGGATCTTCCAGCAGTTCCTTCACCCGGACCAGAAACTGGACCGACTCCCGGCCGTCGATCAGGCGGTGATCGTACGAGAGCGCCAGATACATCATGGGCCGGATGTGTACTTCCCCGTTCACGGCCACCGGCCGTTCTTCGATGCGATGCATCCCCAGGATGGCGGATTGGGGCGCGTTGAGAATCGGGGTTGACAGCAGCGAACCGAACACCCCGCCGTTGGTGATGGAAAAGGTGCCGCCCTGCATTTCCTCAATGGTCAGTTTGTTCTCCCGGGCCTTGGTTGCCAGGGTCTGGATCTGCTGCTCAATATCGGCGAAGGAGCGTTTGTCGGCGTCCCGGATGACGGGCACCACCAGCCCCCGGTCGGTGGACACGGCGATGCCCATATCCACGTAATCATGGTACACGATCTGGTTTTCATCCAGCCGGGCGTTTACCATGGGAAAATCCCGAAACGCCAGGCAGCAGGCCTTGGTGAAAAACGACATGAACCCCAGGCGGACCCCGTGTTTGGTTTCGAAGAGTTCTTTATACTTTTTGCGGGCTGCCAATACTCCGGTCATGTCCACGTCGTTGAAAGTGGTGAGCATGGCGGTTTCGTTTTTAGCCTGCACCAGCCGCCGGGCGATGGTTTTCCGGAGGGTGGACATCTGCTCCCGGTGCACGGACCGGTCGCCGGCCACCGGCTGTCCGGTCGCCTGCGGAGCCGGGGATTCGGCCGTGGTCTCCTCCTCTGCGGCTTCCGGCGCGGGTTGGGCTTGTGTTTCTTTCGTCTGCGCCTGTTGCCGGGTTTGGGCTGCCTTCCGGGCATCGGATTTGGTGATTTTACCGCCGACACCGGTGCCCCGGACCGATTCCGGGTCAATGCCCGCTTCCTGCAGGATATTCGAGGCCACCGGCGAGACTTTCACCTGGTCGGTGGTGCGGGAGGTTGGCGCTTTCGCCGGTTCGGGTTCTGCCCCGGTCTCAGTTTCCGCCGGTTCTTCGGCCGGTTCGGCCTCTGCTTTGCCGGCTGTTTTCTCCGTCTCTCCCGAGGACTTTTCCCCGGATTCGGCTTCCGTGTCGATGACGGCGAGCACGTCTCCCACCGCCAGAGTGTCCCCTTCTTCCGCCCGGGGGCTCAGAACGCCCGCCTCATCGGAGGGCACCTCAAAGGAGGCTTTCTCGGATTCGATTTCACAGATGGGCTCGTCACGGTCCACATACTCGCCTTCTTTTTTCAACCATTCAGCCACCACCACTTCGCTGATGGACTCTCCGACTTCGGGTACCTTGATTTCGTGTTTCATACGGTCCTGACTCTGTCGTTTACGATACTTTTTCTTTCGCAGTCCCCTCGGCAACCGGGGTTTCGGCTTGTCCGTTCCGGTGGAACGCCCGGTTCAGCAGGTTCTCCTGTTCCATGACGTGTTGTTTATGAAATCCGGTGGCCGGTGACGCGCTGTTGCGCCGGGCAATCACGTCCAGCGGGGCCAGATCGAATGTGCGAAGCAGGTAGGACCAGGCGCCCGTATTCTCCGGCTCCTCTTGCACCCAGAGATACCGCTCCGCCCCGTCATATTTTTCGATTATCTGTTGCAGTTGCTGTTCCGGCAGCGGATAGAGTTGTTCCAGGCGGACGATGGCCACGTCCTCCCGCTGGTCTGCCTCCTGGCGTTCCAGCAGGTCGTAATAGATCTTCCCGGAACAGAACAGCACGGTTTTCACCGCACCGGGATCTGCCTGGGGATCGTCCAGCACGGTACGGAATCCACCGGAAGCGAGGTCGTCCAGGGGGCTGACGCACCGGGGATGCCGCAGAAGGCTCTTGGGCGTGAATACCACCAGCGGAATCCGGAAGGGATAGGCCATGTGCCGGCGCAGTGCGTGAAATAAATTTGCCGGAGTGGTGGGATTGATGATCTGCCAGTTATTATTCGCGGACAGGCTCAGATACCGCTCGATCCGGGCGGAGGAATGCTCCGGGCCCTGTCCCTCGTATCCATGGGGGAGATACAGCACCAGGCCGTTGGTGCGGTTCCACTTCACCTCCGAGCAGGACAGGTATTGATCGACGATAATTTCCGCGCCGTTGGCGAAATCGCCGAACTGGGCCTCCCAGATGGTCAGCCCGTGCGGGCTGGCACAGGCATAGCCGTATTCGAAGCCCATGACGCCGTATTCATTCAGCGGCGAATTATAGATTTCGAGATTTTTTTGTTCCGACGCCAGGTGATTCAGGGGGATATAGCGGTCTTCGGCATCCCTGGTGAGCAGGACGGCGTGCCTGTGGGAAAAGGTGCCACGCTCCGAATCCTGGCCGGACAGCCGCACCGGAACACCATCCGTGAGCAGCGTGGCGTAGGCCAGGTGCTCGGCCAGGGCCCAATCCAGCATTTTTTTCTCCAGCAGCCGCTTTTTGGCGGAGTCGTACAACCGGCGGATTTTCCGGAACACGTTGAATGCCTCCGGAATGGTGTACATTGATTCCCCCAGGGATAGCAACCGCTCCTCCCCAACGCCGGTGTCCGGGCTGGTAATCAAATCCCGGTACTCCGCCCGGCGCTCGTCTTCGCAGGCGTCCTTGACGTCCGGAACGGGTGGCGCTCCATTTTCCATTTTTTTGGCTTCGCTGAATTTTTCCTCCAGCATGTCCCGGAACTCCTGCTCCATCTCCTCGGCGATCCCCTTCTCCACCTCGCCGGTTTCCTGCAGCTTCCCGGCATAGATTTCTCTGGGATCGGGATGTTTTTCGATAATGGAGTAGAGTTTCGGCTGGGTAAACCGGGGTTCGTCGGCCTCGTTATGGCCGTACCGCCGGTACCCCAGCAGATCGATGAATACGTCCACGTGATACCGCTGCCGGTATTCCATGGCCAGTTTGGTGGCCAGCACCACGGCTTCCGCGTCATCCGCGTTGACGTGAAACACCGGGGAGAGCGTGACCTTGGCCACGTCGGTACAGTAGGTGCTGGAGCGGGCGTCCAGGTAATTGGTGGTAAAGCCGACCTGGTTGTTGATCACCAGGTGGATGGTGCCCCCGGTTCGATAGCCGTTCAGCAGCGACATCTGGATCACCTCGTACACCACGCCCTGCCCGGCAATGGCCGCGTCCCCGTGAATCAGGATGGGCACCACCTTGTTCAGATCCCCGGCGTATTTGCGATCCAGTTTCGCCCGGGCCATGCCTTCCACCACCGGGTCCACCGACTCCAGGTGGGAGGGATTGGGGGCCAGGTTGATCCGGACCTTCTGGTCGGTGCGGGTGGTGAAGTCGCTGGTGTACCCCAGGTGATACTTCACGTCGCCCTCGAACACCGAATCGGCGTATTCCTCGCCCTCGAATTCGTGAAAAATTTCGGCGTACGATTTATTTAAAATATTGGCCAGGACGTTCAGCCGGCCCCGGTGAGACATTCCCAAGACCACTTCCTCCGCGCCCAGCTCGGCTCCCCGCTGGAGGATGGCGTCCAAACCCGGAATCAGGGTTTCTCCCCCGGACAGGGCAAACCGTTTCTGCCCGACGTACTTGGTGTGCAAAAAGTTCTCGAACACCACCGCCCGGTTCAGGTTATGCAGAATGTGCCGTTGTTCCTCCGGAGTGAAATCCGGCAGGTTCTGGGTGGATTCCATCTTGTGCTGCAGCCACCTGACCCGCTCCGGATGCCGGATAAACCGGAATTCCGCGCCGATGGACCGGCAGTAGGTGGTTGCCAGATGATCCACGATCTCCCGGAGGGTGGTCGACCCGATGCCGATTTCGTTCCCGGCGTGAAACGTGGTGTCCAGGTCGGCGTCCGACAGGTCGAAATTTTCTAACTCCAGAGTGGGGCTGTACTGGCGGCGCTTTCGCACCGGATTTGTTTTGGTGAAGAGGTGGCCCCGGCGGCGGTACGCCGAAATCAGGTTGAGGACGTGGCGCTCTTTTTCCGCCTGTTCCGGGAGGGCTTCCGTGACCGCGCCGGCCTGCCGGGAAAAATCATAGCCTTCCAGAAACCGGCGCCATTCCTGGGAAACCGACCCGGGATCCTTCAGGTAATCCTGATAAATGCCCTCGATGTACCGGGGATCGGCGTTATTGAGAAACGAGAGATCGTCCATGGTCGATTAACCTTGTATTCATAGATTAAAACACGGCCGCCAGGAGATGCTGCGGGAAAGATGGAGCGGAGAGTGGTGATCCGGTCATATCGCTGCCATGCTTACGCATGAGTAGTACACCCGGGTGCCGGCGGTATTGCCTTGTTCATTGTCTGTTACTTTATACATCCCAGTGAAGCTAAGTTCCGGGATCGATAAAGTCAATTACTGTCCGACCGGTGCCGGTGGTGAAAAAGACGTATCGGAGATCCCGGCCGGCTGGTGAACCGGTCCTTCGGACAGGGATGCTCCGTCGCCTGTGATTCGGGATTTGCAGGGGGCGGGTGGCGGACCGGGAGCGCGTGCGAGAGAAGATAAGGTGCTGCCGGCGGGACCGCGGTGGTGCGGCGGCCGGAACGTCTGGCATTCAGGATCTCTGATCGGTGACGGGATCGGAGCGGGGGTCAATGCTGTTTGATGAACCGCTGTACTTTGGCTGCGGCCGGCGGTTTGGTGGCGTAACTCACAATAATCAGGGCCAGGATTGACATGATCAGCGAGGGATAAATGGTCGGGATGGTGCTCTGCCCCACCAGCGGGAGCGTGAAGGTCACCGACTTCAAATCCCAGATTTCCCAGATCAGGGTGGCGCCCATGCCGGCCACGATGGAGGAGACGCCGCCGGCGGTGGTGGCGCGCCGGAAAAAGAAGGCGCCCATCAGGGCCGGCGTAATGGCCGCCCCGTACATGGTGTATGCCCGGAGAATCATGGCGATGACACTCTCGCCCGGGAGGGTCTGGAGATAGGCCAGCACCCCCAGGCCGATCACCGCATACCGGGAATAGCGGACCATTTGCTTTTGCGAAGCATTCTTGTTGATGAAGGTCTGGTAAATATCCCGCATCATGTTGGTGGAGGGCACCAGCAGGAAACTATCCGCCGTGGAGACAATCACCGCCACGATGACCGCCAGCAGGACACATCCGATGATCACGGGGACTCCTTCTTTGGCCGCCACGATGATGATATGATCCGGTTGCGCCAGGTCCGGGAAGACCGCGGAAGCGACCACGGCGAAGGCCAGAATCAGGCTTTCCACCACAACCACGCCCACAATCCACCAGAGGGTGGCGTTTTGCGCCGTCCGGCTGTCCCGGGCGGAGAAGAAGCGCTGGTACATGTTGGACTCCCCCAGCAGCAGGAAGAGCGTCGGCAGGCTCAGCCCCAGGGCTTCCACGATATTCATCTGGCCGAACAGTTCGAAGTGCGATGCCGGCAACGCCATTTTGATGCCCTCGACTCCCCCGGCGTGGCTCCAGATGAATGGAAAAGCAATCAAAAGGCCCAGCAGAATCACGATGCCGTTGGCCACGTCCGTGTAGGCGACCGAGAACATCCCGGCCAGCGCGGTGTAGGTGATGACGAACAGGGCGGTCAGCACGACCCCCAGGTTGGCATCCAACCCGGTGATAATATGTAGTACCTGTCCCCCGGCCACCAGCTGATAGCTGACAATGCCGGTGTAGGCCACCATAATCACCAGGGATCCCAGCAAGCGGGCCAGTTTATTGTAACGCAACTCGAAGATATCCGGGACCGTGTACTGGTCCAGCGCCCGGGCCCGGCCGGCAATAAACAACAGCAGAAACATCCCCAGCCAGGCACCCACCGAAAACCACACCCCGGGAACGCCGTAATCATACCCCAAGCCGGCCGAGCCGAAGATGCTCCCGGTGCCGATCCAGGTGGCGATGAGCGTGCCTACCAAAATGGGGGTGGTGAGAGACCGGCCGGCCACCATAAAATCATCCTGAGTATTGACGCCACCGGATCGGATCGCCCCGACTCCGATCAGGATCAACAGGTAGGCGAGGATGGCGATGAGGTAAACCATGGGAACAGGGTCCTTCGGTTACGGGTGTCTCGGGTTCAGGGCCGGTACAAGGCACGGATCAGGGTCAGCAGCGCCTGCAAAATCTCTTCCTCATCCGGAGTGTAATCGCCTTCGATGTCCCGGACCGCTGCCGGTGTGCGGTGGTCCGGCAGCTTCCGGCGATACTCCTGCAGCAGCGAAGTCAGGAGATCCAGGCCGCTGCCCGGTGTTTCTTCCGGCTCCGGCCGGGGAGCGCGCTGCATGCTCCCTTCCCCGGTGAACAGCCAGTTGAGGTCCAGGTGGTGGGAGACAGCCAGGGGGACCAGTTTTTCCGAGGGGATCGAGATCTCTCCGGCTTCGTACCGGCGGTATTGCCGCAGCGAAACGTCCATCAACCCGGCCATCCGGGCCTGAGTGAGCGCCAGGGTGTGCCGGAACGATTTTAATCGATGGTAAATTTCGGTCATATATGGACTTTTATAGCTTGTATTGCAGACATATCTGGCCTATCTTCAACAAGACAAAACGTCCGGAACCCGGAGCGCCGGCCATTCCGGGGAGACGAGATATCGCCGGGTGGTAAGCCGCGAGGTGGCGGGCCCGGTGGCCGAAGGCAAGGTGTACGGCGTTTCTCATTTCGCGTGTCTTGGTGGTGCAAGGGTTCCTGGGGGTTTGTTCGTGCAATGGTCAAAAGATAAACGCCCGGGCGGGGCAGAGCAATCGGAAAAATGCGTTTGCTCCTGCGGCCCGGAAGGATCGGAAGGATGCAGAGGCGGCATGAATTTGGAAAAATATACCATGGATGAAATCATTCATCTGATGTACCGGCGGTCGGAGCGCTCGGCCACGGAAGTGGCCGAAGCGCTGTGCGTGACCGCGAACCTGTTTTACCGGATGGTGGACGAGGCGGACCAGGAGATCGGCCTGGCCGCCCGGCACTTGCTCCCTTACATGGGGATTCTGAATGACGATACGCCGTTGGAGTACCTGGCCCGCCGGCGGGGCAAAATGGTGTTGGAGATCCCGGAGCCGCTTACCGCCCGGGAACAGGAAGAGCGGTTGCTGTCCGAATTTCAGTCTTTCGTCGAAATGGTGGAACATATGTTACAGCGCTACTTTACGGAACCCTCGGAGGAAAGGCGGCAGGAGCTGACGGTGTCTCTGGAAGAGATGGCGCGGAAACTGTTAGGCTTGCGGCAGCTGATCCGGCAGTAGGCCGGCCCGGCTTGTTCGCCGGTGCACTAGCCGGCCGGCGGCCGGTCGATGAGCGGCCAGATCTGGACGATCAGGCCGCTCAGCGCGCCCTCACCGGCCCCTACCAGGATGGTCGGGACCGCCGGCAGGTGCTGACCGAGGCTCAGCAGAGCGAAGCAGAGGATTCCCACCAGGCCGCCTCACAGCAGACCGCCGCCGATGGCCGTTTCCCGCAGATGTAA
>Ga0102944_1001900_pt1 | contig 12991 bp, 6 predicted proteins | sample SalPonD_shore_MG_FD_78172 | JGI IMG/M metagenome (GOLD analysis project Ga0102944, IMG submission 78172) | Salt pond soil microbial communities from South San Francisco under conditions of wetland restoration - Salt Pond MetaG... | ecosystem: Environmental > Aquatic > Marine > Intertidal zone >...
AAAACAAAGTATCCTACAGAATGGAATCATGAAGAATCGACCGGTAAAAAAAAGCTTTAAGCATGTGATATTTCTTCTGGGAGGCCTTGTCCTGCCCGCGCTGCTGTTCGGGCAGCTCAACGTACCCAGCGACCTGGTCAGCGTGGCGCCCCAGTGGTCCAAGACCGGAACGGTCCGTGGGGAAAGCATCAAGCTGGCCTTGCAGGTCCGGATCTCCCGCGGGTGGCACATTAATTCCAACCAACCGCTGGACGAATTTTTAATTCCCACCGAGGTCAATTTACAGACGCCCGCCGGGGTGGCGGTGGGCCGGATCTATTACCCGGATGCGGAACTGTTAGATTTCGACTTTTCCGACAGCAAGGTGGCGGTGTACGAGGGGACGGCCAACCTGATGACGTCGGTGAGTGTGGACGAAGCCTATGCGGCCAAAACCGTGGATCTCCAGGGGACCCTCACCTATCAGGCGTGTAACAATACCTCCTGTCTGCCGCCGCAGCAGGTGGACTTTACCGCTTCCATCCCCGTGGTGTCCGGGCCGGACCAGGCACAGGAAATCAACACCCGGCTGTTCTCCGGGTTCGGAAGCGTCCGGGGAGCGGGACCGGGCGCCACCCAGGATTCCCAGATTGCCGCCTGGCTGAATGACAAGGGGTTTTTCCTGACCTTGCTTTTGATCTTCGTAGGAGGACTCGCCTTAAACCTCACACCCTGCGTGTATCCCCTGATTCCTATTACCGTGAGCTATTTCGGGGGGCAGGCGAAAAGCGACAGTGTCAAGAGTACCTTTTCTTTGGCGGTGTTCTATGTGTTGGGGATGGCCATCACCTATTCCGTATTAGGCACCATCGCCGCCCTGACCGGCCAGATGCTGGGGGCGGCGCTGCAGAATCCGGTGGTCCTGGGATTTATCGCGGTGATCCTGGTGGCGCTGGCGGCCAGCATGTTCGGGGCGTTTGAAATCCGGATTCCGCAGAGCCTGGCCTCCATCGGCGGCAAATCCCGGCAGGGCGTCATCGGCTCGCTGCTCATGGGGCTGACGGTAGGCATTATCGCCGCCCCCTGTATCGGGCCCTTCGTTCTGAGTCTATTGATTTTTGTGGGGGACCTGGGAAATCCCTGGCTGGGGTTTCTCATGTTTTTCGTGCTGAGTCTGGGATTGGGGCTGCCCTTCCTGATTTTGGGCACCTTCTCCGGGCTGCTTCAAAAATTGCCCCGCTCCGGCCAGTGGATGGTGTGGGTGCGCTACATCTTCGGGTTCATCCTGGTGGGCATGGCGGTCTATTTCCTGGAACCGGTATTGAGCGCCACGCTGTACAAAGCGCTGCTGGCCATCGATGCGTTTGCCGGGGCGATTTTTCTGGGGGTGTTCACCTGGAAAAAAACCGATACCCGGGCCTTTAAGATCGTCAAGCCGGTGGTGGGCTTGCTCTTCCTGGTGGTCGGTATCTGGGCGGTGATCCCCGCCCGGGCGGAATCCGAAGGCATCGAATGGGAGCATTTCTCCAAGGAAGCGCTGCACGCCGCGGCCCAATCCGGGACCCCGGTCATTATCGATTTCGCCGCGGACTGGTGTATTCCCTGCAAGGAATTGGATAAATTCACGTTTTCCGATCCTGACGTCATGAACGCGGCCGGCGACTTTACAATGCTCAAAGCCGATTTAACGCAAAATAGTGCGCCGGAGGTGCAGGCACTGAAAGAAGAATACGATATCCGGGGGGTCCCCACCATCGTCTTTATCGACGGGAACGGGCAGGAGATCTCACAGCTCCGCCTCTCCGGATTCGAACCCCCGGAAAAGTTTATTCAACGTATGGAAAAGGTATCATCATAACCGAAGGAAGATCAGGAGACCCGAAGGAGATTTTTCCATGAAATATACAACCTTGATTTCACTCACGATCGGCGCCGGATTGCTGGTGGGAGGCTTATTCCTGGTAACACCCTCCGCCGCCCGGCAGAGCCAGGTGGATCTGAATGCCCAGCAGGCGATCCCCTCGGATATAACCGCCGCCACCGAAAAACCCGCCGCACCCGACTTCGAATTGCAGACGCTGGAAGGCAAGACGGTCCGGCTGTCGGATTATCGGGGAAAAGTGGTCCTGCTCAATTTCTGGGCCACCTGGTGCGGACCCTGCCGGCAGGAAATTCCCGACTTTATCAAGATGACCAAGAATAAGGACTCGGATCGCTTCGTCGTCCTGGGGATGACTCTGCAGAGCGGCACCCGGGAGCAGGTCTCGAAATTCGCCGAGAACATGGGCATGAACTACCCCGTGCTGTACGGTGAACAGTCCACCATGATGAAACTGGCCCAGCTGTACGGCGGCGTCACCGCGATTCCCACGACCTTTCTGATCGATCCGGACGGGAAAGTACAAAAAAGGTACCTGGGGCCGCGGGATGCAGAAACGTTCTGGAGTGATATCCAGGCAGTAATGTAGGAAATCGGAATCCGGTTCCGGAGTTCATGAGGACTTCCCCGGTAAAACTGTCTGTGCACCGGGGTACGCAAAGACAAAGATAGCCGTTTGGCGTTCGCCCCATCCGTGCGTATTCCAGAGGCATCTTGTTCATAGATCGCTTGAGTCATCTCCATTCAGATTGAGGGGGTGGTATGCGCTCCGTTGTTACGCTATTGTGCTGCATTCTTTTCGTCCCGGCTCTTTCTCCTCTCCGCGCGGCTGGTTACTGGCAGCAATATGTCCGTTATTCGATGCAGGTTTCGCTCGATCCGGATCGGCACCTGGTGTCCGGGGAAGAGGAGGTGACGTACCACAACAATTCGCCGGATGTCCTCGAAGATCTCTATCTCCATTTGTATCCCAACGCCTTTAAGGATGAGACCACCCTCCGGTCCCGGCGGGCCATCGCCCGGCACCGGCCGGCGCCGGCGCCGCCCTACCGGAGCTGGATTGACATCACGGACTTCCGGATCTCCCTGCAGGGTAAAATTTCACGGGACTTCGAGGTAGACGAGACACTTCTCCATGCGGTGCTTCCTGCGCCGCTGCAGCCCGGCGATTCACTGCGCCTGCAGCTTTCCTTCGTCCATCACGTCCGGCGGCATCTGGGACGGGCGGGCTACCGAAACGATCAGTACGACATGGGCCAGTGGTATCCCAAGGTGGCGGTCTACGATTCCCGGGGTTGGGATAAGCAGAACTGGTCCGATGCGGGGGAGTTTTACGGTGAGTTCGGCGATTTCCGGGTGACCATCGAAGTCCCGGAATCGTTTATTGTTGCAGCGACCGGTGTGGTGATCGCCGGTGATCCCGGCTGGGGGCAGGTGACGGTGCCGGATACTGCGGATTACGAGCGGTGGTACGCGGCGCATTTGAAGGAAAAGGAGCACCGTCTCGCAAGGTCGGGCCGGCGGACGGTCACGTTCCTGGCAAAAAACGTGCACGACTTCGCCTGGAGCGCCAGCCCGCATTTCGTCTATGAGCACGGAAAATACAAGGAAGCGGATATTCACGTGCTCTACCGGGACACCGCCGGCCGTTCCTGGCACAACAAAACGGTCCGGCACGCCCGGGCGGCCCTGGAATGGTTGAGCGAAAAATTCGGCCCGTACCCGTACCCCCAGGTCACCGTGATTCACGGGCTTTTGGGCGGCGGCATGGAATACCCCATGCTGGTCATGGACGGCCGGGCTGATGAAAGCCTGGCGGTTCACGAAATCGGCCACATCTATTTTTACGGGATGCTGGCGGACGACGAGAATGCCGAAGCCTGGCTGGACGAAGGGTTCACCACCTTTCAGACCCGACGATACATGGAGTACCATTACGGTCGGGAAGGCCGGAATATGGAGGAACTGAATGAGGAGTATCCCGGGCACCTGAGCCGTCTTCCCAGAGAAACCCGGTATGAGAAGGTGCAGGAATCGGTCATCGAAATGCAGCTTAGCGGCGATGACGAGCCTATTGCCCAGTCCGCGGATGCCTTCGGTTCGTCGGACGCCTACAATAATAATGTGTACGACAAGGCATCTCTGGCACTGGGCATGCTGGAATATGTGATGGGCGAACCGGCCTTCTGGAGCGGGATGCGGGATTATTACCGTCTCTGGAAATTTAAGCACGTCACCGAACAGCGGTTCAGAGAGGTGATGAGCCTGCAGACTGACCAGGATCTGGATTGGTTTTTCGAGGAGTGGCTGCATTCCACCGGGTTCGTGGATTATGCCCTGGCAGGGCATCAGGTGAAATCACTGGAGAACGGCAAATTTCGGGTGACGGTCTCGCTGGTTCAACGGGGGACTTACCGGATGCCGGTGGATGTGGAATTGCGGCTCCGGAACGGAGACACCCCACGAACCCGGTGGTTCGGAAACTCCCGGAAAGGGCAGGTGACCTTTACCGTCTCATCGCCGGCAGAGAAGATCATCCTGGACCCGGACAACCGGATTCTCGACGTGAACCGGCTGAATAACGAGTCCGATATCCCGGCCCACGAATTTCTCATCCGGTATCCGGGGATCGACTACACCCCCCGGGACGCGTATCTGGTGGCATGGCGGCCCTCGATTTGGTATAACGACGTGGACGGCGCCAAAGTCGGGCTGCATCTGCACGGCGGGTACGAGTCTGCCCAAAAGCAGCTGCGCATCAGGGCGTGGTACGGCGCGAAATCGGGGACGGTGGATTATGACGCGGAATACAGTGACCTGTTATACCGGTGGTGGCCGGCATTGCGCTACCACCTGCGGATCGCCCGCATCGAAGGGCGGCAATGGAATGCGATTGGTCTGTCCAGGTCCTGGGATCGCGCCTACCGGCTGCTGCCGCGGAGTACCGTGTCCGTGGGATTCCGGAATATTGTCCTGACGGATCCGGCTTACCCGTTTTATCCCTGGGATGCCGGGGTGAATAACCAGGTGGACGCCGGGTACCGTTTGGAGTTTCGGGGGGTGAAATGGACCAGCACGCTTAATGCAAGTGTCAGTGCCAGCAATCAGGTGCTCGGAAGCGATTTTGACTTTCGGAAGCTCTCGGTGGAATGGGTCGTGCGCACCGCCCGGATCACACCTGAAATTCGGGGCCGGCTGTTCGCCGGCACCTTTCTCAGCGATGGCCGGGTGCCGGTCCAGGAACAATACGGCATCGCGGACGGCGGGCAGTACGCCTACTTTCACAGCCCGTATGCCAGAAGCCGGGGTAGTTTTTTCGGTCTGCAGAACGCACAAGATTTTCTCCGGATGCCGGGAGACGGAAACGTGCGGGCGTTCCATCGATCGTCGGTGCCCGGTGCGGATCAGCTGGCGGCCGCCAACCTGGAGATCCGTTTTCCTCTGGGAAATATTTCACAGGGTGTTCGGGCAAGTGTTCTGATATTTTCGGATGCTGCGTACGCTTCGCTGCTCTCAGGGGAAGTTTCCGGCGAATATCAGATGCTGGCGGATGCCGGCATGGGGATCCAATTTCGTAGTTTGATCAACACCATGCCGTTTTTCGTCCGGCTGGACCTCCCGCTGTGGGTCAACACTCAGGACTATTTTGGGGATCAGAATCTCTGGCAGGTGCCCCGGCTGTTGGTTTCGTTTCAGAGCCTGTTCTGATCCGGGGGCATCCCCAATCCGTATTTGGTACCAACCTCTTTCCGTTTAAAGGCCGGCGCAGCCGGGTTTAAGCGGATAATGACTCGTAATGATGATGGCCTGAAAGATGGTAACGGCTTTAACCCGGCCCACAGCGCCGGTCTTAAAGCCGAAGTATTCAAGCTCCCGCGGGGAGTTGGTGTTGTCTCCGGTCAAGTGCTCCTAGCGCTAACAGCCCATAAAGGGCTGTCAGCGCCAAGGTTTTGGGATGATTGATCATGGTCCGAACCGTTCGACTCCCCGGCGGATCGGAGCAAGCGGGAGTTTCCAGAGTGATCTTATTATTTCTCTGCCAGAGAGGCCTCTTCGGATTTGAGCGCGTCCAGCAGCTGCGCCACCTGGAAGCCGGATTCCTCCTTGGCCCGATCAAACTGTTCCAGTAAGTCAAGATGCTGTGCGAGGGCGTCCCTGCCGTCTTCGCGGTTGAGGTAATCACATGCCGCCAGAATCCCCAGCCACCGGCAGAGCCGTTGAAAGGCCTCCTGGTTAAACCATAAGGTTTCCTGATGCCGGTTTATCCGGAGATACTCTCTGACGAGTCCGGACTGCAGCAGATTTTCCATCACCCGGTAGGGTGCGTTGGGTTCGTCATCCAGGAGATCAAACCATTGCTGTCGGGTGGTAAGGATCTTGACCAGGGTTTCGCTTTCGGCGGCCTCGGTTTCGGTAAATCCCAGTTCCCGGATGAAATCCCGGATGATTTTGCTGAGCAGCAGGTCATCGATCCAGCTCCGGCTGCGTTCGGCAACATCGGTTTCGGAACGGAGCTGCCCCGTATTCCGCACCAGCGCCCATGAAAATAACACGGCCCAGGACAGCCGATCTTCCGCAGTGCCCGCCGTTTGTTCCGAACCCGGCAGTGGTACTGTTTCCTGCAGACGGGATGGCAGTTCATCCTCTACTCCGGGCAACTGCAGCAGTTTACCGAGTGTATTCCGCATCTCGGCGGCCACCTCCTGTTCGTCACCGGTGGCGCCGGTAAAGGCCTTGATTTCACCGAGGAAGTGCTCGATCCCGTTCTCGCCGGGTGTGCCGAATAATTCCTCTATCAGCTCGTCTGGAGTGTCCGTGCCGACACCGGAGTACCAGCGGCGGAAATTCTCCGTGTTCAGCACCGGCCGGGTCGCATTGTGGACCGGCTGCAGCAGCGTCTCCTGCAAGGCCTCCTCGATACTGGGGACACCCCGTCCGTTCAGATATTCCGCCAGTTCGGAATACATCCCGTCCACGTCCTCCACTTCCCGGAAATCCACAAACGCCTGATACTTGAAGGCGCCGAGTTCCACGTACAAGCCGTGCTCGTGGAGATGCCGGTTATTGCGGATGTATTCCAGCCCGGTGATAACGTCCCGGAAAATGGTGAAGTAATCGTCGTCGGAACGCAGGTGTAATCCTTCTCCCAGGGATTGCTGCGCCAGGTGGCCATCGTCGGTGTTACCGGACTTCTCCATGTAGGCGGCAGAAGTGTGCAGGGTGCCTTTGGCCTGATCGAATTTGTTGTTATAGATCACCAGGCCCCGTTCATCGCCGGCCCGGTTGGAGTAGGCAAAGACGTTTTCGTTGACGTAGCCTTCCGGCGTGTAAAGGTCGTACAGCAAAAAGTTCTTCGACTCCGAAAAAATATACCGTTTCCGCATCAGCGGAAAGATCTCCCGTTCGTGCCGCTCCACCAGGTAGGGATCCGGGGTTTCGTCCCAGTACGATCGCTTAAACTCCATGCCGTACTTTTCGGTAAAACCCTCCACCTGGCCGTGGCCGAACATGGGGAGGCCGGGCATGGTGACCAGCAGCACGCAGACGCCGAAATATTTATCGTCTTTGCCAAACTGGGCGACCGCCGTTTCTTCGTCCGGATTATTCATAAAATTGACGAACCGCTTGAGAATCTCCGGGTTGAATTCCAGGACGTTTTTGATGGTCTGCCGGTACTTGGCGTTATCCTCGGTTTTCAGCATGTTCATGAAGGCGCTGTTGTACACCCGGTGCATTCCCAGGGTGCGCACGAAGTAGCCTTCCATCAGCCAGAATGCTTCCGCCAGCAGGAGGGTATCCGGCTCCTCTTCGGCTACCCGGTCCACCACTTCCCGCCAGAATTCCTTGGGAAACGCCTTGTCGAATTCCTCCCGGGTCATCCCGTATTCTGCGCGGGACGGGATATCGCCACCGGTTCCCGGCTCGGGAAACCAGAGCCGCTGGTAATGTTTTTTCGCCAGGGTCATGGCGGCGTCGAAGCGGATAATATCGAAATTCCGGGCCACGTGCAGAATGGTCCGGATAACCGCCTCCCGGACCTCCTGGTTGAGAAAATTCAACTGGGCCGTGTCGTTCCAGGGCATGCTGGTGCCGTCATTGCCGTGATAGATGAACTGCGTATCGCCGGTGTGCCCGTCCACCCGCTTGAAGACCACGCTGGCGTCGCTGCGCTCATAGTAATGGTCCTCCAGGTAGATCTGCACCCGGTCGTCATCACTGATATCCTGCCCGTTGAAAGAGTAAGAGGGAAAGGGGCTATGCGGCAGGGAAACGAACCAATCCGGATGCTGGATGACCCAGTGGCTGTCGATGCCCATGTGATTGGGCACCATATCGCCTGCCAGCCGAATCCCGCGTTGCCAGGCTTTTTCCCGGAGGACCCGGTAGGCCTCATTCCCGCCCAGATCGTCGGCGATGTTATAATCTTCCAGGGAATAGGCAGAGGCGACCGCTTCCGGATTGCCCATCATCTGCTTGATGCGCCGGGAGGCCCGGCTGCGCTCCCAGAGACCGATGAGCCAGAGTCCGGTGAAGCCCCACCGCGCCAGCGTATCCAGCTCTTCTCCCGGGATCTGGTCTAACCGCTCGATGGATCGCTCGTATTGTCGTGACAGCTGGTCCAGCCAGACATAGATGTTTTTAGCGATAAGGATCGTATTGGGCATCCAGTCCTTATCCGGACTGAACCGTTCGTGTTCGGCTTCTCCGGTGAAATCATAGGCACGGGCGGGACCGGCGCCCAGCCCGCGTAACTTAGTCTCTTCCTTGATAAAGTCCAGGCTGCGGAGGAGCCGGTAAAAATATTTCCCCAGCAGCGATCCCCAATGCTCCCGGATCCATTCCAGCTGGCCGGTAATCGAATGAGGCGAGGCCTTGGCCGGAGCCTGGAGCATCTCGAACAGGCTTTGCCGGGACGGCCCGAAAGGGGGCTGGGTCTTAAAAAAGTTTTCCGCGGCCTCCACTACCTGCACATACTTGGTGTTTTTCTCCAGGCGGGTATCATCGAACAGTTCCAGATAGCCGGTGAACGCGGGGTTGGTATTGGATAGCCAGAGCAGGAGCAGCTCCTCCAGCATGATGTGGGTATGCGGCTCCCCGTCGGATTCGGCATCCAGGTAGTCCTCCACCCCGGTGTCCCGGCGATAGACTGCGACCGGGGGGAATTCATCGGTAAAAGCCGTCAGCAGCTTTTGCAGATCGGACGGCTCGAACCGATCCTCAAGATAATCCATCAAATCATAGAACAGCCGGTTGTTGCGCTGTTCCTCGAAGAGTGCGATCATGTAATGCAGGATTTCATGGATCAATCCCATGCCGTTGATATCCCCGGCCCGGATGGCCCGTTCCGGGAAATCGATCACATTCCGCTTTTCGTTCATCCGCTGCACGAACCGCCGGACTGCATGGAAGTCGGCGAACACCACATCCCCGTGCAAGGCAAACAAGGTGTCCTCAAACTGATATTTGTCCCGGGATCGACGGGACAGGTGTAGTTCTCGCGGACGCGGATGATGACGATTCATACGGGTTCTCCTTGTGCTGTGCAAAATCTTCATAACGATAAGTTTAATTAACCAAACAGATAATGTGTACCGGTAAATTGTGAGCCGGAGGTCCCGGCCGACCGGAACGCGAAGTCCCATGAGTGTGAGAATTCTCCCGGACACGGTCCGGGGGGTGCCGAAACGAAATTGAGGTTGTCATCATACTTGCCCTGCCGGGGATTTCCTCCGATATGGTTTCATGTATTCACCAGGATTCCTGCGGTGTCTAGTCAATCCGGTCGGATGAGCCGGCGGGAGATCCCCGTCGGACTGCTTCCGCCATTCCATGGAGAGTTGAAAATTAGCCAACAGGTTCCGGTTCGGCGCTCCGGATGGCTGCGGATTTCACGAACCGGACCCCTTTGTCCTGCATGTCTTCAACGGCGCGCTCCATACTGTCCGGGGGCGAACCCACCGGCATGGTCAGGTCCGAGAGGTACAGGACGTGATAGCCCTTTTCGGCGCCATCTGCGGCCGTATAATATACACAGTAATCCGCGGCCAAACCGCATACGAAAATCCGCCGGACGTTCCGGTGCTGCAGGTAACCGTCCAGCCCGGTTTCCGTCCGGTGATCATTTTCCAGGAATCCCGAGTAACTGTCGATGGGTGTTCGGTACCCTTTCCGGATAATGGCTTCCGCTCTGCGGGCCTCCAGCTGCGGATGAAATGCCGCACCCTCGGTTCCCTGCACACAGTGGTCCGGCCACAAGACCGGCCCGATGCCGGGCGCTTCGTACGGGTCGTAGGGCTCTTTGCCGTCGTGGCTGCTGGCGAAACTCCGGTGATCCGGGGTGTGCCAGTCCTGGGTGAAGACTACCGGGAGTCCTTGCTGCTTGAACCGTTCCATCAATGTATTCACGTCCGCCACGAAAGTATCACCGGCTTCCACCGCCAGGGCGCCTCCCGGCATAAAGTCCTGCTGCATATCCACGACAAGAAGGGCATCACCTTTTTGTAGAGAAACTGAGTCAAGGTGTTGAATGTTTTTCAACTCCATGATCTCACTCCCTTTCCCTTGTGATTCTTTATTCCGGTAGTTAATTGATAAATATCATTCCTCATGTAGTTTTATTATACCTGTAACCGGCCATAAATTCAAGGTTTCATGGAGGAGTTAACTAAGTGTAAGTGACTGATAATTTATTAGTTAGATCTACTATGTCGAATAATTCATAAACCGAGTTCCGAACAGGCAGTATAATTTGTGTTCCGTTAGAAAATATCAAATATTTGTAGAAATGTGCCATGGAGGCTGTGCGAGAATGTCGAGTCAAGGTTTTTTCGTTACTTCCTCCGAATGCTGTCGGCTTTAAGACCGGCGCAGTTTGCCGGGTTAAAGCCGTTCCGTTTTCCGAACCAATGAAATAATGAGACAGCACCGCTTCAACCCGGCTGCGCCGGACTTGAAGCGGTAAATGGCCCTAGATGTAGAGATGTGCCATGGAGGGTGTATGAAAACAAGAAATCAAGCACGGAATTTGTCATCCCGAGCGAAGTCCCGGCTTGCCGGGACGCAGTCGAGGGATCTTGTTGTTTCCCTCAAAGTCTTATTTTCAAAAGACTTAAATGAAGTTGGCAGGTGATCTCTAGGAGATCCTTCGCTTCGCTCAGGATGACAGTCTTTTTCTTGCCTCGGCATGCTCACACAGCCTCCATTGCGCTTCTTTACTCCCGGGTTTCACGAATCCTTTTTAAGAGCGAGGACGGATTGTAGCGCGCCGTGTAACGTCGCGGGGGAAGGGCGCAGTATACTTTCCGGATAAAAAAAGAGAGCGCCGATCGGAAAGTACTGGTTCAGAGATTAGTTATATAAAGAATGCTTGAGTTCTCCCCAGCCCATAGATGAAAGGATTTCATCACGGACCCAAGGCAAAATGCAGCAGGTTTCACGTCAATATCGGAATTTGGGAAATTAGTTGATTTAAGGGTAATCAGTTATCATATTCATACACACATGACCCTTTTTAAAAGGGCCCTCAAAATTGATATCATGCCTATTTTTTCTGGTAGCGAATTTGATTTTTACAATGAGTTGGATATTTCAAAAAGGGTATGAATAGTAGAATTACCGACTAATTGGGCCTGGAGCCAGGGGCGTTCATATCATGAGAAGATTCTTACGAGTGTTTATCCTCCTGTGCGCGATAGTATCGATTTATCCTTCCGTTGCCGTCACACAAGTTCCCATCGCCGTGCTCGATTTTGAGCCAAAAGGGGTCGCAGAGATTGAGGCAAGCGCACTAACTGACCGGTTTCGGGATGAACTCTTTATCCTGGGTCAAAAATCCGGAAAATACCGGGTGATGGAACGCGGGCTCATGGAAGACATCATGGAAGAACAGAATTTTCAGCTGTCCGGCTGTACCTCCAATGAATGTGCGGTGGAGGTCGGGAAAATCATTGGGGTCCAACAGATTATCGGGGGCAGTATCAGTAAAGTCGGGGATGTTTATTCAATCTCTGCAAGAATCATAAGCGTGGAAACCGGGGAAGTTCTGCAGGTAGCGACCTATGATTACCAGGGAAATATCGGCGCGCTCATGACCCAGGGGATGGGAGAAGTAGTGCGGAAGTTAATCAATATAGAACCTGGCGAAGCAGTATCCGCCGGGAATACCCGGGGCATTCTCTACATTGAGTCATCCCCGGATAGTGCAGATGTTTGGATAGACGACAACAAAATCGAGGGGAGCACACCCGTATTAGCGGAAGATCAACCGGCCGGAAACCGGCACGTTGTTGTTAAAAAGGGAACGTATACAGCCGAGACCACCCTTCATCTTGCACCGGGTGAGCTCAAGAAAATACACTTAGATTTAGTTTCGACTGTCGGGAATCTTCGGATCGTGACGACACCAGCGGAAGTAGAGGCGTATCTTGATCATGAACATATCGGGCAATCTCCGGTGTTTTTAAAAGATGTTTCGGTGGGATCCCATATATTGACATACACACTTTTAATGTGTAAAATCAGAATGTTTTCAGAAGCAGAGAAAAACCATGAGTAAGAGTCGGAAAAGAATCAATATTACCCTTCCCGAAGACACCCTGGAACTCGTTGACCGGATCCGGGAAGAGAACCGAAGTGAGTTTATTAACCGGGCATTAAAGGTGTATGCCAACCGGTTAGAGCGTTCTAAATTGAAGAAGCAACTCAAGCAAGCTTATCAGGAACGGGCGAAGGAGGACCTGGCCACCGTCCAGGAATGGGAACCGGTGGAACGGGAACTCTGGGAGAAACTGGAGCAAGAAGAGTAATTTTTACTTACTCGCCCCTCTTTAGCCCGTCTCATTTCTATGAGTTACCCTAAACGCGGAGATCTCTACTTAGTCAACCTGGACCCTACCGTGGGTCATGAGATCAAAAAGACCCGGCCGGCCGTCATTATCTCGAATAATATCGCCAACCAATACAGCCCGATTGTTATCATCGCTGCCATTACTAGCCGATCCGAACCAAAGTTCGATGAAGTGGCGGTGAAACCACCAGAAGGAGGGCTAGAAAAACCGTCGGTTATCCTCCCAAACCAGATCCGTTCCGTGGATAAAAAGCGGCTGATTCGCTATTTAGGGACACTTTCCGAGG
>Ga0102944_1001902_pt1 | contig 12983 bp, 11 predicted proteins | sample SalPonD_shore_MG_FD_78172 | JGI IMG/M metagenome (GOLD analysis project Ga0102944, IMG submission 78172) | Salt pond soil microbial communities from South San Francisco under conditions of wetland restoration - Salt Pond MetaG... | ecosystem: Environmental > Aquatic > Marine > Intertidal zone >...
AAATACTTCCCAATGAGCATCGAGATTAAGTTCATTCATCATTGGTATCATATTCTGAAGAATTTCAGCAACCCCACCACCAAATTTAGTGGAATTAATATGCAAAACCTTTTTGGATTCAAATTTAGCCGCTTTTTTTAACAGATTTTTTATCTTCTTTTTTCCTAAAATACCTTCATATTTATATAATATTTTTAAATTTGAATTAGCATTCATTATTAGGACACCTTCCACCTATATTTATTATTCAATATAAGTATTATTGTAATTTTGTAAATAAATCTTAAATATTATTTTTATAAATTAATCTCTGTTAAATTGATTTGATTAACTTTATTCTAAAAAAATCTAAAAAGTCGATCTAATAAAAATGAAAAAATATAACAAAAAAACAACAATTTTTCTCATTGCGTTTCTCTTTCTAATTTCTGGAGTTTTCATATTGCCAGCTGTTGCCCTAAATGAGCCAAAAACTTCTCAATCTGCAACGACCTTAAAAATAGTAGTAACAGATCAACAAATGCCTTCAATTCAGAATGTTACCGATGATTTTATTGCCTCTGAATGGAATGGTGCTGGAATAACGACAATAGATGTATCTTCTTCAGGTGGTAATGCAAATGAACAACTCACTTTCTTAACAACTCAAATGTCATCACCTAGTTATACTTATGATATAATTGGTTTAGATCCCCCATTTACAGCTCAGTTTGTCGAAAATGGGTGGATTAGACCCTTAGATCCCTATTTAGAAACGGGAGAGCTAGATGCATTTGAAGGTGCTTTAGTAGATACATGTACATATGAAGGACAAACGTGGGCATATCCATATTTCTTGAATTTAGGGATATTATATTATAGAAAAGATTTAATGGATCTTCATTTTGGTCCAGGATCGTGGTCTCCAGATGATTTTGCTACATGGGAAGGTTTAAATGAAACAGCAAATTACATTTTAAATAATGTATCAGGACAGCTTGATAATACTGATTTAGTTGGATATGTTGGGCAACTTGATGCATATGAAGGTGGAGTAGTCAACTTTTTTGAATGGGCTGGAAGCAACGGTGCAACAGACTTAATTTCTAAAACTGGGCAAGTAGATATCAATAACGAACAAGTTCAAGAAGCTATGCAATTCCTTAAAGATTTAATTCCTCCACAGTATACAGGTGTGCAAGGAACTGATTTTATAATTCCAAGATCAGGATTAGTTCATGATGAAGGCTCTTCTGTAGGGGTTTGGCTTAATAATAATTCAATATTCATGCGTCAATGGACATTCGGCTATGGATCATCAATATCAGCAGGGATGGACTTTGGTGTGGCAGCTCTTCCTCACTTCGAAGGTGCTACTGACTATAAGACAACTGTCGTAGGAGGTCAAATTTTAGCAATTCCACAATCTAATCCAAGTAGTAGAGTTGAGATATCAGTGAATTTCACAAAATTCTTAGGAACTAAATTAGCTCAAGAAGCGGAGTTGACCTCAGATTCAAGTCCTAACCCTGGTGTACAACCACTAACTAATTTCCCGGCACTTACGGAAGTTTATGATAACCCTCCAAGTGGATTTGAATTTATTCAAAATTGGACTGAACAGATTAATTTAACTCTTGCAAGACCAAAACATCCTCAATATTCTCTCGCATCAAATGCTATCGCAGACTATTTTGGTGATATCTTAAGTTGTAACAAAGATGTAGAAACTGGTCTAGCAGAAATGGAGCAAGATGTTCGTGAATCTCTAGCGGGGCTTCCAGAAGAAATTCCTGGTTTTGCTCTTGGAATATTAGTTTTAGCAATGGCATCATCAATTGCTTTAATTGTTGTTTTCAGAAAACGATAGATAGTTTAAATAATTTCTAAATAAATCTTTTTTTTTTATAATTTGTGAATAAATATTAAAGGTAATGATATGACAACCGTATATGAAACAGAGGAATTTAAAATTCCACAAAAATTCCAAGATGTTAAGGAACCTCCCTCTGATAAGAGATTTATTGCTTCATTACTAATACCTGGATTGATAGTTTTTACTACAGCGATATTAGCACCTATAGCAATAGGTATTTTCATTAGTTTTACTAACAGCTCTGCATCAGCCGGATATTTTGGAAGTAAAATTTCTTTTTTGAATTATACTGGATTATTATTTGACAATAATGTGTTTTCTAGAAATTTTTACCGATACACAATGCAAACCATATTTTTTTCTGTAGTTTCTGTGGTTATAGAGTTCTTATTAGGATTAGTTTTTGCCCATATTTTGAATAAAAATTTTAAGGGAAGAGGGATCGCAAGAGCAACTTTATTAATTCCTTGGGCTATACCCACAATCGCATCAGCAACAATATTTAGGTTTGAGATTTTCACACCTATTGATGAATTTGGTGCAGTGAACGGGTTCCTTCAGTTATTTAATCTTCCTACTATGTCATTTTTCGGATCCGATGCTCCAGTTCTATTTTATTTGCCATATTTTACCCCATTTGAACCATTTTTAAATGACTTACCAATAACTCTAACAATGGTAGTAGCAATAGTTATTGATGTATGGAAGACAACTCCATTTATTACATTATTAATACTAGCTGCTTTACAAATTGTCTCCAAAGACTTATATAATGCTGGGGAGATCGCTGGAGCCTCTGGATGGCAGAAATTCCAATACATAACCTGGCCATTAATCAAACCTGGGGTAGGAATCGCACTAATATTTAGATTAATGCAAGCTTTAAGAGTTTATGATGCTATAGTGGTTTTTAAGGATGAAACGGTTAGATCAATGACCGTTCAGGCAGTAGATTTATGGTTAGGGGGTTCCTATGGATTAGCTTCAGCTATAACCGTTATTCTATTATTTTTGATAATTATATTCGCTTTTATAATTGTATTATTTACACGGAGAGAAAAAAGATATGGAGCGAAGGAAGAATCTTTAGGAGATAAAATTTTAAAAAAAATGCATATTATTAAGTCAGAGAAAAAAAGGCAGAAAAAAATCGAAACTAGTGTTTATTTGGTAAAGGATTCTGGAGATCTGGCATCAAAAGCAGAGGAGCTGGAGGAAATCATAAAAAGAACAAAAATGGAACCCATATCTTTAACTAGAGTAAAGTGGTACAAATATAAAAGATATCTTAGAATGATTGGATTTTCACTTTTGGTGATTTTTATGTGCCTATTCTGTGCAGGACCTTTTATATGGATTCTTATTAGATCTTTCCGAAATCCATTTTTTAACATCTTTCCTCAAGATAGTTTTGAATTATTTCCGAGATATCTTTCTTTAGAAGCCTATCGAGTTCTTTTTGAAAGTACAGGAGTTTATGGGGTAACCTTTGGAAGGGCTTTATTGAATGGATTAGTGCTTTCTGGATTAACGGTAATAGTAGTAATTGTTGTTGGTGCTTTAATCGCCTATGCTTTAGCTAAATTTGAATTTCCTTTTAAAAGAGCTCTCAATGGATTTATTTTTTCAATGAATAGTCTTCCTCCATTAATAATTATAGTTCCCTTCTTCATACAAGTCTCTTTATTCCAACAGTTAATTCCTTTTCTAAAATTACAAGATAATCTTTTTGGATTAGTTTTACCTTATGCAGCTTTTAATCTCCCTTTAGCAGTTTTTGTTTTAAGAGCATTTTTTCAGGAAATTCCAGAAGATCTATGGAAAGCAGCAAAAGTTGATGGGGCAACTAATTTTCAAATTTTTAGAAAAGTTATCCTCCCTTTAACTATTCCGGGAATTTTTACATGTGCTATTTTAGTTTTTATAGCTTCTTGGAATGAATTATTATTTGCTCAAATATTTTTAGTATCTCCCGAAAATTATAATGTTCCAAGAGCAATTTTGAGATATGTAAGAAATCCACAAAGTATTATTGCTGATTGGGATACGGAAATAGTTTTAATGGCGGCAACTTCTCTAGCAACAATACCCTTAGTAATTGTTGTTTTAATCTTCCAAAAAAAAATAGTGAGTGGTCTAACTAGAGGTGCAGTAAAAGGTTGACGAGGTATAAAAAATGGTTAAAATAAAATTAGAAAATGTAACTAAGGTTTTTGATAGTGATGTTGTAGTTTTAGATGAACAAAATCTTGAAATTAATGATAATGAATTTATGGTTCTTGTTGGACCATCTGGATGTGGCAAATCAACTTGTTTGAATTTAATAGCAGGTTTAGAATTTGTAACTGAGGGAAAAGTCTATTTTGATGATGTGGATGTAACATTCTTGCCTCCAAAAGAAAGACGTGTAGCAATGGTATTCCAAAGTTATGCATTATATCCTCATATGAATGTTAAAGAAAACATGGGTTTCGCATTAAAACTTAGTGGTATGGATAAAGAATCAATCAAAAAAAGGGTTAAAGAAGCGGCAGAATTGTTAGGAATCTCTCGCCTGTTAGAAAGGAAACCTAAAGAATTAAGTGGTGGTCAAAGACAAAGAGTAGCATTAGGGAGAGCCATTGTAAGAAACCCAACAGCATTTCTCTTTGATGAACCTTTAAGTAATTTAGATGCAAAATTAAGAATACAAATGAGAGGAGAGATTATAAAATTACATAACAAATTAGAAACGACTCAAGTATACGTTACACATGATCAAGTAGAAGCTATGTCGATGGCTGATAGAATAGCTATCTTACATGATAAAAAATTTCAACAAATCGGTACCCCTTCTGAAGTCTATAATCAACCAAAAAATAAATTCGTTGCTGGATTTATAGGATCTCCACAAATGAATTTTTTTAATGCTAAATTTGACAAAGATAATAATAGAATTATATTTGGAGAAAATTATTTAAAAATTTCCGAAGAAAACGGTCAAAAAATATCAAAGGCAAATTCAAATAATGTTATATTAGGTATAAGACCAGAAGACATCCAGATAACTTTGAATGAACGTGAAAACACATATGAAATAAAAACCACCGTTATTGAATATCTTGGAGCAGAAACTCTTGTTACCTTCGAATTTTCGGAAGAAATAAATGGAATGGCATCTTATTCGGGATTTTATCAAGGAAAAATGGGAGAGAAAGCTTACCTCTCTTTCGAAGAAGAAGATATACACGTTTTTGATATTGAAACGGGGATAAATTTAATTCATTATCCAATAAAAAAAACAAATTAAATATATAACTTAATTTTTTTTATTCAATATTATGCCTTTTTTTAAAGATTTTTATGAGTATGCTAAAAGAAGTAGTATAATTTTTGGTATATTTTTCAATGATATTATAACCTTTATTTCCTATATAATTAGTTTAGGAGCATATTTCATTACGCCTGGAGATATTCAAATGTTATTTGGAGTAATATTAGGTGTAATCTTTTCTTTGAAGTATAGAAAACCACATCAATCTCCATTATTATATGGAATTTTTGTTGGCATTATGGGAACTTTTTTGAGTGCTTTTACCCTAAGTCTTTTTCAAATGGCTTATATTATGAAATTAGATCTTGTAATTTTTATTGTATATTTATTCCCTGCTATTATAATTGGCCCCTTGATTGGAGCAATTATTGGATTAATTTACAAAATTAAACAGAAAAGAACTAATAATTCATCTATAGATGAAGATTTTTATAACAGTTTAGAAGACGAATAAATACCAAGTTTAATTTCATTTAAAAATATGCTTAAGTATTAACTCTATTAAATTTAAACGATTAGAACGGAGATAAGATATTCCCCAACCAATAATAAAAATCAATCCAAAATTGGTATGTGATTCCCAGATAAAGTAATGCGAATAAAGCGCCAAAAATAAAACCGAAAATCACATCAATAGGAAAATGTACTCCTAATATAACTCGACTTACTGCCATTATTACATCTAATCCAATCATTATAAGTAGAAAAATCCAACTTTGAAAATAGAATGCAAAAATACAACCAAAAAATAAAAAGAAGGTTACATGTCCTGACGGAAATGATTTATGTTCCTTAATTAAATCATCTTCTTGAATGACCCCTTTTTCCTTTAGAGTTATATATGGTCTATTGCGTCTCACGATGACATATCTAATAATCACATGTAGAATAATACTCTGTTGAAACCCACCTGTCATTAAAACAAATAGAAAATAATCCTTCGTAACAAAACCATATATTCCCAAAATTAACCAAATTAGTCCCCAAAAAAATACATTTCCAAAAAAGGAATAAATTTCTGCGATCTTTTTCACGATTTTCCTTTTTGAAAATTTGCTTTGATACAACCCCAAAAACAACTTAAAGTCCCAATCTTCAAGTCTTTTTATGAAAATTTTAAATGAGGTTTCAACTGTCATAAAACTCTAAACCGAGCATTAATTTGAAAATAATTGTATTTGCGAATGATAAATGATATGTTTGTTTTTATACTTTTTCCGACGATTAATTGAATTAATATTATTACAAATATGGAAATGATTGATAAATTGACTAGAAACTTATTTTAAGAAAACACTAAGAATTAAAAAAAAGAAATAGGGTTAAGAATTCCGTCAATTAAAATTGATTTATTTTATTTTTTTCAGGAATTCTGGTTTTAATTTCGTTACTCTTGATACCATTTTTGCTTTTAATTCTAAAGTTAACCTGAATTTATCTTCAGAAGGAATTTTTATATTGTAATTATATTCGGGTTCTTCAATCTTATTCGACTCTGGAATAGAATTAACAAATACCACATCCTTTGTTTGTTTATACTTTAAAAGGAGTTCTATAGAATTATCTAATTTATTTTCGATTGTGATTCTTCGTGTAATATTATCATATCTAGTCCTAACTTCGATATGTTGTTTTGGATCTTTTGCATCCTCATATGAGACTTTTGTTTCTCCTTCCTTTATCTGGATAATATCATCATCCACTTTAATATCATCATCAATTAAATCTTCTGAGATAATTTTATTTCCAATTGAATTGGCTGTAGATAGAAATAAAAATGGCAATCCTTCTTTATATAATGTAATAGGTGAATTAACGGGAATCTCTTTTGGAACTCCTTCCTTAATAAGAATATACTTTACGATTACATCCCAATTTAGTTTATTCGCATTCACATTGGCAGAATTATATTGAACATCAATATTACGGTCAATATTTAAATTTGCTTTCGTTTTAAACCAATTTAATTTTATTTTTTTCCTGGTTGGTATATTTGCTTTCATAGTTCACCTCATAACATTACATTTTTCATTCTTTGAGTTCTTTTTTGTCTGTTTAGCTGAGAAAACGCTTGTTGTTCCATTGGAATTTCCATAGCAGGAGGTGGTATCGCACCAGTGGCAGCTGCAGTCGTACTAGGAAGTTCAAAAATCGCAAATCCTAACTCTACATCATTATATGAGAATCCCGTTTGATTATCAACAATAATCGAAGCATCAATCTCTGCCGTAATTTCATCACTATATACATTCACCTGCAGACTAGTTTCCCATTTTATTCGTAAATCTGCTATAAAATATAATATTTTTACAATAACTTCCCCTTCCTTTTTGGAATTGATTATAAAATTAAAAATTCCTTTCATATCTGCATATGTTCTATATGAACTGGCTTCGCATATATTTGTGACTCGCTCACGTAATTCTCTTGTAAAATCTATAGAGTAGGTGATTATTTGACTCGCAGCATTTTTTTCTCGGTTAATGATTTGGTCAGAAGTTTTTTTATCGGGTAAAGATACAATAGTCTGCTGAAGAGTTATATCTTTTTTATCCTCTGGATTAATGTATTTAAGTTTTATATCAGCAGTATTTGGATCGAAACTAGCAGGAACATTTTGTATTTCGAATTCATTTGTACCTTGATTTAAAGCAAGTTTGATTTCTCTCTCCACAATTCCCCCGCCTCCATTGAATATTATTAATTTAACTACTTTCGGGTCAATTAACAAGATTATCAACTATTAATAATTTGATTATAAGAATTATGGAGTAGATTCTATTTATCTTTTTATAAAATTATATAATTTTCCCACTATTCTATTTTCAGAACCGATTTAAGAAATTCAATAAAAATCATTTAGAAATAATGGCTTTTCACCAAACACTTTTTCGTAGCATTTACAGCATGGGATTCCTATTTGGAAGTTTACAGCATGGTTTTTTTTATTTTTTACTTTCATATTTCGAATGAGACTATCCCTCAATTCTTTTTTAGATTTATCGTGATAAAAAGAAATAAGATATTCTAAATGATTTTTATTTGAGCAAATTGGACAAGTTTTGTAATAATCTAAAAAATGCTTTAGATCTTTTAGTTCTGATCTCTTACCTTGAATATTACGAGTGAGATCGAAGCAATCTTCACAAGGGATTCCAAAAAAATATTCATCGTTATTTATTATTTCGAGAGAATCAACTTGATTCATTGCTTCTATTAAATTTTCTTTAAAATAAGTAAATTTATTAGTAAAATATATTTTCTCACAATTAATTTGATTAATATGTTCTTTTCCGCAAACTGGACATTTTGAATAAAATTCTTTGAATCTTTTGTAATGATCTAGGGATTTAATTTGAATTTCTTGAACACAAATCTGCAAACACACACTTTTTACACGTTCAAAAATTTTATGGGTCAGAAAATAATGTATTTGACCAAGAGAATCTTCATATTTCTTGAGTTTAATATTATGATTATTTAAAAATTTTAAAATCAAACCTTTTGCGGCATCATAATATTCTTTTTTAATTTTCTGAGATTTATTATATTTGAAATAAGATTCGAAATGGTCGCTGTGAATGCAAAGGTTAACTAATTCGGAAAGAGTGTATTCATATTTGTAATCTAATTTCAATTTTATAAGTTCATTGAAATATTTTATTCTTTGATTTTTCGACATCAATCTTCTTGCTAATTGAATTTTTAGCTCATCCAGTTTCATATTATAGAAAATGTCAAGAACTCCCAAGCTTTTCGGGATATCAACAATCCAAAGATCAGTTTTGAGAACTATATAATCATGAATACTATTCCCCGAATGAATAATTAACTTATTCTTATATTTTTGAATTTTCTCGCTATTATTGTTAAGATTTAAAGACTTTGCTGCCTCCATTAAATCAATGTTGAACTTAGACACTTTCATCAAACCTGAGATGAATTCATGGAAAAACGATCCCCATATATATCTCCTTAATGCCCCGCAATGAACATGTACCCATTTTTCGAAACCTTTTTCAAAAATATGATCCAAGAAAAAAGTGAGACATTTATTATTGAAATCAAATTCATAGCATCTCTCGGTTAAAACACCCTCCCTAACTGAGTAAGATGGATTTATGAAACCACAAAAATTTATAGTCTCTATTAATTCATTAAGAAGTTGTATCCGCTCATCTTTGATTTTATCAATGATGATTCGGATCATAGAATCATCTACTAAACTATTAGTTTTAATGCTGAAACTACATCGGGAGGCTCTGAAACTCATTTAAGACTTTTTTAATTTAAATTAGATTAGAGATTATATTATTACATAAGAAATTAACTCTGGAAATAAAATTTTAACTCTTATAATTATTTCGATATCGGTAATAAAATTATACGACCTTTAATGACCTTTAGAACTAATTTTTGGTGGTAAAGATTACTATATTTATGGATTAAAATTATTCTATATCATCTCCTCTCAAGAGATTCACCAGAAGGGAATCTTGACGTGCCCTCCTCCCCCCGATTCCTTTATTGAAAAACTATAAACAAATTGATAAGAATTTATCTATTTTTGAAATCTAAGAAATCTCTATTGAATGGTTTCTAGGTCTTTAGTTATATACTTTATATATTCTAAATATGACATTCCCTTCAATTCCGCTTCCTTTGCGAGAATTTTTCTGGCAATATGAATTTGTTGAAGTGCCATATCGTGAGGAAATTCTTTTTTAACTTCTTTTTTGATTTTCTCAATTTCATTCGTATCTAACATATGTATTCCTCTTTATAGTAATTCTGCTGGAGTTAATATTTCAATATACTTTAAATTTTTTATTGTACAAATCATCCGTACAATATCTCTCGTTTTTTTTCTTACTATATGTCTAAAATTCCAACTTAAAAGAAAATCCATTTCATTAATGATAGCAATTGCAATGTGATAAGCATCTTCCAGATATGCTTTATTTATCGCACCTTCTTTAACAATTTTTTCCGCAAGGGTTTCAGCCTCATTTGATGACTCAAGTATTGAGAAATCTACAATGATATCATTCATTTTCTTTTTAAGATTATCATCGGGTGTTTTTATTATTTCGGCAATAGTAATATTCGAAATAAAAATTCTAAAGAGGTCTATTTCTTCAAAAAAAGATTCAGTAAGAGCCATTCTTTCAGGATTTCTCTTATCAAATAGCGCTGAAATTACAGATGTATCAAGATAAATCTTCAGTTTACTCTTCATAATTTTTATTCAAACAATTTTAATATCTTTTGCATTATACAATTCATTCAGTTTCTTCTTTAAATGCTGTAATCATTCTGAATAGGCTTTCCATTCGATATAATCATCTCATTCTTCAAATTTCTCTTTAGATTTTATTATCCTTGTACCAAACTCCTCTAATGTACAATTATCCTTGTTTTCAGATAGATTGAGTTTTTCCTTAGTCAGGGTGATCTCACTCAGAAGTTTTAACTTTGTATACTCAATAAGCTCTTTTTTCGATATTTGATAACCATTTTTCAAATTCAGTAAATTAAATTATAAGATTTACATCCTATTATTATATTAGAAACTTTGGTTTAAATTTTTGTTCTTTTTTAAATGAATTTAATATCTTGTTATATATTTTTTTTCAAGAAGGACAGTCTCACGAAGATATTATTTATTTTTTTTAATTTCGGTAATAAAATTATACTACCTGTAATGACCTTTAGAACTAATTAGGATGATATCTCAATCATATACAGATATATACATTTAAGCGTGAAAGGACAGTTTCACGAAACTTTATAAAATAATAAATAATAGAGATTGGAACTTACTTTACTTTTAACAAATTCTAATCTGTCCAAAAGTCTCTTGCTAGATTTCTACGTTTTTTCCATAAACTGTTTTTATCTTGGAAACCATAAATCCCCTTTCCTTGATCAGCATCTTTTATTTTCCACATACCACTAACAGCCCCAGTTAATCCTGCAGAAAGGGCTTCAAAGCCCTGCGCTGTATATAAATCACACTCAACTCCTCGATTAATCATAAATTTGAGCTGTCTTAATCCTTGCTGATTTTTTGAACGAAACACATCTAATAATCTTTCAACTTCAGTATTTAATTGATCGATCGGTACAACGCGATTCCATAAATTCCAATCTACCGCTGTCTGAGCAGTATGGAGTGCTCCAATTAAATTAATTTCTTTTGCCCTTCTTCTTCCAATCAGTCGTGATAATCTAGTGGTTCCCCCCCAACCAGGAGTGATACCCACATCAACCTCAGGCATTCCCCATTTAGCACGTTCAGTAGCTATAACGAAATCACACGCCATAGTAATCTCGAGCCCACCTCCCACAGCATAACCATCAACAGCAGCGATAGTTATTTTATCTAATTCCTCAAGTTGATTAGCCATATTTTGGTAATAACGAACTCTTCGCATTATTTGATTGGCATCTCCCCATTTTATCATTTCTCTAATATCGTCACCAACAGAGAAATTGTTTCCTGCTCCTATAATTACAACAAACTTAAGATCTGTCGATTCTCGAATTCTTTTTATGGCTTCCACTAATTCACTAGATAATTGCATACTTAGCGCATTCAAAACCTTTGGCCTATTCAAGGTAATCCAAGCAACTTGATCCTTTTCTTCATAAATTAATTGTTCAAATTTCATAAGATAAAATTATTCTCTCTTGATATAAAAATCTAATATAAATTTTCATCTAAACATTCGATCTTTCAATAATTAAAAAGGAATTGAGTTTACTCAAACTTACAAATAATATATGAAGGTATATATTTAGCAAAAATAAGAATGGAGTCGGGGGGATTTATTCTCAAGGAAAGAGATTTTCCTCGGATTGAACCCCCGGCCTCTCGCATGCCAAGCGAGTGATCTTCCGCTAATCCACGACCCCAAATAGAATTTGAAATCCAAGAAAAATTTGGTAACTTCCAAAAGCTTTTTTTTGAGTTAAAGAGAATAGTATATTATTTTTAAAAAAAATTATGGTTTTATTACCATTCCAGTGATCTAAATCAAAGAAATGAAACTAAAACAAAATTTAAAATCTATAGATTTAATTTCTTTAATTTTATTCTATTAAAAATACAAATAAATAATGAGCGTGATTTTACTTTATCATGAGAAAAGCGATATATCATTCTAACTCCATAATAGTTTTAATAATTGTGAGTCAATTTCTTTTTCCACTCATAGGAGTTAGTATGGTAAATTCTACTATAAACAATCAACAAATTTTAGATCTTTCTAATATCAATTTTGATTTATTAAAACAAAATTCTAAAGATTCCTTAATTCCAACTAAAAACTCGATATTTGGAACTGAACTTGAGGACTATTTGAGTTCTCTAAATTACAATAAAATCGATGAAAATGACAAAATAAAAGTTCTTTTCCAGTTTGAGGAGTTCATATCGAAAAATCAACGAGTTGATATAATTAACTCCATATTTGAAGAGTATACAATTCTCAATAATTTTAATATTGTTTCTGCAGTCTATTGTGAAATAAATATAATTGAATTAATACAACGCGAACCAGACATCACTCAATATTTCCAAATTACATCGATAAATCAACCGCAGCAACTCTCTCAGCCAGTTATTATGGATGATAAACTCGAATTGTCGAATTTGAATGAGAACAATTATCCAAATTGGTGGATTTCCGCTATTGGCGCTGATGATTTAGAATATGATGGTTCAGGGGTTACTGTCGCAGTTCTTGATTCAGGCGTATATAACCATCCAGATTTGAATTTAGTTAACGCAGATAGTTTTGTTGATGATGA
>Ga0102944_1001904_pt1 | contig 12973 bp, 11 predicted proteins | sample SalPonD_shore_MG_FD_78172 | JGI IMG/M metagenome (GOLD analysis project Ga0102944, IMG submission 78172) | Salt pond soil microbial communities from South San Francisco under conditions of wetland restoration - Salt Pond MetaG... | ecosystem: Environmental > Aquatic > Marine > Intertidal zone >...
GCTCAAGAAAATCTTAAAGCATATAAAAAATCTCTTTCAGAGGCACTCTTATGGGTTAAAAAGGAAGATATAATACAAGAACTAGATTCTATCCAATATTTTTATGGTAAGGATATAATTCCAGAGACTATTATCGGTACTGTTTGCTCGATGTTAATCTATGATGAGAGCAAAATAATTAAAAAAAGTAAACCTATTTTTGGATATGCTAAAAGAAAGAATGAAGCTGTTTATAAAATTTCTGCGAGAGCTCACGAGTCAATTGTAGAAAAGGGTGTGAATTTATCGGAGGCGATTAGAGAAGCATTACAGCTTTCTAATTTAAATGCATTAGGAGGAGGTCATCCTCCAGCAGCAGGTACAACAGTTCCAATTGATAAGATTGAATTATTTATTTCCAATTGTAATAAAACTGTAAAAAAACAACTTAAAGAAATCTAAATTTTGTAAATTTCTCCATCCTCGGGCGCGACAGAATTGAAACGCTTTTCTGCTAATTCTTTAGCAAAGGTAACTGTCGCTTTATTATCTCCATGAATGCAGAAAATTTCTTTTGAGTTATTAGTAAAATTTAAATTATCAACATAATTATGAAGTTCATTTCCATCTGAATGACTGGAAAAATCATAATGCTTGATTTTACATTGCGCTTTAATATTTATATTATAATCTGTATGATGGTATCTACTATGCTCTTTAAACTGAAAAATACCTTCATCGATTAATTGCCTTCCAGGGGTTCCTTCAACTTGGTATCCTACTAAAAAAATTGCTGAATACGGATCTTTTAATATTGGTTGTATATATTCCATAGCGGCTCCCCCCTTAAGCATCCCCGAAGGAGACACAATAACGCCATTAGATTTCTTCGCAAATGCTCTTTTTCTCCTTCGATTTACAAAATTTACATTTCGCATTGCTTTTCTATAAAAATTCTTATTTTTTAGAGAGTTGGGATAATCAAAATAGATTTTAGAAATTAAGGTTGCCAATCCATCAAGAAATAATTTTCCTTTATAATGATATTTATCTAAAATCATTAATGCTTCTTGGGATCGAGCAACACTAAATGCGGGTACTAATACTTGCCCTCCATTTTCGATGGTATCTATGGTTTTCTCTACAAATTCCCTTTCAAGAGCCGCTCGTGGAGGGTGTTCCCTTAATGCATAGGTTGATTCCATTATTGCGACATCAATTTCAGGGATTTCATTGGGATTAGCAGACTTTACAAGATTAGTTGGGATTGTATTGATGTCTCCAGAATATAATATTCTTTTTCCATCAACTTCAACTACAATTGAAACACTTCCAGGAACATGACCCGCATCATAGAAAGTTATATAAAAATTAGGAGCAATTTTTTGTTTATTTCTATTTTTCAGAAAATTTGAATTCCGTATTAATTCATTAATTTCTTTTTTCCCAAAAGGATATGGATAATTGGACACTTTTAACATATCATAAAGAAGTTTTTCCACAATTTCTAATGTTACAGCATTTGTAAATAGAGGTGTCTTATTTCCGTTCAAATAAAGAAACGGTAAAGCGCCTGAATGATCAATATGACAATGCGTCAGTGCTACAGCTTTAAGATGAGATAAATCTGCAGCAATAGGCATTCTATTTTCTTCATTAAAACGCACCCCATAATCAAGGAGACATTTATCTCCATGATTTGATTCTATTAGAATTGCAGATCTCCCTACCTCTCTGCAGCTTCCAAGGAATGATATCTTAACCATAAAAAATATACCTACTAAAATGGATTTTAATTTTAATTCGAATTCTATTGTTATAAATTATTCAATAAAGAATAATCTTTCGAATGTTGGGTCTAAAAATCTCTCACTAATTAGAATAAGAGATAATTTTTTTCATCAATTTTATAATAAGGAATTTGAAAAAATTAAAAAAATTTTTTTCTTTATTTTAAAGAAAGAATTATTATATAATTATTATAAAATATATGAATGAAAATGAGATTAAAAAGTAATGAAGATCAAGCGAAAATTGGAATTATAGGAGGAACAGGTTCTGATATTGAGCTGAAAAATGCCGAAGACATGAAAATATATACTCCTTATGGAAGACCTTCCGATATAATTAAGCTTGGAACTTTTAGAGGTAAGAAAATAGCATTCTTATCAAGACACGCTACAGGGCATGTGATTCCACCTCACAAATTAAATTTCCGTGCTAATATTTGGGCTTTAAGTGAGCTTGGAGTAAAAATTATCATCTCTCCTTCTGCAGTAGGTTCTTTAAAGAAAGAACACAATAAGGGAAAATTTCTTTTAGTAAATCAATACATAGATAGAACTAAAAAACGGTTAGATACTTTTTATGAGGGAGGACAAGTTTGCCATATTTCTCAAGAAGATCCCTATTGTCCCTATTTAAATAATCTTTTTTATGAAACCGGTTCTACAATTGAAGGTCTTGATATTCAAAATGGAGCAACCTATGTGTGTATTGAAGGACCGAGATTTTCAACCAGAGCAGAATCAAAAATGTTTCGGCAATGGGGGGGAGATATTATAGGAATGACAACATATCCAGAGGTAGTGCTTGCCTCTGAAAAAGAAATATGCTATTGTTGTATTGCGAGTGTCACTGATTTGGACGTCTGGGCAGGTGAATGCAAAAACTGTGGTATAGTGGAATATGGAGAAACTTGCCCAAACTGTGGCGGACCCGTACAAAAACTTGCGGTTGATGTGACTGAAATATTAGAAACGATGGAGCTAAATGCTAAACATCTTAAAAAATTATTGGAAATCACCATTCCTAAAATTGATACTGAACGAGATTGTGGATGTCATCACTCATTAGAAGGAGCTCTCTTATAATTTTTACCAGTCTTTTTCATTATTCAATTTATTATTTATTTTTTCATAAGAATTATCTATTTTTTAAGGCATTTATCTATAGGTTTAAATTTTAGAGCTTGGACTTTCTTGGAATTCTTTCACTCACGGGAAGTAATTTTCTAAATTTTTTATGAGGCTCTGTTTGATACCAATAAGCAGTACTACTCCAATCATCAGAGCGCTGGTTTGCATGTCCATGTTCTATTTTAACTTGTATATTTTTATGAAAATAAATTGGATCTTCAATATGATATCGATAATAGGAAATTGGTCCACTCCAATTCTCTCCGCCCGGTAATGTAACTCCAAAATAGGGGGAACAGAAGAATTGGGAAGGACACCAAGCTCCGCAAAAATAGTCTTCAGTACCAGTGCCATATAGAATTGTTTCCGCGTCATCAATCACAATATAATCATCGCCTTCCCCTGGCCAATTATGTTTTTCCGTTTTAAATAAATTATAGATATCTAAATGCATCCCTACATAATTGCCCTCTCCTTCTGCTTCAAATACTAGATAATCATCTTCATGGTTTTTGTTTTTCTTAGAAAAAAATTCGATCTTTTTTTTATTTTTATACCTATTTCCTCGGCATGGATTTTCTCGATGCCATGTTGCATGAAATCTCCCATACTTTTTATAGAGTTCTTTAACTTCTTCATAATCTATATAAAAATATGCTATCATAAGATCTTTGGATTCATTTTCTAGCTCGATTTTTGCTCGTTGAGAAAAAGGCATGGAAAAAAAACAATTAAAGCCCTTTCCATCCTCTGGACCATTGGCAAAAGGAATACTCCAGAAATTAACTGTTCTCCCATGTCCAATGCCAAAAAAATCGCCAATAGGCACCTCAACTGATGGTTCTTTTTCATTATCCCACCATATCCGAATTACTGCTTTTCGGAGATAATCAGGATCGGGGCAAGAAAGGGTCATCCATATATGTTTTATTATTCCTGCTCCTTGAATGTCGCAAATTCGATAAGATTCATGGGGATTAATTTGAATATTATCCATATTAGCCCCAGTTTTATCATAACTAGAGACTCTCTTTCTTTTTACGTCCTTCCTAATTTTTGCTAATTCTGTCAAAGAATTATATCTAAAATCCATTTTTCTATTTCCTTTATTCTAATTACTATTAAATTATTATTAGAAATGTATTAAAAAAAATTAACTCCCATTGCATTAAAAATGATAATCATTAATCTATTAATATTTATCAAAGAAAAAAGATTATAAATTTAAATCTTTTAATTTCTCTTGAATCTCTTTTGTTCTTTCAGGGGTTAAGTTATAAATTATTACAAATAATACTAATCCTATTAATGTGAAAATCATAGGAATGAACGCTGTATGTAATCTAATTCCAAATTTAGCTAAATCTGATTGAGTAGTTAAAGCAGCATTAAATCCTGTAAGTTCATGCACAATCGCGAAAATCAAGCCTTGAGCAATTAAGGCAAATCTGTTAAAGAAAGTATATACTCCCATAAATGCACCCTCTAAATGACGCTTGGAATCGAGAACTGCCTCATCTATCGCATCGGCCATGACTGGGTTTCTGCCAATTCTTAAGGCCCCACCACCAATACCTAAAAGAACTGCCGAAATTGTCATCCAAAGGAGGCTTTGGACAAACATAAATGGTAATAAAAAAATTGTATTTAAAAATACACCTATTATTAACATCCTACGGTTATTATTTATTTTCTCGGAAAAAATTAACCATGGTCCAAGCGAAATCAATGCGCCTAATAAGAATCCCGCTAAAATAAAGATTGAAATTTCTGCTTCCGTTTCTAAAACATATTTGGTGACATATTGAATAGATGCAGTTAGACTTGCTCCGATAATTGAATCTAAGAAAAAAACTACGATAACCATAATAAAATTTTTATGTTTTAACACGGTCTTAATAGAATTCCAAAATGATATTTGCTCTTTATATTCTTGCTGCTCCCTTAGATATCGTTCTTTAAGAAGTTTTGATTCTTTATGACCTGGGATGAGTGAAAGAAAGATAATCAGATTTATTATTACGAATATCCACGCCATACTTGTGTAGGAGCCTCTATCTCCATACTCTATTAGCATGGGAGGGATGATAAATCCCACAGCAGTTCCAACTAATGCTAATGCCATCCGAATACCACCGGATCTCCTTCTTTGCTTATCGGTTTTGAATTTATCTGGATAAAGAGCAAAATGGTTCAATGAACTTAATGTAAAAAAGAACTCATAAGAACATGTAGTTATTAAAATCCACGCGAAATAAATCCACGCTCCTTCAACGGGATCAAGATAAGGCGGACTGAATATTACTGCAAGTAATAAAACCGCTGGTACAGTCCCAATCATAACCATGGGAAATCTCTTTCCATACTTTCTCCAAAATCTATTCGGGCGGTCTGTCAGATATCCTACTAAAGGATCATTAGCAGAATTCCAAATCACATAGATAATATATCCTAAAGTTACAATCCAGATATTTAGTTTTACTTCTGTTTCCCAAAATAAAAAATAAAACGCGCCAAAAATACCATTAAAAACATCATATATTAAATCTCCCATTCCAAATGAGAACATTGACCCAAAAGATTCTTTATTTGCTACATTCTCCATTTTTTCTTGATTCTTCATTAATTATCCTCTCTATTAAAACTATTCTAAAAATTAAAAAGACTTTTTGTGATAATATTATGATGTTATACTATTTAAGTTAATAGGAGAAGAATTAAGATAAAACAAGAAAAAAATATATTTTGATAATTCATTTTTTTGCTACGAATAAGGGAGGAATACAAAAATATGCGATTGAACACTCATTAGAATGAATTTTTTTAGCTCTCTCAATAGCTTCATCTAAATTTTTAGCATACTCATATCCCAAAACATCTATTACATCTTTATTTTTAGCACCAGCTACTATTATCTTACCAACATTTAAGAGACCGCGCACTCCCCAATAATAAACGATTGGAGCATGGGTGGGATGATAGGCGTAATCATTTCTATATTTTTCAATATATTCTTGATTATGAAGGTATTCATTTTCAATTTTTTTTAAGTCAAAAATATCGGGGTTCTGAGTCATAATATTATAATAAAAATCTTCATAGGAGGGATGCTGCTGAGAATCAAAAACTTCATATGCTGGATTTACAATAATTAGAGAGCCTTTTTCTTTTAAAGGAGGTTCTCCCTGATACATATTAAATAAATAACCAGATACAAGAGTATGTAATAATAAGGGATTCATTTCTGAGCCAACATTATAAGGAGTAAGATTAGGTACCCCAAAAATGATGACATCGTATTTTTTTGGAACCTCTACATTTAATTGCTTATTCATTAGTTCTAAGGATTTTTTATGAGCCTCCTCAATATCCCCCGCAAATACATCTATTAATTGATAGCTTGCTTTAAGATTCTTTCTCACATATGATTTTAAAAATTTTGGGAAAGCTCTAAATAGGGAAAGCATCAATTTTCGCCATAAAGGAATTTTCTCTTGCGTGCCTTTTATTTGTTTATAGATCTTCTTATAGAACCCACTATAGAAATTATTATTAAGGACCATTTCAATTGTAAAGATATTTAGCTTATCTTTAATAATATTGCCCATTTCCCAAATAATATTATGTAATTCCGAAGATGGGGGATCCATGAATGATGCTTTCATCAATTTCTCTGGAGAATGATGTGGAATTATTGTATTATAGCTCCCTAATCCCACTATTATAGATTTCCATCCTCCATTTAAGGGAGTGAAACTGATATTTAAATAAATAATTAGATCTGATTCCGCGGCAATTTTGTTTATTTCAATAGCATCGCCTTCGGGGGTTTTTCCTAATATTTTCAAATTAGGTTTATCCTCAGCATCATGATTAAATATTTGATCTTTATATTTCTTATAAATTCTTTTTCCTAATAGATGTTTTAATTCCTTTGGTGTGCATTTTCTATGTAATCCGGTGGCGCAAATAAAGTTAATATTTTCATCTTTTATGCCAATATCTTTTATATATTTTAATACTATTTTTGCCGCAATAGGCCTCACATCAGTTTTCATAGGAGGTAAGGGGACACTTATATCATCAAAACAAATAGAAATAGTAGAATTAGCATTAATTAAATTCTTTAACTTCGGTGATTTTATGGGATTCTTAATGGCAGATTCAATTGCGGCTTCTTCATTATCTAAAGGTGGTAAGGAATCCTTTCCATAATATATATCAATATCTTTAGGAAAATCGTAAAAAAATGCATCATCACCATAAAAAATAATTTCTTTCACAATGTTATATTTGGATTTCTATTCTATTTAAATCTTTAAAGAGAAAAGCATTTAGATTTTAGTTTATATTTCGAAATAACTAAATATTTAGAACGATTTTATTAATGATAAAATAAAAAATATGGAAAAGAAAGAAAGCGGTATATTATTTTATTATTCTTCTACAGGAATTTGTACCAAGGCAAGAAGATCATAACCTTTTAATTTATCTCTTCCGTGGAGGCTTCCTGTTAGCTCAATTATAAATGCGAATCCTTCTACAATTCCTCCAGCTTTTTCAACTAATCCTATTGCTGCTTTTGCAGTACCTCCAGTGGCTAGTAAATCATCAAATAATAAGACCTTTTCCCCAGGATTAATGGCGTCTTGATGCATCTCAATAATATCAGTCCCATATTCTAGCTCATATTCTTCTTGATGACAGAGCCAAGGCAATTTACCCTGCTTTCTTATCAAAATAAACCCTGCATCCAAAAGATAGGCAATAGCCCCACCAAATACATATCCTCGGGCTTCTATTGCTGCTACTTTATCTATCCCCTTATCTTTATAATGTTCCACGATTCTATCAATCGAATCTTTAAAAGGAATTGAATCTAAACAGAGTGTAGTGATATCCTTGAATTGAACCCCATCTACTGGCCAGTCCGGTACATTTCTAATGAAATCAATTAATTTAACCATAATTTTTACCCATTTTGTTTTTTTTATTTATATGTATTTTGATAAATTATTTAAATTTTAAAAAGACTCTACCTAAGTTTCTTACAACATAGGATACTCCAAAGAAAATCATTTAATAAGCATAATTTACTATGAAATTTTAATACTAAGATTAATTTATTAGATTTAAATTTATTAGATCTATAAGAATATAATTAGATCATCACAAACTTAATAAAATTCGGTGAAATTTAATTTTTGAAAGTCTTATTATTTGGTCCCGAGGGTGCAGGAAAAACTTCTCTTATGCGCACGACATGTTTGGGCTATAATTTCATGAGGGTCGCGAATTTAGCTCCGACAAAAGGGATCTCTCGTGAGAATTTCATATTTCGTGGAATTCTCGAAATTTTGGTATGGGATTGTGGTGGCCAAAAACATTATATAGAGCAATATTTCTCTGATTCCCAGAGAGAATTGATATTTTCAGAGATTACAACAACCGTATTTATGGTGGACTCTACAATTATAGAACCGTATGTAAAGGACATTTTTGAGGAATTTTTAATGAATACTTTTGAATTTAGTCCTCATATTGAGAAAATTTATGTGTTATTAAATAAAATCGATTTACAAGATTCTCAGGAAGACAAAGCTTATAAAATATTATCAGAGGCATTAAATGAAGATTTAAGAGAAAAAGTAGAGTTTACCCCCGTATCAGTGAAAGAAGGATCTGCTCAGCATCGATTAATTGAAATACTAGACCAAGAAATCCAAAAATCTACATTAAGCCTCCAGAGACTGGGAAAAATTCGTTTTCAATTGGATGCCCTAAAAAAGGATACTTTAGCCGATTATTTTGTGTTTAATCGCCCTGATGGCTTATTAATCAGTTCCACCATCGGTAAATTTGAATCTCAACCACTTGAATTTATGAAATTTGAAATTGGAACCCTTGATTCCAATATATATAAAATTTATAAAAATATTTTAGAATTAAAAGGGATAAAAAATATTTCCCCCATTGATCTCTCTATAATAATTTATCAAAGTGAAGATTTTTATGTGTTGATGAAAGATATTGCCAATGATGCTATTTTATTAGCTATAACCAATACCAAGGATGAAAAGGCGTTTTTTGATGTCATGAAAAAATTGAACGGTGAAGAATTTCAAAATTTAGCAAATATGTTGCAATAAAAAATTATTGGTTTTTAAAAATCTCGACCATAGAAGCGCAAATAAATTGTTAAAAAGAGAAAAAATAAAAAATAATATGAGATGAATTAAGAAAAAAAGTTTTATAAAATATACTTTTTTTGACTATTTTTCCTTTTCATGTAGCTTGACTTTTGTTAAAAGGTGTTGATATTTGTGATGGGGTGTTCTACGGACCGTGTCATTAGATTTTTCTATTTCTCGTGCAGTTTGACATAAATCAGCAGCGGTTTTCATCATTTCGTGTGCCGCGGCAAGCTGTGGCATATATCGCTCTCTCTCTTTCATTGCAAAGCATGCTTTTCCCGTTATTTTTGAAACATTCGCGGCGATTTCAAATGCAGCAATCGCTTTTGCTCGAGCATAGGGATTAGAAAAATATGCTCTCCCAGTAGCCATTTCAGCATCAATTGTAATTTGTGGAAGCGTTGGCGTTCTTGCTTCCAACATGTCCATAATAACTTTATTTAGTTCTTCTACAATAACTTGAAGTACACCCGTTCCTGCTAAAACTCTCAATAAGTTTGAATTAAAAAAGCTCATTTCAGTAGGGTCTAGAAAAGGTCGGCGAGCACCTATCATACTGTCACACTCTACAATGATATAACCCATTCCTTTTTCCTTGATTTCATCAATTGCTTTTTTAGTGGGCGCATCTGAAATTACAATAGCTGGAATATTGCCAACTAGTTCTCTCGCTTTTTCTGGCCCTTTCAAAGCAGCATTAGGAGAACTCATTAAAATTAAATCGGGGTCTAACTCCAATAATTTATTCATTGTCTCAATGCATTCTTCAGGTGGGTGCATTTTGGGACCAGATGTCACTTCTCTAAACATAAGCCGTTCTGCTTCAGCTCTTTCATCTATTAGGAAAGAGAGTAGTAGAGAGCTTCCGATAGTACCATTCTTCAAGACACCAATCTTTAGGACTTTCTCTTGACTCATATTTTATTTTCACTTATTGTAAACTTATTTTCACATATTTTAAATTAAATTTTATAATCACTTATTATTAAAAGATTTTTAGAGTTTCTTAATTTTTAAATGAGAATGATCTAAAAAGATAATGAGTTATTAGTATTTCAAATATAAACTTTAAAATCTTTAAAATCTTTAAAATCTTAAACTTAAAATTTTAAACAAAAAAGTGATTAAGATGGAAATCAATTCGGTTAAAATAACTGACACATTTTGTGAAGCGTTTTCTTCATATTTCTCACGAATTATTGTCACAGCAACGGATAAAAAATGGCTGGATATATGTAGTAATGAAGCAACGGGTTATGGAACCTCAACAATCCATTGCGATTCTGAAGCTGCGATGGATGTTTTTATTTCTCCAGATGAAACTCCAGATGGGAGACCTGGAGTCGCTATGATGTTTTTTATAAGTGATAAAAAGAAAGCAGATACTGTAATGTTAAATAGAGTTGGTCAATGTATTTTAACATGTCCAACAACTGCATGTTTCGATGGAATGGAAGGTTCACTCGATCCAGAAAAAGAATTTGAAATAAAAACAGGATATAAATTAAAATTTTTTGGAGATAAATTCGAGGAAAAAATGGAGGGTGAATTCCCTTTTGAAGCTTGGAAAATCCCCGTTATGGATGGGGAATTTATAGTTCAGAGCAATTTAAAAGTTGGTAAGGGCATTGCTGGTGGAAATTTCTTAATTATGGGGGAGAATCAAAGTTCTACTTTAACAGCAGCAGAGAAAGCCATTAAGGCAATAAAAGATATCCCAAATGTAATTGCTCCATTCCCTGGAGGTGTTGCTCGATCTGGTTCGAAAGTAGGATCGAGGTATGATTTTCTAAACGCCTCTACAAATGATCCTTTATGTCCCACTCTGAGAACCAAGATTGATAATTCTATGTTAAAAGAAGGAGAAAATTGCGTTTACGAAGTCATTTTAGATGGTGCCACGGAAAAAGCGATTAAAAGCGCCATTAAACTTGGTATTAAAGCTGCTGTTGAAGTTCCAGGGGTTATGAGGATTTCTGCTGGAAATTATGGCGGAAAACTGGGTAAATATCAATATAATTTACACGATCTTTTGTAAGAATTAACGTTCAAAGGAATTATAGATTAGCAATTCAAAGAATAAGAAGTATTAGATAAAAAAACCAAATTTTTTCTTTTATTATTAATACTAATTTTTTTTACAATTTTCTTTTTATTTTACGTTTTGATGGTTTCTTTTCTTCCTTTTCCTCTTCCTTCTCTTCAGGTTCTTCTTTAGGTTTCTCTGCTTTTCTTTTCTTTTTTTGTGGAATTTCTTCAGAGACAGCTTCTTCTTCGGATGGCCCTTTAATACCTTTTCTCGATTTCAGTAGTTTATAAGCGAGCGCTACCCCGATTAAAAGTCCAGCAACTATTCCAATAATTAACATTATCCAAGGCATTAGATTTTCAAGCGTATTCGCAATAATTGTAATTTGCTGAGGGGCTAATCCATAATCAGAAGATAAATTTATAGTGCTTCCATCTGAATCAGTGGCAGAAATGTATACATACCATACGCCTGATTCTAAATTAGCGGAATTTATAGAAAGTATTCGATTCTCCGTTGAAATACTAAAAAATTTATAATCCTCGCTTATCAAGGTAACGGTGATATATTCAATATTATTATCTTTATCTATGATATCAAAGGCAAAGATGATATCTTCTCCAAAATCAATAGAGATACTTTGAGTCGGTAATTTTCCATTAATTAGGTATACATTAAATTGAGGAGGATTATTTTTTACTTCTATTTCAGTTAGATAAGAAGTAATACCTCTATTTGAGTCTTCAGCAGTTATATTTACTTTATAAGTGCCTATTGGATAATTTATACCAACGCAAAATTCCGTAGAAAAATTATCCCTCACATTAGAAAGCGGAAATAGAATCTTATTTGTCCCAAAAAAGTCTGTAAGGGTCATTATTACACTTATATTAGCGGGATCATCTTCTTTATCTGTAATATTTAAGGATACTATGCAATTATTAACATTTGAACGAAAGATTTCTAAGGAGGAAAAACTTATTGTAGATTCTATTATTTGAGGATTATGATTTAAAATTTGGAATGGAAAATATGTAGCATTAACTTTTCCCGTAGTCTGGTCAGTTAGATTCACTTTAATATAATAAATTTTATTAAGCTCTCCAAATATTGCCTCCGTTGCCGTTAAATTAAACCATTCTGTATTATTCCCAATAAATTCTAAATTAGTTTGTGATTGTTCATCTGTGCTATTTACAATTGCAACATTATAAGTAAAATTATGTTCAGTAGTATTTTTAATATTTAGGGATACAGATAATAAATCTCCAATATATAACTCGTCCTTAAGAAACTCTGCAGTATAATAATTTGATTTTACAGTGAAAGTTGTTTCAGTTTCATTAGTATTCAACATGTCATCAACATCATTGTATATTTGAAAATAGATACTATGAATACCAGTTGGAACATTATAAGGAGCTGTATAACTATATGTAAAATTCTCACCGATAGGAGTCATTCTATCTATAAAAGATGTTCCATCCGTATAATTAAATTGTATTTCAGTATAATTTGCATTAGGGTATTGGCTAGAGTTAACATAAAGATCTATCTTTATGGTATCAAACAAAGTAATTATTTCAGTATCATTTAAGTAGATATCAGATGAATTAAGGGGCCCATTAGATGATTTTATTAAGTGGTTCTTAGTATTATAACTATAAGGTAGATTTTTAGTATTATTTTGATGATTTAGTTGGCTAATGAATAATAATCCTATAAATGATAAAATAAAAAGTGAATAAACCAAGTATTTTTTCTGTCTTTTCATCTTTAATTATCTCATCTCTTTAAACGTTCTGTTTTTATTTGTTTATTTTTAAAATAAACAACTATAGCAATAGGTATTA
>Ga0102944_1001905_pt1 | contig 12965 bp, 10 predicted proteins | sample SalPonD_shore_MG_FD_78172 | JGI IMG/M metagenome (GOLD analysis project Ga0102944, IMG submission 78172) | Salt pond soil microbial communities from South San Francisco under conditions of wetland restoration - Salt Pond MetaG... | ecosystem: Environmental > Aquatic > Marine > Intertidal zone >...
AAATTGAGCTGTGTGCATCACATTCTATATATAAAATCGAATTTATTTCAACATTACGAAATATATTGCACACAGGATTAAAATTGTCTCCTTAGCTGACTAATTTGATTTTATGAATTCTTTGTCTTGATTCTGATGAAATTAATCCTTTTAACAACATTTTCAGTTCTACAGCAAAATCTGTCTTTCTATTACACGATTCCATCAGATGTGTACAAATATTTGTTTCTACCTGAATTTCATCAAGATTGACTACCTGAATGCCGATATTCAAACGATTAGCACTCTCGATCATCTGGTACAGTTTTGATTTGATTTGCCTGAGTCGATTTAATGTTAGGTTGCTGATATTGATTTCTGTAACTGATTCTCTTCGTACCTCCTCCACTATCTCAGGTTTATGAGATATTGGGGATGATGATATATCGGTATTCATATACAATCTTCTACATCATACTTATAAAAATTACTGATTGAAGAAAAAATGACTTCTCCAGCGGTATTCTATCGCGATATAACTACATCGAATACCTCCGATCGACATATGTTCTTAAGTTTCACCCATCAGAATAAGAATATACTTGATTGTGTACGTATAAATGCTGTGAATGGTAAAAGTCCCGATATCTTTTCATTTCTATCACAACAAATCATACTTCTGAAACTAGCTTTAATTACTATATAATCTATATCAAATTCATGAGATTGCATATTATTGATCAAACAGAGGCTTATCAGGAGAAATTACTGCCCTATCTGCATCTCTACGTGATAAAGACCTATGGATGCATGAAATGGTATTCCATCATAATTATTCCAGAAGTTGCCAAATTATTGGATAAGTACTCCATTTATGGGGATATCCTGTTTCGTGACCTCATAGACGAATTTGCCATTTCCTTGGAAATAGAGAGTAAAGCACTACTTGATAATTTATCGGAATTCATTAATGTGACGAAAACAATTGACACGCTCTGTTAGACTATATCGCTCAATAATATGTATATCTAATCACTGATTTCTTGAGTCATCTCTGGATAAACTTCTTCCTGTTCCTCTCCATTTTGATTACTTAGTCTGGATTTCTCTTCAAAATAAATAAATATACCCAGAATAAAAGCAATAGCTGCCAGAACCAGTATGAACTGGAAAGCAGATCTAATACCATAGGTATCATTGATAAAACCAAATGCTATTGGTGTTCCCAATGAAAGGATCTGTCCAAAGCTAAATAAGGCACCATACAGCTTTCCACGTTGTTCTGGTCGAACCCGATTGGCTAGCAAAGCTGATGTAGCTGGGGAACCTATGTAGTAAAATGCATTGAGCGAAAAGAAGAAGCTAGAAAATATCATGATGTTGGTAAAATTATTGAGATAGACTAGTGCCCAAGCTGCAATCAAGGTACCAATTGAGGAAATAAGAATTGCAATTCTGGGTTTAGTATTATCGGTGATATAACCTCCCACAATAATGAATATCGAAGCAAATCCAAGAAGAATAGCTGTGGCAATTGCTGCTTGTTCCTTGCTCAATGACAGGTAATCCTCGTACAGGAGGGAGGTAAATAGACTTGAAGTCTTGAAAAACGAATTTCTAATTGATGAATACAACAATGGTACAATGATCAGAGGTGAAAGTAGAAACATAATATCTACATTAGAACTCTGGATATGCTGCTCCTCTTCTGGTCTCCAATCAATTCTCTCGAATGTATTTGCTCTTCTGGCAAATAGATACAAGCCAAGTGCAATGGCACCAAAGATGATCGCACTAATGATTATAGCAATATAATAGGTACTGAACCCAAATACAAGTCCTGCAAAGATCAACGGTGCTACAGAATTACCAGCAAGCCCAATAGCCATATTATATGATAATGCCTTTCCCTTGTCCTCCTTAAACATCTCAGTGATCAGGGTAAATGCCGTGGGGTGAAATCCAGAGGCACCGATACCGATGAAAATGAATACTGCGATCAATTGTGTATAGGTATTGGCAATCGGAATCAAAAACCACCCAAGTATCATAATCACAAATGAACCATAGATCATTGGATATCGTTTATCACGATGTGAGTCCGCATAGAACCCTGTGAAAATTGACAGAATCGTATTAGTAACAACTAAACTTGTCCACAGAATTCCTGTTCCCGTGTAATTTAATTCCGTAAAATCATCACGAAGATAAAGAATCACAACAGGTAGTGTATACACGGCGAAATGGTTCAGCAAATGCATCATTAAAATTTGAAAATAATCTTTAGTCCGGGATTGATCATGCCACATTCCCATGAGAATGTTATCTCATAATATGATAAAAGCTTGTGGAAATTTAATCACTACTTCATATTTGAAAAGAATTGAAGTATCACCGAAAATTTCCCGGTCATAACAGTTATGGCAGGAATTAAGATGATCACTCTTTATTAAATGAATTCAATAATTCGTTTCTGATCATATCTCTCAATTAAACGATGAAATAGATCTGTTAATTCCTGTGCTTCATCTCCATCGAGTAGAGTGTAAATGATATTGAGTATTTCCTGGATCGCATCCTGTAAATTTGCTGGTTCCTTATAATTGTTTAAATTGACGATTACAGCTGGTTGCAATTGTAGCTGGTTGAATTCAATATCGGGAACATAAGTCAAAACCTGGATTAATTTGGACATAGCTACAAATTCTCCGTCATCAAAATCAGAATATTCAATCTGTTTGATTGCATCTGCAATGCTATGGTTCAGATATAAGCGAGACAATTTGGTATGATATCCTATTTTCAATCCCTTCTCAAGATAATTAACATCACGGGTTTCTGTATATTTTAGTTCTATCTCATTGATGTATGAGTTCAATAATGCTTCCCTATCCTCTGTTAGTTCTAATTTTTGTTGAGCATTTTGAATGACGTCCATAATATCAAGATGCGAATCAGTCATTGACTCATCATTCATGAGCTGTGATCCGAATTTAATTTGATACTGCAAAAGTAATTCGGTGATCTGATGCAGATACCGTAATTTCGATAATGGTTGCATTGCTTCTTCAAAATCATGAAGTGCGCGATAGACAAGATAAATCCCATCAGAAATCACCTCCTGCTCAATAGTATACAGACTTGCTTGTCGGAACAATGCAGCGGAATTTCCAAATCTTTCAGTCTGAAAATTCTCTTCAGCCTCTTCTACTAATTCTCTTACTGTCGGCATATCACATCACCTCCAAATTTGATCCATTCATGGAAACAGATTTTAGCGCCCAGGGCTTACTCTGATCAGCCACTAGAAGCGTAGCAACAGGAAGATTAGCAAGTATAATCTGTTCTCTTCTGGCCAAAAATTTATCAACCCAATTCCGATAATATACTGGTTTCTTGGCGACATAGTCATAAGTTACTGCCTTTGATAATGGACAACCTAAGATGATCCGTGGATTGTTCAGATATTCATCAAGAAAATATTTTACCTGATCTTTAAGTACCGGATGATGTGGGAAAAGTTCTTCAAGTGTCAATTCTTCACGTTTTTGATCAATTTCCCAAAGTTTACGGTATTGTAACAATCGTTCTCGTAATTCATGTTTGAGGAATGACGAGAATTTGGTAGTTCCACAGATCGTTCGAGTTGTTACTGCTTGCAACGCCTCCTTGAGTGTGTAGTCCAGGTAACTCTCATAGTGATTAGGATTATTTAGAATATAGCTAATGTCATCAACCAGAATAAGATGGGATGAATTCTCCGCTTCGAGGTAATCTATCAGATCTAATAGATCATCACCAGGTTGTTTGAATTCTACATTTTTCAATATTGATTTATCAACTTCATCCAAGGCATATTTATCCATACGGAGATGTCGAGCTGTGTTCAAGATTTCTTGTGGCTTTAATCTTGTAAACCACGTAATTTTATCATCAGAATTCTCAGAAATGATTTTAAGATATGATCGTATTAGCTCGCCCTGCATTCCTACTACAATTGAACTTGATGGTATCGTCATCGGATATCTTATTGATTCATTGATCTTGACATCAATACCATAGCATTCTTTCATTAATTGGTTAAATTGTTCAGTTTTCATTAAGTTATTCAATCCTTGATTTTTAGGTTTATCAGATAACCGTGTGGTAGATTGATTCTCAAGTTTTATTTCATGTTCTTCAGAAGTATCAGCTTCACTACCAATTGTTTTGTCTTTTTCTTTGGCATTACTGAAATCAATGGAGATAAAATCTGGTCGATCTCTCCGAAGTCTACAAAATACCTGGTATGCAGAAATCGCCTCTGATTCATCCTCCAAGATATAAGTATTGATTAGAGGTTTGATAACAGATTGAGCTTTTATCTCGGTGTATCGGTTAAGAATCATCAACACCAATATCAGATCTTTCTGATACCTCATACGATTGAGCTCACTTCGTAGTTCTTCTGCTGCAACACGAAGTACTTCCCTTGCGTTTCTTGCAATGGTGTTGGTAATGATCTCATGATTGAGCATGGTATAGATAATATTTCTTGCTGATGTCACCAATGCGTCAGTATTCATCAAAATGTCTGCCTGGGTATATACTTCTGCTTCTTGTAATTCCTTAAGAACCTGCATTAATCCTTTCTGATCTGCAGCAACAAGATCGCAGGCTTCAGACAAAGACAGGTGAATACCGAGGTCAGCTCCACGATTTCGGAGCATTGCAGCGACATATTTACGAACATTTACCTCATATTTGTCAAGTGTTAGTTTGATCAGTGTATCAAGATCCTTGTTGAGAATGGTGGTAACGATTTTCTTGTATTGATCATCAACGGCAGCTAAAATAGTTCTGATCTTATCTGCTTTGAGATCCTCAGCATCTTTAGTATCGAGTACTCCCATCATCCGATAATAGGTATGCCTATCGCGTTTGATTTTGGAAAGTAGATGAGAATCACGCCATGCATTGAAATCCTCATCATTCAGAACAGCTGTAGGTTGAAATACTCTTCCTTTGTAATCAGTTAGAAAATTTCGATCATCGCTGTATTGTACCTGATCGATTGCATGTGGTGAACCATATTCTAGTATTGACTCTAATTGTTTAATATTATACTGCTTTAGATCTTTTCCAAATTCTGAACCAAATCGTTCGAATATGGACTTAGATAATTCCATTCGCAATAGCTTTCTCTGCTCAAAGAATTGATGTCGAGGCGATTCTAATTCTATAATTCGAGGTGATTTGTAATGTAGATTTGATTGAGACTGATATATTGTGCTCATGATTATACTATGGAATTTGGTTGCGGACGATTATTGGTTCATTCTCCGGTTAAATGAAAAATAGGTTGCCAAAGTATGCTTCAGATAGTCTAATCACTCAATCCCAATTTTAGTATTAATACTACTGAAGTCAATTTAATATTTATCTAGGTAAACCTCAAAATAATTAAAACCATATATAAACTCCAGATAATTCAGTAGTTTAAATATCGATCAACCTCCTCTCCATACGTCTATCAACTACTCAATACAGATTTCTCAGGACAAGCTCATTTGGAAAATCCTATATAAACTACTGGGGATAATAGGGTCGTACTAAACGTGACTTCAGTTATAGTTTTGTCCTCTAACTCTCGAAATCTACTGATTCCACCATATTGCTTCGACAAATACCTATATAAACCTAGTTGATGTGTAGAATGTTGTGATCTCCTTGAATAGACATGATCGAAACTATTTCAGAAATTATAGTATTAACAAAACAGTATTATCCTGTACTTAGACATCATGAACATATTGATAGAACTCTCCATGATCAATCAGGTTGAGTTCTTTTGTATCCTTAGTAGGTATTTTTTCAATGATCCCCCCATAATTGAGACTGAAACTCAGTGGTGGACGATAATCTGCCTCGATCAATCCAAGATTTGATAGTGACTTCACACTTGGCTCATTTTTCCACGATTTTTGACCATACCGTACAAAAATTTCCTCGATATTTTTTGTTGTAAAGGTTTCCTGTTGTATTGTTCGTAGTCCGAGATCAATACCTTCTTCGGTAATTTTACGCAAAATTCCCAAGAACCGTAAATTCTGGGGATTTGATAAAAATCTCGTCATCTGATGATCTAATTGTGGTTGTTCCCGTACGTTCATCAAAGGCAATTTCGTATTTATGGGTTCATTATCCTGGTCATGACAGAAGACAAGTCGCATATCACCATCACTTTCGGCTGAAAATAGGGTTCTTGTAGTTTCTGACATCTGTGATGTTTTCTCATCCAGTTGGAGGAGATCACCAAGTTCATCTAGGTAGGCGATATCTTCTTGAATAATCTCATTAGTAGATAATTTAATTGAATTCATGGTGATTGGTGACTTATCAATAATATGCAACCGGTGGTAGACTTGTTGTGGTGTTAAGGTCGATACTCCAGCCAGTGAATTAACAGAATAATAGATCGGTTTGCTATCTAATTTAGTAATCAGGTAGGAGAGTACATTAACCAATGTCTCATCCTGCAGTATTTTCAATACACTCAAAACCTCATCAAATGTCCTGTAAAATACCATATTCCCAAACCCAAGTATCCATCACTAAAAATATACGATACAGATTTTATCTTAACGTCATGTATAAAATATTAATCGTTGTCTAACATTGAATACAATAAATTAATCGAAATTCCTATCACAAGATATGAGGCATGATAATTCATTCGCTATAGAGTTGTATGGGTATCATCAACCTAGAATGAATGCCGATACCATTTCATCTATAGTATCTTCATCTACACCAGGGTCCATTGTTTTATTGATCAAGATCCCAATATTAATCATACCGACGAAAAGAATAAACCCTATTTCAGCACCTACATAAGGTGTGATAATAATTGAACCAAGAAAACTGAAAAAGATATGCAAGCAAATATGTGGATGACTATACATCAAAGCATAAACCACTGCAAGTGTTTCCTCAGGGACTGGCATCCCTCCAATACCAATAGATATCAAGCTGAAATTGAACAGTGGTAGAACTAGATGTGCTGGAAGGATCAGGTACAATGACAGCAAAATCGCATTTGAGAAAAGTAACATTATGACAAATACTGGTACCACAGCATAGGATGCTAAAGACATGATTATCGCCATCTTAATTGGCGAATGTTTTTTTCTAAATGAATTTACTTGAAAAGAGTACCAGGTTAGACCACCATATGATTTGTTCAAAATGGTTGCTGAATCCCCGACATCTGGCATACGAAAGACTAACTGATTTTTGAAGCCAAAGAGTGTCAATACAAACCATGTAATGCAGATCCGTAGAAGACTACCTGGAAACAGGATCAAATCGATCATCGGTCTGATATCAAATTTAAGTTGTGATCTTATTACAGAAATGAAGATATTGAGCATCACCTGGACAAATAGAGGAAGGAAAATCAGTAAGACGTAGATCGCAAATAAACCCCCTAACAACTGCAGAATTGTCGGTATGATCAATATTTTATCAACCAATGCTGAACCTGGATACATCAGAATTCCTCCTTGAAAACTTGTTTCTGTACTCTCATATAGGCATAGACTATCCCGATACCTATAAGGTAACAAATCATCGCAATGATGATTCCGAATGGGGGAAGATTCTCTGGCAGTTGTATCCCATTATCCAAGTTCTGTGGAATATGTATTATCACCTCGTTTATCCGAAACTCCATTGCACCTGAAAGTGTGGATAATTTTAATTCCATTACCTGCGAAAGCGCAATTGATATCTTAACTTGAGGATTATCCTGCACCCTTAAACTACCCGCATCACCACCCATTTCCAGTCTAATTCTATCACTATCTGATGTGCTGGTCATGATGTCAAGTGAAATTGTGATATCAACATCGGTATGGATATTTCGTAATTCAGGTTCTAATAACAAATATGTAGAATTGAGATTTTTCCAGCTGAATGATCCAGGAGTGACAAAATGAGATTGGGTTGGTAAAGTTCGGATATCATATCCCACGTCTCCAAACTGATACTGGTGTAGGGGTACAAAATAATTCGTAATACTGGTTGTGATGTTCACCATAGTAGATTTATTTGATATTGAAAGCACCGACATTGTCAGGTTAAGTAATCTATTTTCTGGACCCTCTGATTGGATTACAAATTGGGTATAAGATTGATCTGCTACGGTGAATTCTTTGGGATCAGGATCGAAGATATCATTTAGCCGATCCATATCGATTCGGATTTTGTAGAATTCTTTAATTCCAAATACATTACTGAGATTGTCTTGAACGGCAAATGAAATAATATGTGCATAATTAGGACCTGTCAGAAATTTAGCAAGATGCTCTGTTTTCCAACCTTGTTGGATTTGCATGGATTGATTTAACCTGATATGATCTGTCTGTTTGGGTACTGCATCAATCAATTCAGTTGCAGTGTTTTGACTGTGTACTGGTACTAAAGAAGTAACAAGTAGTATTCCTAGGATCAATGAACTTCGGATTGAATAGGAAAACCAACTATTCAACCAAGATCACCACCAAGAATATAGAGTACTATAACTGAAAAAGCAACAATCGTGAATTGCAGGAAAATCTTGAATACACCAGGTAAATCCTCTATGCTGGTAAAGAAATCGTCTTCCTCATCATTGACTATCTCATCTATCCGTTCTGCTATTTTCTCCTGTTTCTTATACATCAATTACATATGGTTGAATTGTATTTAAAGATCAACTGAGTAACTGAGTGTTAATTCATTGATATCATACAATGGATAATGATTATTAGTAAATTAATGCATTAGATGGTGATTATGATTTTCTTCGTAATTTGATGATAGGGACCATCGCAAAGATACCAATGATGGTTAAGTACATCTCAAAACCAGGTAATCCAAGTTGTGGGGCAGTTGCCACTCGGCCATTCTCAGTATTCAGATAGAAGTCATACTTGTAAGCATTACCTGCTAGATCTCTTGCCTTGATCGTCAATTTAATCTGACCATCTGCCACATTTCGAGAATTCCAGGTAATGGTATAATTACTACCTGATCCTGCGACCATCTGAGATTCAACACCATCTTCATTGATAAAGATAACCTGATCTACTGCGGTATTATCTTTAACCTCAGCAACAATGTCGACTAGACCAACAACTGAATCCCCATCTTGTGGAGTAATCAGACTAATTGTTGGTTTCATATCATCTGCAAGTGATGGATCACCAGTGACATGTAGTGCAAAATCATTTGATGCAGATACAATATGTGTATTCTGGTCAATATCAGTAGCAACTACATTCCAGCTATAATTACCATAGAAATAGGCAAGGTCAGCTGTGTACTCATAGTAACCAGTATCATTATTGAAGAACATAGAGAAGGCCTTATCGGAGGGACCAGTGAATTTGATTTCAACTTTTTTTACGCCCCAATCATCTTGTACATCTGCCTGGAAGGTCATAGTATCATCCACGGTGTTATCCACAGAGGTTCCATCAGCAGGTGAAACCAGCGAGACAGTGGGTGCATTCCCAATTGGATGGTTATCCACCGTTACATGAACCACAGCTTCTGACCAGTGTCCATCCATATCAAGTACTTTAATGGTGATCGCAAGTGGGGCATCTTCAGGCAGTCCCTGGGCCTCGGTATCTACCTTGAAATTATAGGTTGCATAATTACCAGAAGCATTGTTAAATGTTGAAACTGCATCCTGAATATATCCTCCTAAATTATTATAGGCGATTACTGCATACGTTCCCACATCATCTTTTACCGTGAATCCAAATTCCGCAATATCACGAATTCCATCACCATCTTTAGGCGCATCACTATCCCAGATAATTGATGCGGGAAGTAGATTATCAGCATAATTATTTATTGTGAATGTACCCATGTAATCTGTTCCAATATTACCAGCATTGTCTTTCGTTTCAACGTTCAATTTATACTGTCCATCTGGAAGTGATGTTGTGTTAAGGCTGGCATCCCATATCTGGTTATTGGGTGAATCATTAACCCAACTACTATTATGTGTGAATTGTAGTTGTTTATTGAATAGTGGATGATTAATCGGTGAATCACTACGGTAGAAGTAGGAGGTCACACTAGTAATTCCTGAAGATGGAAAACGAGGTACCAATTGAGTCCCATCCCAAACTTGGGGGTAACTTGACTCGTGAACTGGAACTGCTAGGTCTACAGTTTGATTAAAACCATAATAATTATTAGAAATATAATCGTAATGTGAATAACCACTATAAGGGCCGTACGCGGGATTATCAGGACTGTAAGCTATTGCCGTACTCGCAGACGGTGCTTCAAGGTCGGATGAAGAGTTATAGAATTTGTAATTAAAGCTCAAAGACATTTCAGTAAGCGGTCCTGCATAGGTACCGGTTATATTTGGTTTTGCAGAATCAATCCAACCAGATAAACCTAAACTGTTATACTCGGATCCAGAATTATTATACCAATGCATATTATATCCTTCACCATAATTGTTAGTGGGAGTGGTGGATATTCCATCAATATCTCCATTATATGGTATAGAGACATCGGCATAATATTCATCAGAATATTGATTGAATGGGATTGTTCCATTCCATCCCAACCCAATAGGGTTGATAAGATCGATCTTATGGGTTGAATACATGTCCTGAGGGAATGAAGGTACTGATCGCGTATTATAATCACTTAATGGATTTAGGATCATTTGAAATCTATTAGCTACTCCAAATCGTACTGTAAACAAATCCCAGTAGAATGAATTCATCTGTGTAATATCTGTCATCGCATACATGGCTGATTTCTTATATACATCAGTAGCCTGAACGATACTAAGAAATTCAGACTCGGTTTGAATGTCACCCGAGTAATCAAACAGAGTAGAAGCGACATACGTCGAATTACTTGAGATATAATAAGAACTATTAGAATAGCCAGAAAGTGTTAAATCTATTCCAAGGGATGCTAATTCGGTAATAATTGCAGTAGCAGTGGAATTCAACTGGGTGAAAGTCTTTCCTGCTTGTAATAATTCAATGTGGAGGTATTGCATATTAGTCGAATTATCCGTAACTACCGGATTGCGTAATCTATAACTTACGTCTACTGCCTGATCAAGAAGATTGCTGGTGGCCAGTAGGTTAGGTGTCATTCCACGTGTAAGTCCCTCTGTTATTAAATTGTATTGAGAATACCCCCTACGATCGATATCCCAGTACAGAGAATCTCGATTCTGCCAATCCGAAAGTGTGAAAGCGTAATCAAACCCGAGTGTCGCACTATCGTAATATGCACCACTATACAAGGTAACATCAATATATTTTGATCCTTCATCATCCTGAGTCTGAGGAGGATATGAACGATATGATACCGATGTATCTGATGATTCAACAAATGACGTTGTTTCATTTGCAACATAGGGGAGATTAATACTCAATGTAAGATAGTCAGTAATATTATTTGGTTTAATATTCTGCACTCTTAGCAATGAATTAAGTGATAAATCAAAGGTACCAGATTGTTTATCTACCAAATCATGAAATTCTACATTTATCCTCGTCTTCAATTGATCATTGATCTTGTCAACATCGAAACTGAGATATCTCGCATCTGATACGTTCAAAGTTTCAGCCAGTCCTCCATAATTTCGTGGAATAGAATTGTTGACAACATCAAACATTGCTGGCCAATCAAGATGAGCATTGTAATAGACATCCGTATATCCATTAGATGAATCTATTGAACTAAATTGAACCAATGACAAGCTTGCCTGTGAACCAAGTGAGTTAATAATAGTCTGGGCGTAGAGTTTCGCTAAATTTTGATCCGATGTCAGAAAATAAAAATAAAACCAGACATTCGTCGATGTCGGTGACGTTGTTGGATTTACTCCCATGGACATGGATTGAAAACTTGATTTCATATCATTCGTTACGATTTGCGAGGTTGACAATTGGTCAAAGGTGATAGATGGACCTCTGAAATGTATATTCGTCCAAATATCACCATACCTGCTGATACTGATGTACGCATTCTCAGAATAATCTGATACTTGATCCGTTTTAATGGATTGGTAGTGTAAATCTGTTGTACTTGTGGCTGATATGCCTGTCGAGATGTAAAAGATTGAGAAGAGCATCAATCCCAGAAGTACAAAAGTTTTTGAATTAATTTTCACAGTATTCTCTCCTATGAATTTTTTAGATAAATCTAATATATATAGTAATCTAATCCAATTTATCGATTTTCTTTAATTCCGTAGAGCAAAGGATTTTGAGAAATGCTTAATGTGGGAAAAACTTCCACCAATAATCTAATCATTTGTTTGATTGATGAAATATTGTAGATTATTCAATGAAATATCTGCTATAGTGGCTTCGTCTGAGATCGCTAGATTTGGGTTTTGTGTGAGAATACTGTGAAATTACACATATTTGATCTGAATAAAACCAATTCGGAACTCTAAATTATCAAGGTTAGTTGCTTACTACCATATATTGTCCGGAAAAATCAACAAAAAAATTGTAACATTAGACAGGAATTATTATAATGAAAAAACACGAGAAAATCACTTGATAGATGTAAAATATACCTTAGAAGGTTTAATTATTAGAAATATTGTATATTACTGGATTAACACAAGATTTTGCATTCTCGTAAGGTATTTTAAGTAGAAATTTCATATCGGCTCATGAGGTATCTTCATCCCTCAAAAATATTCTTGATAAGTTTGATCCTAATTATGTTAGTTAGCCCTACCCAAGGAATAATGACATCTAATCATCAATCAAATTCTGCGTCTGAAATCAATTCAGCTCCTGAATCAAATCAATCATATTATGATGTAGGGTTGATAGATAATATTTATTTTTCAGCTTCAGACATACGTGAAGGTGATACCGTCAAAATTTATGTAAAAGTAAAGAATTTTGCAGATCAACCAATTCAAGCCAATATCAGTTTTGAGATTATTG
>Ga0102944_1001906_pt1 | contig 12962 bp, 9 predicted proteins | sample SalPonD_shore_MG_FD_78172 | JGI IMG/M metagenome (GOLD analysis project Ga0102944, IMG submission 78172) | Salt pond soil microbial communities from South San Francisco under conditions of wetland restoration - Salt Pond MetaG... | ecosystem: Environmental > Aquatic > Marine > Intertidal zone >...
CCGCGTTAACAACTGCCGCCAACCGTTCGTTTTTGGGATTCATAACTTGTCATTTACTCCATTCCGGGTTCACGAGCCCTTCGACTTCGTTCCGCTCCCCTTCGGTCGCTGCACTGCGCTCAGGATGACGTTTCATATACAATATGTAACGAATTAACTGATTATTACACTAGTTAAAATAAAATTTATCATAACTTTTTGGTATATATTGAATTACATTTATTTTCTTGGTTAAATATCCGGGTTAAACGCATTCAAGTATTTGGGGCAGTTCGGTTATCACAAGATCAGGCCGTAACTGTTGGCATTCGGGATGACCTTCACGCAGCCGGAGAGAGCGTTGGTCGCCCGCAAACAAGGCGGTTTTCATTCCCAATTCGTGCGCGGGATAAACGTCGTTCAGCATATCGTTACCGATATATAAAATTTCATCAGGATTGATCTCATAGCCGTCGCGAAGTGTTTCAACGAGCAATTCATAAAGCCCGATGGAAGGTTTGCCCATACTATTTTTGTACGACCACTGGAGCAGATCAGGATAGAAACCCAGTTCTTCTAATGATTGATTCATCAGGGCCCGAATCGATAGGGGGGTATAAAATTGTGAATTTGAAACTATTCCAAGTTTATAGTTTTGATCCCGAAACTGACTGAGGGTCTCTTGTAATCCCGGCATGGGCCACGGTGGATTAAATCGAATTTCGAATTCAACAGAAAATTTTTTCAGGAAGTCAAAATCATCCACATAAGTGAGTAGCCCTTTTTCACTCAGCATCCGAAACACTTCGTGCCAGATATGAACGATGTCTACTTCAGGGTGGGGAATTCCTTCCGTTTTCATCCGTTTATGCGTGTCGTTTATAACCTGCCGGAATTGTTTAACCCCTTCTTGGGCCGTTTCCCATTCCTTAAAATCGACATCCAGGCTCTCGAGTCCCTGGTAAAACGCCTGTTCGTCGTCGCTGTGTTCTTCCATTAAACCAATATCCCCGGAGCTTGAGACGAACATGGTACCATAAACATCAAATACCACGCTTTTTATAGAATCCAACTGCTGAAGCTGAGGTTTTTGATCAGTTGGAAGAGGGGTTTGGGGAGTGGTGAGTTCTCGAATACGTTTGATCAGGAGTTCATCAAGGGGATCTTCGTCTTGCATAATTTCAGGTTCTTAATAAGGTAAAGTTTTCAGGTGCAAGAAATTCGTTCAAAACTTTTGATGAATCGGCATATTCTACAGACTGAACTTCACTATTATAAAGTTTTTGATACACTTTCATCAAGCGGCTTCCATATTTTGCCAGGCTGAATTCATTTTTAATGGCCATTTTATTGGAGTTGATTAAGGATTCAGTTATTTCCTGAGGTCCAAGGCAATGACGATTGAGCTGATCTTTAAGCGTGGGACTTTCGTCCAATTTTTTAATAATGGTTTGCTGCATATCTTCATCCAAAACGCCAAAATCAATAAGCTCGTCCCGGGTAAGATACTGAACCGTTTTTTGAACCTGTTGATCTTCTATATCATGTCCGTACGAGGCATACGTTTCGCGCAGTTTGGATTCGAGTTTTTCTTTCAGGGTGATCCAGTCGAGCCAGCTTACCGGAAGCTTCAGCCGGTCATATAAATTGGGCAGTTGAACGCCCTTTTCAGTAAAATCGCCGGTAATTTCGGGTAAATTTCTTCCATAGACCGGTTGATCAATCAACCAGGGTTCAAGGTAGGCGAGACCAAATCCTTCTGCCACACTGGTGGTTACAATATAATCCGCCCGTTTCAATAAGCTGATGAAGGAACCCGGCCAGCGAATCCCCGCTTCGAACAATACAGGAAGTTTCAGCTGATGCGAGAAATTGACCCATTGATTATAAACCGGCCTGGCCTTTGGATTTTGAGGGGCCAGCGTGATGGCAAATCGTGATTTATGATCGGCAATGGCCGACCATAATAAAAATTCCCCGATATTTTTACGCCGTATGGCCCGGGTTGGATAGAGATAGAGTTTGTGATCTTTATCAAAAATATCAGAAACATCATCCGGGGAGTGATTATGGATATCACCAAGAGAAACCGGATTAGATAACAGATGCAGTTGCTTAGATGGAATACCGGAGTTATCCAGAATCTTGTAATCCCGTCCATTCAATAAGGCATAGTGGATTTGAGGGGCAGAAGGGTAGAGTCTCTCAGTAAGTTGATGATTTTCCGTCGTATTAGGGGCTTCACGATACCGTTTATAATTTTCCGGGCGACCATCTTCAGCAAAATCGTGAATTTGGAAAAGGACTCGTTTTTCCTGTTCGGCCAGCATAAGGAAGGCCCGCGTTGCCCGAACATTTTTAGCAAGTGAGTGATTATGTATATGCCAAACGTCGGGAGCATGCCCCAATGCCCCTTTGGCCACTTCTTTTATCTGTTGATTCAGGGTCCGGGCGTCTTTGGTAGCTAGTTGGTTATTACCGTAGGAAAGTCCTTCCACTACTTGGGTGATTTTTCGCAAGGATGAATCTTCGGGGGGGGCTTCACCTACTATAACAACCGCCCGAACACCGTGGCTCTCCAGCGATTTTACCGCGTTCTCGATGACCCGGGTGACGCCCCCGCCACGCAAATGGTAATGTATAATGGCAACCGTTAATAAATCGGACATCAGTCGATATTGTATTTTTCTCGATATTCCGGGATTTCAATCATGGGAGGACGTTCATCCTCTTTTATATCGAAAGTTAACTGCTCATAATTATCCTTTTTGACTTGGTATTGTCGAAGAACCGTTTCAAATTCAGTCATATTTTCGATCAGACCGAGCGACTTGGCACGGTTGAAAAACGTTTGCATCAGGCCGAACGCCATACGTCCCAGTGCACGGGTGGGTTGATTACGGTGCACCCGTTGATCAAGATCGGTCTGAGCAAAAGCTCCAAGACCATATTTACTGTAAACGTCTATAAGGTGCGATGTTTCCACCCCGTAACCGATGGGAAATGGAATCCGCTCCAGCACTTTTCGACGCACTGCGTATTCGCCGGATAAGGGTTGAATGATGGCCGTTAATTCAGGGAAAAACAGGGAAAACAACGGTCGGATCAAAATTTCGGTCACCCGGCCTCCACCCGAAGGTCGGACCTCATCTGAAACCGCGAGCGGGCGATCATAAAAAGCTTTAACATATTGCACTTCAGGTCGATAAATCAATGGAGCTACCAATCCGTAAGCGAATCGGGGGTGAATATTTTTGATATCGGCATCCACATAGATGATGATGTCCCCTTTGAGTTGGTAAATGGCTTTCCAAAGATTTTCTCCCTTGCCTTTTTTTTCTTCCAGGTTGGGTAAAATCTCATTTGCCAGGTAAACATCCGCCCCGAAAGTACGGGCCACTTCACGCGTTTTGTCCTCTGAGCCGGAATCAATCACGGCGATCTCATCCAGCAGGGGATAGCGGTTCATCAGTTCGGATTTGAAGAGTACGACCTCTTTGCCGATGGTTTTTTCCTCGTTCAAGGTAGGCAGGCAGAGAGAAATTGTTAACTCTTTCTGCTCCTTCTGTTTAACCATTTCTTTGAGATCCCAGAACTCGGAATGGTGATACGTATTGTTTTTAAGCCATTTTTGAATATTGTTATTATTCACAATGACCTCCATCAATTGCCAAAATCGTTCCTATTAACTGGGTTACTCCTTCAAAGAGGGGTTCGATTTCAATATTTTCTTTCACTTCATGCAGGTTATCCCCTTTTGAAATACCCAGGGTTATCGCGGGAATATTTTTGTCAATGAAGGCCGCCAGCTCCGAAGTACTCGGGGCCAGCCGGGGCTGTATATCCTGTTTTTCCATGATGAGCCGCGTTTTCCGAGCCAGGGGATGTGAAAATTTGATGCCGCCGGGTTCCCGCCTTGCAAATATATCCAGGTTGATTTCATCCCCGGTTTTGGATGTGACTTCGGCCACAATTTCTTCCATACGCGAGCCGATTTCTTCAACCATTTCCGATGATTCTGAACGAATCTCGAACCGAAGGTTTGCGGAGGTGGCAATGGCATTGAAAGACGCCCCGCCTTCAATAGAACCCAGCACAATGCTGGTACGCGGCCGTTTAGGAAGCGGGATATCATTAATTTTGTTGATCACTTCGTTGATCGTCAGAATAGCGCTGGCGTCTCCAAAACGGGTCCAGTCGTATTCTTCGGGGACGGTGCAGGTGATTTCACCGCGCAACATACCGATGGAAACGTGACTCAACCTTCCAAGCTGGGCCCCTTCCACACAAACGCCTGCTTTGATAGGTAGTTTATTATTGGAAAGAAAAAAACGTAACCCTTCAAGATTTCCACGTCCGAGGCTACGCGTGGCTCCCATCAAAATAAGGTTATTATTCAGCTTGATATTCAATCGCTCAAGCAAGGTTGGGAGGGAAGCCACAACGGCTAGTCCAAGGCTGTTATCCGCCACACCGGGTCCCCACACACGATTGGGTTCCACCGTCAGGGTATGGTCAACTTTTTCTGAAAAGACGGTATCCGCGTGGGCTACGATGAGGATGTTATCTTCATTTTCTTCTCCGTCTAAAATACCAACACCATTACCTACTTCATCAACCGAACTGTTCAATAAACCTACTTCGCTAAACCGGTCGGTTAAGAAATTGATGCGCCGGGCTTCCTGAAAGGTCGGAGCCGCAATTTCTCCCAACATAATGAGATTGGCCAAAATAACCTCGCGCGACTCCTTAATTTTTTCGGAAATTTCGGGCAACTGTTTCAGTATTTGCTCAAATGTGTACTCCAAAGTGAAATAGTTTCAGTGGTTTAAAATTCGGTTTTTAATAATAATAATTTTATAAAACACCAATACCGTCAAATAATTTACAAGCTTTCAAAGCTTTACCGGTCTTTACAATAAATCAATGGTAAAATGGGACGTATCATTCCCGTTAAGTGATCAAGCTGATTTTTTTAAATTTATAAAAATTAGAATCAGGTAACTTTGAAAGTTGTAAATACGGAAGCCATCGTTCCTCAAGAGTACGATATCAATGGTTCGCCCGCATTAATCCCGATCAAAAACGGGAAATATTAATCATTATGAGATTGATAAATATATAAATATTAATGAACAAATCACCCAAAAGTTCAAATCTTAAATAATAATACAAATAAAAAAGTTAGTGGCTGAGCTCTTAATAAGATACCGCGCTCAAAATTATTGGCTGCTGAGCAGATATGAATTTATAGAGAGGAAAATATAAACTTTTTTTGTCCGTTATAACGCCTTGTGCGGTTTCAAAAATATCGTTAAAAAGGGACAGGTGAGTGTTGAATATTTCTTACACCTTGCATAAATCTTATAGATAAAAAAATAGCCCACTACTAATTTTACAGTGTGGGCTATTTCAAGCTGAAACCTAATTTTGGAAAATTTCTGCGTATTCCGTCAAACTGTGTGAACTGTTTTCAAAATTGGATGGATAATTGTAAATAACGTGATTACAGATAATATCCCAGTTTTCTTCCAGGAAACTGGAGTAGTCCAGTACGATAAGGTCCGCCTTGGCTTCGAAGGATTTTTGATACGTATAGTCGAGCATTTCCACCAATTCTTTGACCAGGTGACCGGGACGCTCATCAGTTTTGGCTTTGGAGATGTTTTTAATGATAAAAACGGTATTTTCTTTTTCGAACGTCTGCATAAGATTTTCATAGGATTCGCGCAGGGTAGGGGCATACCGTTTATTGATCACGTCAATAATTTCTTTCAACGCCAGGTTTTCTACATCAATAACCCGTGCCTTTTTGTTAAGGTTCTCTACAGATTGAACCGTATTTTTTTCGATAGCCTGAAGCTGTCGAGCGGTAAATCCAATGAGCAAAAAGCATTTTGAAATCCGCGTTTTAGGCTTGAAATAGGATTCAAGAAATAAATTGGAAAGTAACGTTTTAATGAAACTCATAATCCCATCCTTTCTTAATGTTGATCTTATGCAAACATCTCCTTTATGATGTTTCTTGCATCATGGGGTTTGCCCATAGTTTAGTATCGTAAACGTCTCATACTTATGGAGTAAGTACAAACCGTACTTTACTGTGGGGTATTCTCTTACAAAAAAGACGGGGATATCGGGAATTACCTGACATGGATGGGATTAGAATGCTGGAAACGCCGGTTTAATTAATTCCCGATAAATTGTGAGTGGATCGGGACCTTGCAAAAAGATTATAAACAACGAATAGTTTTGTTGTTCAGCTAAATCTAATAACATCTAACCAACAGTAGCGCAAGTTATTAAAACAGAACATGAAATGCTAATAGAATTTTTATTTCTTAATGCGTTTTACAGTTAAAATACTTTTACGAGTTCTTTGGTACCTCTTCAAAATCGGGTAATTAGAATATCAGATAATTTTCATCTGAAATGAATATGTGTCCCTATTATTAAAGTAAAAGCTGTGAGTAAAAAGTATCACTAATTAATTCCCTTTTTAGCGGGGTATGCCTAACCCGGATATTTCACACTAATTAAAATAAAATTATCATAACTTTATGGTATATATTGAGAACCATTTATTTTCAGGGTTTAATAATTATAACAGGGTGTTAAACGCTGCGAAATTTTCCCCTCAGCTGCGTTGAAGGTAAAATGGTTTACTCAACGTATATATATATATACGTTGAGTAAACCATTTTAGCCCTTGTCCCGAATGCCTTCGGGGTTGCTGAGAAAAAAAATTCTTGGTGAAATATCCGGGCTAATAGAGCGAAATAAAGCTAATTCATGATGCATAATTTTCAAAATACTGCGTTGGGCACACCCCGAATTTCAGACTAGTTGAAATTCTGCCCCTCCCCGCCCCGAAAGTGTTCGGGATCGGGACAGGCTCAACAGTCTGTGAAAAAATCCAAAATCAAATAAAATGGACTTAAATAAATAAGGATATTCGCCTTTAAAACGCTGGGGTCATCCCCCGTGCCCCCCGAAAGCGTTCGGGAGAACTTTTGTCACTAGCCTGAAAATGAATAAAAGCCATCATAAACATCCGTTCTTACAACTACTGATATTGAGTTACCAGGCAATCAATCATAAATTGACTACGCCCGTCAGTGTCCCCCTTCGAAGGGGCGTAGGGGGATGACGACGAAGTAGTATCCCCCCTTCAAAACATTTCTCCCCGGGCTTATCAACTTTATTCCAGCGATCTTCATGATTTATTATGTCATATCTTTTGCTGCTTTTAGCTTATTATACTTTCCATGTTGCTATCAATTCTGCTTTTTCTCTATTTATTGACTTTTACCCATCCTGTCGGGTCATCCCCCAAACCCCCTTCAAAGGGGGACTTTTACGAAAATAGCTTACAAAACGATCATTTGACTTTAAAAAAATAATTTCAGATTAATTTGCATCTTAATTTCTTGGTGCCTTTTGTAAGTTGATTTGTATCCAATTTACAGATGTATGAATTTCAAAAAGTTTTATTCTGAATGGATAACCAGGATCTTAAACAAATGGTTTTAATTGCATAACGTGTTTTTATGCAACTTTTTGAGGCGTTTTACCGGCCGTAAGCTATAATTTTTAAAGGATCGGTTTTGGACGCAACCCGGGCCGGCAGGTAGGAGGCCAGGGCACACAGGATCAGCGTTACCACAATCACAATTACAAAGTCCAGACCGTGCGGTTCAACGGGAGCATATGACATATAATAGTTCTGTTCCGATAAAGGAATCAATTTGTAGGTGTGTTGGACCCAGTAAAATAGGAGAGAGAGGGCGGTACCGATACTCAGGCCCGTAACAGCGACAAACAGGCCTTCAAGCAAGAAAATGTATCGTACACTTTTGCCCCGCGCGCCCATCGTTTTCAGGATTCCAATATCGCGCGTACGTTCAAGCACCATCATCAGAACCGTGCCGATCAGGTTAAAGGCCGCCACAATAATCATTACGCTGATAACAAACGGTATGGTCTGTTCCTGCAGGTTGACCCATGCAAAAATATTGCTGTACTGTTCATAAATCGTTTCGCTGTAATATGGGAAGGGCAGGTGATTAAATATTTTATTTTCCACTTCTTTGATCTTGGATGGATCCTTCAAACGAATTTCAACCGAAGATGCCTGTACGCCGCGTATATCAAATAATCGACGAGCGTATTTTCGATCCACCAAGGCAAAAACATCATCAAACTTGTCGATTCCGGTTTCATAGATTCCACTGACCCGGAACTGTTGTATATCCGGTGAATTGAGCGGGGAGGGTAATCCTTTGAGTGTGTATGCAATTAACCGGGAACCAACGTGAGCATCTAGTTTGCGGGCCAGAGCGGCACCAATCACGATTCCGGGACGACCCAGGGAATCCGTTCCCAAATCGTAGCGGCCCTTGTTGACATAATGGCGCAAATCGGTCACATCGCCTGAACGATCAACGCCTTTAAAATACGTACCCGAAACTTCGTTGGCTGATTGCACCATGGCCTGACCGTTTACAATAGGCTGAATTTTTGCGATTTCAGAATAATTGTTCTCCAGGTAGGAGGTCAGCGTATCGGCACGAAACAGGGGATCACTTGTGTAGGTAGAGATGCGGATATGCGGGCCAAAACCGAGCACTTTTTCGTTAATCACCGATTTGAAACCATGAACGATAGACAAGGCGATCAGTAGACCGGCGGAACCAATGACCACACCGGTAATAGACATAATCTTGATAAACGAGAGGAAACGGGAGCCTTTTCGTTTACCTTTGAAATATCGCAGTGCCAGGTACCATTCGAAGTTCATGGTTTCGGAATACTAAAAAGGGAATACCCGTGTTGGGCATTCCCCGGATTCAAATAAAAAGTAATTATTCAGGACGCATATGCGGAAAGAACAAGACATCCCGGATAGACTCGGAATTGGTCATGATCATGGCCAATCGGTCGATGCCGATGCCGAGACCGGCCGTCGGGGGCATGCCGTATTCAAGCGCGCGTAGGAAATCGTCGTCCAGCGTCATTGCTTCTTCGTCGCCTTCAGCACGCAGCCGGGCCTGTTCTTCAAATCGCTGTCGCTGATCAATTGGGTCGTTGAGTTCGGAAAATGCATTGGCAATTTCTTTACCGTTACAGATGGCTTCAAATCGCTCAACAAGACCTTCTTTCGTACGGTGCTTTTTGGCCAGCGGACTCATCTCAATCGGGTAATCGGTGATGAAAGTCGGTTGAATGAGCTTGGGTTCTACCCGCTCGCCGAAGATCTCATCGATGACTTTGCCTTTACCGTAACTGTCTTCTATTTCGATATTGAGTTCTTTAGCTGCTTTCCGGAGCTGCTCCAAATCTGCTCCATACAAGTCTTTACCCGTTTTATTCTCAATCGCTTCAAACATGGGAATGCGGGGCCACGGACGCTTGAAATCTATAGTGTGTTTGCCCACCTGCATTTCCGTGGATCCATGAAGGGTAAGAGCCACTTTTTCAAGCATCTCTTCCACAAAATCCATCATCCAGTTATAGTCTTTGTACGCCACGTAGAGCTCAACCTGTGTAAATTCCGGGTTGTGGAAACGGTCGATTCCTTCATTCCTGAAATCCTTGGAAAATTCATACACCCCGTCGTAGCCCCCTACAATAAGTCGTTTCAGATACAGCTCGTTGGCTATACGAAGATAAAGTTTCATATTCAGGGCGTTATGATGCGTCTCAAATGGCCGTGCGGCGGCTCCCCCGTAAATGGGTTGCAGAATCGGGGTTTCCACTTCCATATAGTCATGATCATTCAGGAAGTCGCGCATGGACTGAACCATTTCAGTGCGTTTGCGGAACGTGTCCCGAACTTCCGGGTTTACAATCAAATCAACGTACCGTTGACGATACCGGAGTTCCTTGTCAGAAAAAGCATCATAAATAACTTTTTCCCCGTCTTCGTTTTCTACTTCCTTGGGGATAGGAATGGGGCGCAGGGCTTTACCCAGGAGTTCGAACTCATCGGCATGGACCGTAATCTCGCCCGTGCCGGTACGGAAAACGTATCCTTTGATACCCACGATATCGCCGATATCGGTTAGCTTTTTGAACACTTTGTTATATTTATCCCGGCCCATTTTTTCATCGGCCACGTCATCGCGACGAATATATATTTGAATCTCTCCATCTGAATCCTGGAGATTAAAAAAGGACGCTTTACCCATAATGCGGCGCGTCATGATGCGACCAGCTACAGATACGATTTTCTTTTCATCGTCTTCATCTTCATAAACCCAACCCGGATGATCCAGAATTTCCTTGCTCGTGTGGGTTGTTTCAAATTCATAGGGATAAGGGTTTACTCCCAGTTCATTGAGTTGTTCTAGCTTTTCTCTTCGTAATTCCTGTTGTTCACTAACAGTGGGTTCGGTATCACTCATCGTAAGGATTCAGGATAAATTTAATTACAGTTAATATGTATTATAAAATAAATTCATGCGGATAAACGGGTTATTGCATCATCATATTTCAGAATAAAAGGTTTTCTCTTACCCGTTATCATTGAACGCCCAAAATATGGAATTAGAGCGTAAATTGTGAGTGTTTATTTTAAATGAGTGAAAAGTTTAAATGAGATTTTTATGAAACCGTTTTTTTGATGGATTATAACCAATATTTTACGATCTTAACCTGAAATATTAACAGAGGGCTTTGCAAAACCATAGATTTTGTTCAATCCCGGAGGCTTTCGGGGTGAGTGAATTTGAAACCGGAGTCCCGACACGTCGGGATGAGGATTTCAAATTTACGAAAATGCAGATATTGAGCAAAAGATCGGTTTTGCAAAGTTCTCTAACAATAACTGCCAACGTGTTATGCAGCTTTTAAATAAAAGAGCAGTATTGACTGGATCAAAAAATTATTTTGAAAATTCGATTTATCATTATACTTATGTGCTTTGAGTCAAGTTGTATGTAGAAAGTTTAAAATGTTTTAAATCTAACCTGCCTAATGATCAGGAAAATAGAATAAATATAAGTGTTAAAAATACGAATACAGAAGTTTTGCAGTACCTGACAACAAAAGAAATTACCGGATTACCAAGCTCGGTTTATGTGTCAATTTCTCCCGTGCTAACAGATTTGGAGCCTGATATCCTGGCAGTATCTGAACGACAGGAATTCTCCCGACTCAATACGAATAATCGAAGGGCCGAATTTTTGACTTCCCGTTACCTGCTGCGCGAAATGAGCGGTCAACTGGACATTGGCAGTCCCTCATTAAGACTCAAAAAAAGTGAGCTGGGCAAGCCCTATGGTGAGTATGAAACGGATATTGTGAATGTGAGTATTGCCCATACCCAAAACAGGGTGTTATGCGCGATGTCTGCCGATAGAGAAGTGGGCATTGACATAGAACCTGTAGGGCGAACTGTCAATAAAAGAATTCGAAATCGATTATTAAATACTATTGAACTTGAAAGTCATGAAGCGGTGCCGACCATACAATTATGGACCATGAAAGAAGCCGTTGTTAAACTTTACGGAACCGGAATTCGCAGGAATTTACATGAAATACATTTGGAAAAAATAGATAAAAATCGCTATCAGGCTGCTTGTAATGATGAATGGCCGGTAACTATTTGTACTTCTGAAATTGAAGATTATTGGATAGCTGTGGCAACCTATGATGTTAAGGAATGAACCTGACACAATAATTGAATTCACTTGAAGAAATCTCGGGAAAACCTTTCAGGAAAATTCAGTTGGGATATATTAACCCGAATTATTCACGAGTAGAAGATAATTAGCGTGTTAAATTATTGTAAACATTATATTTGTGTAAAAACATATATAACCCATATTTGGATATGGGAAAATGCGCTGCGAAATTTGCTGCTGTCCCGAACGCTTTCGGGATTGCCCACCAACTAATTTCTTGGTGAATAATCCGGGTTAAATGAGTGATCTTTGAAAACCAAGGAATTTAATCAATATCAAGGCCCAAAAATTTTTTAAAACCGCAGTAAATAAGGCATATGGTAGGATTTTAAAATTTTGTTAAGCAGATATTGGGCAAATGACTGTTTTCGCTAAGTTCTCTAAAAGGTTTTTCAAAGAATTTTCAGATTTAAAATTTTTAATTCATAATAATATTTGTTTTAACCATGATGAATATCACTGAATACTCCAAAGAACAGATTCAACAGGGAATTGACCGGGCTCGCGAGCAACTGGATGGATTGAATGAGCATATTCGCCTATTGTTTGCCCCGAAGCAAATCAAAGAGAATAATTTTGAACAGGTTTGCGATATTTACAGTCGCATTGATCCTGATAATTATGATACAGTTATTGTCGTGGAGTCTTATGACAAGGTGCTGGATAAAAAGTTACCGATGTCTTCCCATAATTATTTTGAGACGCCGCTTGGAAAAGTGAAGGTCAATGACGCGCTGCGCAATGATCTATGTGATGAAGATGACGATTTTTTTGTCTCGGATGAAGGTTTTAGCAAAGATATGAGCCTGTTTCAGCAGTTGATGATGCTGCAAGTGGTTATGAATGATTTCCAGGTACTGAGCATTCAAATTGCGGATGAAGGTCCCTATATTGTAAAGGAACTGGCTTACGTGCTGGAAGAGGTCATGGCTTCCCGTAATGCACTGATTATTTTCAGCTGTGATTTACCGGTAGACCGCAAAAAAGAGTATGAACGCCTGAAATCGATGGTGCAGAGTGAAGATAATACGGAGTTAATGCACTTCCTGAACAGTGGCGAATCGCACATTGACGGGGTAGGCAGTTTTATCGCCGGTATCATCGTTTCAAAAGAATGGGGACTCTCGATACACTTCCTGAATGAAGATTATGTTCAAAAACCTGATAATAACTTGTTATCGGGCTACGCATCCTACACTCAAAATTCAAAAGTCATCCTGGAAAGCGTTTGATAAATGGCATTGATAAAACGCCTTTTGCGGTTACATAGACTATTATAGCTCTCAGCCTTCAGCC
>Ga0102944_1001907_pt1 | contig 12961 bp, 9 predicted proteins | sample SalPonD_shore_MG_FD_78172 | JGI IMG/M metagenome (GOLD analysis project Ga0102944, IMG submission 78172) | Salt pond soil microbial communities from South San Francisco under conditions of wetland restoration - Salt Pond MetaG... | ecosystem: Environmental > Aquatic > Marine > Intertidal zone >...
CAGGCCTCTTCCATTGAATTCCCAGTCATCTAAAATTTTCAGCGCCTGCTTTATGTTAGGATGTAAGGTCTTCTTGAGCCTCTTATTGTGCTCGTGGAGCAGGTACAGGCCGGCGCCGATAATGAACCAGGTTGTGGCATCGACGCGCCCGGCCAGAGTCCCGTAACTTATTTCAGGCTGTGGCCGGTCGGGACTCACATTGGATGGAATCATGCCCCGTTCATGCTGGTGCTCGGAAAGGGTGAGAATGGATTTTCGAAACCCTTCAATAACGGTTTCGTTGCCTGTTAACAGTCCCGCAATGCCGGCAATCATGGAATCGCGGGACCAAAGGCGACGGTAATTATCCTGTTCGGAAGGACTCGCTAAAATACCATGGGGACTGCATGATTCCTGAAGTAGAATATGAGCTTGTTTTTCCAGCGAATCCAAATCCATATTAGAAAATGATCAGAATGACAATAATGATCATGATTAGCATGGCCCCCTGGTAGCGATAGTTTTTATACCAGGCCATTTGTTTGAGTTCCATGGTTTCTTTGTGATACGAAGCGGGCGACCAGACGGTATTTTCAACGACTTCGGCCGAGGGCGCTTCTCCCAGCATGCTGCCTATGTAATGGGCTATGCAGCAGATAGCAAAATGAATCCCCGTCACATAAAGGAAGTGTGGTTTCCAGGGAGCATCATTGAAGATGATAGCAAACACGGATATAATCGCACCGACGATAATGCACCAGAGAGCTCCTTTGGCATTGGCTCGTTTCCAGAACAGTCCCACCACAAAAAGCGCTACTACGGGAGGAGCAAACCAGGAAAGAGCCTGCTGCAGATAGTCCCAAAGTTTGGTAAAATATTGAATCTGTGGGGCCCAAATTACGGCAATAAGCATTACGATAAAAGTGATCCAGCGGCCGATGCCCATAAGTTCTTCATTGGATTTTTCGGGACGCAGTTTTTTATAGAGGTCCATTGTCACAAGCGTGGAAACGGAGTTGAGTCCCGAATCGATACTTGACATCATGGCGGCAATAAGCCCGGAGAGCACCAGCCCGAGTACTCCGACGGGAAGCAAGTCAAACATCATGGTGGGATAAACCAGATCTACATTATTTTCAAGATTGGGATATAAGACACGGGCAAAAGCTCCGGGCATAATCATAATAAACAGGATAGAAATTTTTAGAAACCCGGCGAATATTGATCCCCATTGCCCCTCGGTAGTCGTCCGGGCAGCCAAAGCTCTTTGTGTGATATATTGGTTTGTTCCCCAGAAATAAAATCCCAGTAATAATACTCCGGTAAACAGTCCCGGCCAGGGCAGTTCACTGTCGGTGGCCGGCTTGATAATGTCAAAATGTGAAGGGTCGGTGATTTTAAGTACGGCAGAGAATCCCCCGGATTTATCCCACGCATAATAGGTAATGATGATAGAACCGATAATGAGAATTACGGCCTGAACGGCATCGGTATAAACCACGGCCGTGAGCCCCCCGGAAATGGTATAGATACCGGCAATAACGGCCAATAGTGCAATTACCATCCAAAGTGGGAAAGAGGGAAAGATTCGTTGGATGACGATGCCGCCGGCATAGAGCGTTGCCGAAATATCAACCAATACGTTAAGGATGATGGCTACGACTGATGCATAAGCTCTTGATTTATAATCATAGCGCCGCTCGAGATATTCGGGGATAGTGTAAATACGGTTTTTAAGATAGAAGGGCAGAAAAAAGATGGCAAAGATGAGGAGAACAACAATCGCCATCCATTCGTAGCTGTAAACTGAAAACCCGGCTCCTTCGGCATAACCCGATCCGGTAAGACCAATAATACTGTTGCTGGAAATATTTGATGCAAAGAGTGAAAAGCCGATAAGCGGCCAGGTCAAGTTGCGTCCCGCTAGAAAATAATCTTCGGCATCTTCATGTTTCCCGCCAAAGTAAAAACCAAGAATCAAAACCCCGATTATATAGGCCAATACTATTGCTATATCCAGATAGCTTAAATCAAAAGTGTGCATAGATTCCTCGAATTGTGGCCGCAACCCCTTACAGCCGTTCCCATTGTTTATTATTCAATACGAGCTGCCAAGAAATAAATTAATAGGTAATGAATTACAAGCAGATATAAAAATATTTGTGAGGTAAAGACTTGTTTTTACAACGGTTGTTGATTAATAAATGATGGAATTAAACACAATTTTGCCATAGGCCAATCTCTTTCAGGGGTATTATCATTAAGAATTTGAAGGTGGGCTGGGAGTCTTAAGAACTTAGCCGTTGATTTCAAGACGGCTAAATCGGTCTTTTGCCTGGAGGCTAACCACCGGACTCAAATCATTTTTCTCGGTGTTGAATGCGACATCTTTACCGTCCAGGCTGACGGAGGAGCATTCGAAGGGCAGTCCGATGACGTTAATCTTAATTTTAGCGTAAGCGGGCGACCAGTCCCCTTGCTGACTTTTTTTAATGATAATTTTTTTCTTGTCCGGACTCGGTTTCATTCGGAAGGTAGTCAGCCGGTAAGCCCCCTTTTGATACTCATAACCTTCTTCAGCATCCTCATATAAAAGGCTTTCGGATTCTTGTTCGCCATAGTAAATATTTAATTCCATAAAGTCGGGATCCCGCTCGCGGCTGTGTTGCATAACTTCGCGCAGCGGCAGCACAGTGCCCTCTTTGATGAAGAATGGAATGTCGGCTATCGGGGCATCAATTTCGTGAGTGCTTTGTCCTTCATAGCATTCATTGGTGCGGTAATCGTACCATCGGCCCTTCGGGAAATAGGTTTTTACGCTTTGCTTGTTCTTTTTAACAACCGGAGATACCAGGATCTTTTCACCGAACAGAAATTGATCATCATGATTTGCAATTGTTTTGTCTGCCTGATCAAAATAACGCAGCGGTCGCAGAATGGGAGTACCTTCGCGGGTATATTTCCAGAATGCGGTGTAAAGATAATGTAGCAGCCGGTAGCGTAGTTCAATAACAGATCGATTGATGTCGGTGTATTTCTTTCCGAACGTCCAGGGCTCTTGATTGGCGGTCGTCTTTTTCTTCTTTTGTTCAACATATTCTTCATCCACAGCAGAAGCACCATCGGTGTTGTAGCCCATCGTATGATTGCGAAACAGCGGGTGAAAGACACTTAGCTGCAGCCACCGGGTGAAGAGTTGAGCACTCGGTTGTTTTACAAAACCGCCAATGTCTGTTCCGACAAAGGAGTAACCCGAGATACTAAGTCGCTGGCACTGCTGGTTAGCTAGTTTTAAGTGATCCCAGTTCGAGATATTGTCGCCGGTCCAAAGGGCAGCATAACGCTGTCCACCGGAAAAATTGGCGCGTGTCAGCAAGAAAGGACGATTGCCTTCATTATATTTTTTGATGCCCTTTTGAGAGGCCCGAACCATCTGCATGCCATAGATATTATGTGCCTTTTTATGACTGCAGCGGTGCCCGTCGTAATCGTGGCGAACATCATCCGGGAGGGTCTTGTGTTTGACCTCAAACATGGCCGGCTCGTTCATATCATTCCATATACCGGCTACTTTTTTATTCGACATCAGATCTTCATATAAATTCGCCCACCAATCTCTCACATCGGGATTTGTGAAATCGGGGAAAGCACATTGGGACGGCCACACAGGTCCCGTCATTAGGTCGCCGTCGGCTCTCTTGCAGAAAAAATCATTTTCCAAACCCTGTTTGTAAACAAAGTATTGGGGATCCACTTTGATGCCCGGGTCGATCATCACCACCGTTTTAAAACCCTGATTTTTTAGTTTTTTAATCATCTTTTTAGGATCGGGAAACCGATCACTGTCCCACGTAAAACTCCTGAATTCGTCGAGATAATCGATATCGAGATAGATAGCATCGCAGGGAATTTCCTTATCCCGAAAAGACCGGGCTATTTCCATGACACGCGATTCCGGGAAATAGCTCCACCGGCATTGATGATAACCCAGTGCCCACAGGGGAGGCAACTCGGGGGTGCCGGTCAGCTTTGTGTATCGTTCGGTGACGGTAGTCAGATCCGGGCCGTAGATGAAATAGTAGTTCATGATGCCGCCATCAACTGCAAAACTGCTGATATTTTTTCCTTTGGAGTCAAAATCAAAATGGCTCCGGTAGCTGTTATCTACAAAAATGCCGTAAGCGCGGTTTTCATAAAGGGCTGCATAAAAAGGAATGCTCCGGTACAATGGGTCATCATCCCGTTCATAAGCATAACAATCGGTGTTCCAGTTCTGGCAGCTTTGCCCCCGCAGGTTCTGGTTGCTTGCTTTATCTCCCAGTCCGAAATAGGCCGTATGATCCGGGGCCTTCTTGGTTATTCGGATTTTGGTTGTGCCCTTCATCAGGCTGTCGTATCGCTCATAGCCTTTGGCATCTTGGTCAAGAACGTTGCCCTCGTTATCCAAAAATTGAATTTTCATCTTCTTTTTACTGACCCGGCAAATCACCGAAGCCGTGGAGATGTCAAAATGCCTGTCTTTTTCATTGACCTCAAAGGATGGTGATGCCGGTTCAAAGTTCGGATCGATAGCATAGGAGAAGTCAGATTTCAGGTCAGAGTCCAGGGTATATTGCAGTTGAATGATTTCGGGACTGTGGATCCGAACGCGAAGCTCAATATCATTTGCTGATCGAAATACTACAGAGCATTTTCCAACCCGGTGGTTAGAAATGTTATCGGGTTGTCGCCTTTGTTTGACATCGGCTTTGCGTTTTGCCCCTTCGGTTATATCACCCTGTTTTGAAGTCGTATCTGCCATTGAATTGCCTAAGCTAAATTTTAATGAACCCGAAAATATGAAATCATTGGCTTATTGCAATGTTTAACGGGAAAAAAGGAAGATTGGTCAATACTACGTAACGAGGTATAAGTAATGAAGCCGAGATAAAATTAATTCCTCTGGCGGTCTATTCTGTCAGTAAGTATCCCTTGGCAAGCTTGGTGTAATCCCTGATTTGTTGTTGTTTCCACTCGTCATCTTTGCCGAGTTCATCCGCTAACAAATTAGCGACGGGTTCGGCCATTTCAATACTGGCACGGGCATCCAGCAAAAGGGAACGGGTTCGGCGCGCAAGCACGTCTTCCACCGTCTGTGCCATCTCATTGCGGGCTGCCCAAACTACTTCTGCAGATCCATAAGGCAAGTTAGAATGTAAGGGTGTTCCCCAGCCGTCATGTTCTTCAGCGATTTTTTTGAGGGATAGGGCATCAGAGCCATACAGCTCGTAGGGATCGGCGGCCTCGGAGTTTTTAAGCCAGCCATGCAGTCGCAGATTTTCGGTGACCGAATCGCGCTCGTCAAGCCCTGCTACTACAGCCGCTTCATCCACCGTATCTTCGGCCATCTTACGGTAGGTGGTCCATTTTCCTCCGGTGATGGTTACCAGGCCCGACGGATCGATAATCAGGGAGTGATCCCGGGAGATGGAAGAAGTTTTTTTGCCATTACCGTGAGATACCAGGGGACGCAGTCCGGCAAATACACTTAGCACATCCGAAGGGGTGGGGTCTTTGGTGAGATACCGCGCGGCATGCGTCAGCAAAAAGTCTATCTCCTCGTCCCTGGCTCGGGGCTCAAGGGAAGGTGTATGCACCGGAGTGTCGGTGGTGCCGACAATAATACGATCGTGCCAGGGAACGGCAAAAAGGATACGTCCATCATCGGTTTTGGGAACCATAATAGCACTTTCACCGGGCTGGAATGATTTGTCCAGCACAATATGCACGCCTTGACTGGGTTGGATGATGGAGTCGATATCGGGATTATCCATCCTGCGAATATTATCGGTAAAAACGCCGGTCGCATTGACGATCACGCGTCCCTGTATCTCAAATTCATCACCGGTAAATTGATCCCGCACACTTACGCCCGATACCAGTTTATTAGCTTTGAGCAAGCCGGTGACTTTGGTGTAATTGATACCGATTCCATTGTGATCATACAGCGTTTGCAAAAGGTTAATAGCCAGTCGGGAATCGTCAAATTGGGCATCGTGATAAATAACTCCGCCGTCTAATCCCTCGGATTCCAGGGTGGGAATATATTCGAGTGTTTCTTCACGTGAAAGCCGCTTGGAGGGGCCGAGTCCCAGATCTCCGGCCAGCTTATCATAAATTTTGAGACCGATGCCGTAAAAAGGCCCTTCCCACCAATCGTAGTTTGGGACAATGAACGACTGGTTTTTGACGAGATGCGGAGCATTTTGACGTAACAGGCCTCTTTCACGCAGTGCCTCGAGTACCAGCGATACATTGCCTTGCCGCAAATAACGTACACCGCCATGCACGAGCTTGGTACTGCGGCTGGAGGTACCTTTGGCGAAATCATGCTGCTCGAGCAACAGCGTTTTATAGCCGCGGGAGGCTGCTTCCACGGCTGTACCCAAGCCGGTTGCCCCGCCGCCAATAATGATGAAATCCCAGATTTCGGGCTCGTCTTTTACCTGTTTCAGCTGTTGATCCCTATCCATAAATCGTATTTTTTAAAAAAATTGAAAATTAAATCAGGCATTTTCCCAACCCTTGGCCCGTTCTACGGCCCGCTTCCATCCGGTCTTCAGGTTTTCGATCTGGTCTTTAGCCAGTGTTGGTTCATAAGTTTGGGATATTTTCCACTGGTCGGCAATCTCTTCTAGATTGTCCCAAAATCCTACTGCCAATCCCGCCAGGTACGCGGCGCCCAGTGCTGTTGTTTCGGTAATTGAAGGGCGTACCACGGGGACCTCTAAAATATCAGCCTGGAATTGCATTAACAGTTTATTGACGGAAGCGCCTCCATCCACCCGCAGTTCCCTGAGCCGGATGCCGGAATCCATTTCCATCGCTTTGAGCAGGTCCACAGACTGGAAAGCGATACCTTCGAGGGCAGCTCGGGCCAAATGGGCAGCTGTGGTTCCCCGTGTGAGTCCGGTAATGGTTCCACGGGCATGTGGATCCCAGTGGGGAGCGCCAAGTCCGGAGAAGGCAGGAACAAGATAGACGCCGTCGCTGTGATCCACACGGGCGGCAAGCTCTTCAATTTCATCTGAGCTGTTGATAACTTTAAGTCCGTCACGAAGCCACTGAACTACCGCACCGCCGATAAAGACACTTCCCTCAAGGGCATATTCAACGGTGTCGCCCAATTTCCAGGCAATGGTTGTCAAAAGTTTATTATCCGAGGTGATAGGCGTTGTACCGGTATTCATCAGCATAAAGCAGCCGGTGCCATAGGTGTTTTTGGCCATCCCTTTTTGGGTGCAAATTTGTCCGAAGAGAGCCGCTTGCTGATCGCCGGCAATCCCGGCGATGGGAATCCTCGGGGCAAAAATTTGTCCGGCCGTATTTCCATAAACTTCACTGCAGGATCGAACCTCCGGGAGCATGGCGGGTGGAATATCGAGTAAATCCATCAGCTCCTGATCCCATTTAAGCTCGTGAATATTATATAGCAGCGTACGGCTTGCATTTGTGACGTCGGTTACGTGAATGTTGCCGCCGGTCATTTTCCAGATCAGCCATGAATCCACCGTGCCGAAAAGAAGATCACCGTGCTCGGCCTTTTGACGGGCACCCTCTACATTGTCAAGAATCCATTTAATTTTCGTACCGGAAAAGTAGGGATCCAGCACCAAACCCGTTTTCGAATGAAAAAGCTCACTTTTGCCTTCTTCTTTGAGTTTGTCGGTAAGTGAAGCCGTTCGCCGGTCTTGCCAGACAATCGCATTATAGACAGGCTGCCCGGTTTTCCGATTCCAGATAATAGTGGTTTCGCGCTGGTTGGTGATGCCGATGCCGGCAATATTTTTGGGATTGATTCCAGCCTTGGTTACCGCTTCTGCTGCGACGCTGGTTTGCGATGACCATATCTCGTTGGGATCGTGTTCTACCCAGCCCGGTTTGGGAAAAATTTGTTCAAATTCTTTTTGAGCAATCGAGATGATGTTGCCATTTCGATCGAATAGAATGGCCCGCGAGCTTGTCGTTCCCTGGTCTAAAGCTAATATGTAATTGTCTTGTGCCATATGTCAGAATATTTTGATTTTTTTGGTGCCTTCCATCCCCTTTCAACAAATGTTGCGAAGCCTCTCTTGCAACGTATTACTTTGTGCAAATTTTGTCTGGTATTATTTCTAAATCATCACATAAGTCAATTCGTTCAGTTAACCGCTATGGTTGTTATGAAATAGGAGAACCCCCACCATAACAGGCTCCCGATTATCCCACCGATGATAGGGCCAATAATGGGAACGGTAAGCCCATAAATCCAATCGTTGGGCCCTTTACCTTTAATGGGTAGGATGGCATGGGCCAAACGAGGGCCCAAATCTCTTGCGGGATTGATAGCATAGCCGGTAGGACCGCCCAGCGACATCCCGATAGCCCAAACCAATACCCCGATGATAAACGGTTGCATTCCTCCGACAACTCCTCCTGTGATAAACTCCCCTTCAATTTTTCCGGGACTGCCGGTGGCTCCGCTTGTAATACCAAGGATCCCGATTAAAAGAACAGCAGTACCTATAATTTCAGTGATGGTATTCCATCGCAGATTACGAATAGCCGGAGCGGTTGCAAATACGCCGAGTTTAACTGCCGGATCGTCCGTAAGTTCAAAATGCTGTTTGTAAGTGAAATATACGACAACCCCCGCCAGGAACCCTCCCAGCAATTGGGCAAGAAGATAGCCGGGTACGAGCGACCAAGAGAATTCCCCAATCACTGCCAGTCCTATGGTTACAGCTGGATTGATATGGGCACCTGATACCCACCCTGTAGCATAAACCGCTATAGCTACCGCGAATCCCCATCCGGCGTTAATGAGTATCCATGCGCCACCGCCACCTCCTCCTTCACCTTTGGTTTTAGACAAGATGACATTTGCGACTACTCCATTACCTAGCAGGCATAGTATGAACGTACCAAATACCTCAGCGAGGTATTTGCTGAGTGGTGAGAAGGATAACATTTAAGTGTCTTTTACAATTATGATTGAAGTAGGAGAGTTTTCAAATTGCTTCTAAGCCAAGCTATGTACAATGGAAAAATACCAAGGTATTACCTCCCCTTTAAAAATTGTAAGCAGATTAAAAAATTAACCGTAATATTAAAAATAATAATGGGTTGTGGAATAAGGTAAGGGGAGTGCGGGCATAATCTCTAGGATTCTTCCTCCGGAAAGACCATGGCTTTGCCCCGGTATTCGCGATAGACAAACTCGATGAGGAAGACCAGTACGAGCATACCGCCAAGAATCCAAAGTTTGCCCGGACTATTGGTGATGGTGTACCATAGCAGTGCCCCGAAAGCGACGAGACAACCTGCCAAGCCCACAATAGAAATCCATCGCTTACTGTCGGTTTTTTTGGATAGTTTGATGTTAGAAGCATTGACCGCAGCAAATATAAGCAAAAAGCCCGAGCTGCCCATGGTCGAAATCTGTGAAAGATCTCCCAAGTTGGCCAACAGTAATGCCAAGACGGTGGTGATAATGAGTCCCTCAATCGGCTGATTCCATATTTTATTTTCCAACATCTTGGGAAGTTCACCCTCTTTAGCAATGATGTAACTAAGTCGGGAAGATCCGTAGAGTGTGGCATTAATGGCAGAAAAGGTTGATAGCATGGCTGCTATTGAAATCATCGTGAATCCCAGGTGACCAAGAAAGGGTTTTGCCGCGGCAGCTAATGCATAATCTTTAGCCTGTACAATTTTGGGCACGGCCAGGTTGCCAATACTGACAATTGCAATCAATACATATAGGATGATCACGAAGCCGATGGAGCTGTACAGCGCTTTCGGCAGGTTGGATTCGGGATTGACGATATCCTGTGCGGTATTGGCAATGAGTTCAAATCCCTCGTATGCCAGAAAGATAATCATTCCACCCGCAGCAACTTGCACAATAGGCGTCCAGTGACTTACCGAAAGGCTGGTTGTATCGACCCCCTGAAAGCCGACAGCAATGAAAAATACCAGGATGGCTACCTTAATAATGACAACATAGGTTTCGGCTTTGCTCACAATGGAGGCGCTTAACACGTTGAGCAGGGCAGGGATGACAATTCCCAAGCTAATGAGCACATGCGACATTATCGGCTGATACGCTTTGGGGAAGAATGTTGCCCCGTAGTTGCCGAAGGCGTAAGCGTACAGGGCCAGCATGATCATGTAGCTGATCCAGAGCAGATTGTTGAGAGCCCCGGTAAAAAGCTCGGTGCCGAAAGCGCGATCCAAATAGACAACAGTACCGCCCTGGCTGGGATACTGTACCGATAACTTAGCATAGGAATAGGAAGTGACCAGTGCCACGAATCCGGCGATTAAAAAGGCCACAGGTGTCCCACCATGTGCCAGTTGCACGGCTAATCCCAATACGGCGAAAATACCGCCTCCGACCATTCCTCCGATTCCAATTGCAACGGCACCCCAATACCCGACTTTATCAGATGACATATAATAATATGTTTGTTAATAGTTGCCTTGATCAACAAAAATGGCGATTGCGTAATTCAATGTCGGAGCGTCGTATTTTTAATTGCCAGCCGCTCCATCGGTGAATTTTAGATCGTTACTAAAAGCCGGATAATAGTTTTATAAATGACTGAACATCAGATTTTGAAATAAATTCAGCATGACATGGGTGCATTTCCAGAATTCTCTTTCGCTATTAATAAATCGGAATAGGATTTGGCAATCAGTTGATCTTTTGTAATCCTCAAAAGTTTCATGAATTTTCGGCATTGTTTATTTAGCATATCCTTTCCAATTGAACCGTCTTCGTCTATGGCTTCGATTTCTACAAAATTACCCAGCTCTTTAACTTCATCAATATGGAATTTAACGTTGTCGATGAAATAGATTTCGCGCTGTTTGTCCACGACAATTTTGGAGCCGAGTGCATGGACAAGCAATTGATGAAGAGCTTCCGGATGTTCAACAGGGACCAGGTCGATGTCAGAGCTCTTTGGTCCTTTGGCGTTGGACCGCCGGTAGAAAATGAGATTCTGTTCGATGTTACCTTGGCGGAGTTTCAACCGTCCTTCAGGTACCTTAAAGTAGGTGTCGATTTGATGATCCTTTCCTTTGAAATTTGCTTTTTGTTCCTTAAGGATTTTTCGGATGCGATCGGGATCATCGCTGCGAGCTTTGATTTCAATGTTCAGAATACTCATAAATTCTTATTGTTAATTAGGCACATTTGAGAGTAAAGAATATTAGCGTATGCAAAATTGCAGTGAGGGGTCGTTAATAGTCTCAGGCCACGGGTTTAATATTTTCATCGGCAGCGCCTGACCATTCTATATATTTTTTACGTACTTGTATTATCTTTTCTTCAAGATTATCGAGCGTCCAGTCGGAGATGTCGATGGCCTCATGAATATGGGCCGTCAAGGTACCGGCTTTCGTGACGAGGGTGCCTCCCTTGCTAAGATTCCTATTCCCCTCAAAATAAATGGGTACAATGGGATAATGCAGATCCATTGCCATTCGGAAAGGCCCTTTTTTGAAGGGACCGATGATTCCGGGATGTTTTCGTGATCCTTCGGGAGCCATCATTATGGAAAGTCGATTCTTTTTGATTCGCTTATAAGTCTTTTTGAGGGTGGCTATAGCTTCTTCCGATTTCTCACGTTTGATAAAAATTTGTCCTGTTAACCGTCCCAACAGCAAAAAAATGGGATTATATTGGAATTCCCATTTAGCTACGAATCGTACATGAGGCAGACCGAGGGCCAACAGCGTTAGTACATCCAGGGTTGAACTGTGGTTGATGATAAAAACGGCCGGCCAAGTGAGTTTTTTGGTATGCTGCTTGACGTTGAATGTGATGCCGCTGATACGGATTACCGGGCGAACCATCAGCGGGGCAATGGATTCTATAATGAAATTGGAGGCCTTTCCGAATGAAATCAACAGAATAAAAAGTATAATCGGGGTAGCGATCAGAAAGATCAGGAAAAACGCAGCGATAGCGAGCGCGCTTCGCATATATTCTTTGAAACCGAATCCGGATGAACTCATAGACGGTTAATTCTATATAACTGGCAGTTTACAAGTAGCTTATAATGTTTGGATAGCGGGAACCGGATAATACAAAAAATAATGTTGCCCCGATGGTCTTCTAATCTTTTCCCTGATATAAAGGTATATCCAAAGAATGTATCCTAAAGTCAAAAAAGGAATAATAATTTATGAAATAAGGTAAATACTCTGCTTAGAGCACGGGCAGGGGATGATCCGGACTTGTACAAGCGCTTCTTTTCCAAAGCCGGTGAAATTATCGATATCCCGTGGAGTTTGGCCGTGGGTAACGATCTAGGCTTTCCGGAAGTAAAAGGCCAGCGTTCTCTGATGACTCGTTTTTGAATTGGCTATATCGTAAAGTGCAGGCATGAAAACCGATCTGATTTCTTAAAGAGTGATCAGCCTTGAGAATAAAGGTCTGCGTAAGTCCTAATCGTGATAGGCGAATTTGAAATAGAGGATGGTCATGGCAAGCGTGAAAGTTACAATATTTGAAACAATTATGGGGATGTCTTTCCGAATCAATCCGTAGATTAGCCATAAGGCAACTCCGGAACAAAAGATTGAATACATCCCCAAAGAAAGATCGTCGGCTGATTTCGTTTTCCAGGTTTTAATCACTTGTGGTACAAAAGCGATCGTAGTGAGTGCGCCCGCAGTTAATCCCAAAAGAGTGACAAGCGACATGAAATCAGTCTTTAAGTTCGGAAGTACAATGCGGACACCGCGTGGCTTCTACCGGGATATCCGAAAAACAGTATTTGCACTTCTTGACAGTGGGAGCAACCGGTTCCGGGGCTTCCTTCGGTCGTTTAAGCTTGTTGATATAACGGATCAAAATAAATACCGCAAAAGAAACAATCAGGAAACTAAGTAAAGTATTAATGAAGACCCCATAATTAAGCGTAACAGCCCCTGCTTGTTGGGCGGCCGC
>Ga0102944_1001908_pt1 | contig 12958 bp, 22 predicted proteins | sample SalPonD_shore_MG_FD_78172 | JGI IMG/M metagenome (GOLD analysis project Ga0102944, IMG submission 78172) | Salt pond soil microbial communities from South San Francisco under conditions of wetland restoration - Salt Pond MetaG... | ecosystem: Environmental > Aquatic > Marine > Intertidal zone >...
AGGCGTGGGCACGAACTACCATCGGCAGTGGTTCATGCCGATCAACGCGGCGACCTACAACCCGTGGATACGCATAAAGAATAACGGCACCTGGATGCCATGGGTGCCGTTATTCACGCCGGATGCGCTAGCGCAGGCCGACGACGTTATGCCGGTGACGATCACTGGAGCCTATGCCGCTGGAAACACGCTTTCTAGCTCCAACAACAAGCTCGCAGGCGCTACCACTTACATCGTCCCCGCCGGTAAAAAACTGTATATCCGCCGGATACGTGGCTATGCGACCAGCTACGGAGGTGGGTCGCCTCCCATAAACATACGTTTTTCGGCCTCCGGAAGTATCACCGGAAGCGACTTGATCGTTAGTACCAACGTGACAGGGTACCTGGATACCGAGCAGGACCATGTAATTGCTGATAATTCAGGCGGCGGGAGCTCCTCTACAGTCGGGGTTTTTGTATTCTGGGGTTCATCCAACGGCGGGACGCTTGGCGGAGAGTCCACGGTGACCTTCATGCTGGTGGTGAAGCCATGATCCCGGATCTGCGCTTTTTCCAGCCTGATGAGTTCACCCGTGGGGGCTCGCCGGGCGGCGGCAGCGACGGCCACCCCGTCGCGTGGGCGGATCTGGGGCTGATGAGCCCGCGGCTCCTGGTGCTGCTGGATCTATTCCGCTGGCGGCTCCTCACTGAGGGGCTTGCTCACGGCGTCGAGGTCAGCCCAGCATCCGGTGCGGTGGGCCGTCGCCTGGGCCCTGACGCATCCAGCCAGCATAACGTGGATCGGTGGGGCGAGGTTCGGGCGATAGATGTGCTTCCGCGGTGGGGCGCGCAGGATCACCGCCAGGCCACCGAGACGCTACATAAGGCCATGGAGGTTGGCGTAGAGTGCGGCTTCACCGGCGTTGGCGTCTATCCTCACTGGCGGCCGCGGCCGGGCTTGCACGTTGACGTGCGGCAGGACCGGCAGCCGGGCGATCCGGCAACCTGGGGTGCCGTGCTCAAAGACGGCCGCCAGTTTTATGTGGGCGTTGACGAGGCGCTGGCCTCAGTGGGGTGACTATGAGTTGGTCGGATATTGGTGACGCACTCAAGAAACTCGCCGGCCCTACAGCCGGCGTTTTAGTTTCAGCTCTGGGGCAACCGGAGATAGCGCCCATAGTTGGCGGGCTCGTGTCCTCTGCTCTGGGGGTTCAAAACGAGCCGGAGGCGGTGGCGGGTGCCCTGCAGGCGGACCCCGATGCGGCGATCAAGATACAGCGCCTGCTGGCGGCGCACCGCGAGAAAATTGAAGAGTTGCACCTCGAGGCAAAATCAAAACAGCTTGCCGAGATCAATCGAACCATCCGCGCGGAGTACGCCGCGAACGACCCATATGTGCGGCGCTGGCGCCCGACCTACGGGTATACAACCTGCGTAACCTGGTTTCTGGAGACCTGCGCGATTGTCGCCGCAATTATCGCCGCTGCCTTCGTCTATCCGGAGCACGCGGACAAAATCCTGGCTGGAGTCACGGCTTTGATGGGGGCGCTTACCGCAATGTGGGGCATCGCGCTAAGCGTTCTCGGCGTGAACATCAGCAGTCGCAGTAAAGACAAGCAGATCTCGGCGGGAAAGGATCCGGGCCCAGGCGTCTTTCAGGCGCTAGCTCAGCGCCTGAAAGGTACGGGCGCATGACCGGCGATAGTGAGGATAAGAGGACGAAAGGGGGGCGTGTGGCCGATTTCCTCTCGAAATGGTGGATCTCCGCGACCAGCACAATTGCGGCGATGGGGGTGCTGGCCGGCCTCGGCGCGTTCATTCAGGTGCGCGACGGCATGCGGGATTTGCAATCGGCGATCCCGACTCTTCAGACATCAGCCGGCGCCCAAGCGTCCCATCTGAAACTTGAATCGAAAATTGAACGAAACGCGGATCATATCAGGCAAACCCAGCTGGAGCTGCGGCGCCAGAGTGATCGCATTCAGGATCTGGACCGCTTGGTAAGAGGTGAGCGTCGTGCTGATTCCGAATAAGATCCACGCGATCACGCCATCCAATGGAATCTACGACTCGCAAAATCCGGGCGGTGGCAACTCCGCGCCGGCGCTATTACTGGAAGATTTTAGCGGCTACCAAAACGGCGACGTATTTTGGGATTGGGGCGGAGGTGGTCAGGATAGCGTTATTGACACTACTCACTCGGCGATTGGGATACAGGCGCTCAAGGTCGGCCGCCGCATGGGGCAGCCCCCCGGCGTCTGCGGTGGGAGCATGTTCTATGGTGGATACGTCGATCTGCCATATACGGTGCCGGAGGGCAACACCGTCATCATTGCGCAGTCATTTTACATACCCGCGAGCTTTTCTTTTGGTTATGTGTTCGGCGTGAGTGATACGGCGGATCGCGACACCTGCCGGTCGCTGGTCCCCAGCGGCGATTATCAATCTGACGGGAACGGCTGGGAAAAGTGGATGGTTTACACGCAGGCCTCGGGCACGCTGCGGCAGTACCTGGAGTTGCGGTCTAATCGGCGAGACGCCGCGTATCAAGCCGGGCTATATCTCAATGGGGATCTCGGACTCTATCAGCAGTTCGGCACCCAAGGATACCCGCTCGACCAGTGGTTCCGATTGCAGATGAAAGTTTTTGTGCACTCGTCGGCGGGTCGGATTGACGTGTGGGTGGACGACATCTATGTGGGGTACCAGACCGGATCAACGATCAGCGACAGCTCAAACGGCGTCTCACGTGTTGGGCTCGGTGATTACTGGAACGGCGACCCCTATGATGACGGCGTCGCCAACAATGATGCCTTTTGGACAGACGACTGGGTGGTGCTGTGCGACATGGCCGGATATGGGCTGCCCAGCGATACGGACTCTGGCGGCCGGGTCTATCTGCCCTCGACAAAGCATTCCACGGACTTTCAGCAGGCGGCCTAACGCATGAAACCCGTCACAGCGCAGACCCTCACGCCAAGCTCTTATGGGGTCTGGGTTCCCATCGACATCACCTCTTACGTGGGAGGTGATGCTGGGTCCGTGGGCGCCGCGATGCTGTTTGTGGCAAACACCGGGGCTTCCCGCGAGGCGGTCGATGTTCGTGCGGTAGGAAGCTCTTACACCACGAACGCACAGATGCAGTTGGAGGCAGGTGCTGCGCAGTTCCTGGTGGCGCCTACCGATCCATCCGATGCCTTCGAGATCAACTGCGCGGCGGATGTAACGGTTCAGTTGGTTGGCTATCAGTTAGCCGCTGACATTACGTTCCTCGGGACGATCACGGATGTCACCCCCGCAACGACCGGCGCCTATACGGCCGTGGATCTCTCGGCCTCGGTCCCCGCAGGCACTCAAGCCGTATTGCTGCGCGCGCGCGCCAACCCGGGCGGCCAGTTTGGCACTCGACCTACCGGGGATACCACCATCACGGCCGCGGGGTATGTTAGCACCAACAACTTCGCAGAGATCATCGTTCCAATCACCTCGCAGGCTTGCGAAGTGTATGTGGACTCGGGCGTAAGCCTTGACTTAGTGGCATATTGGACCGGGGGGATCAGTTACCTATCGATGCCCCAGGCTATCAGCGCTGCGGGCAGCACATGGGCAAACTACACTGTCAGCCCTGCATCCGGCTATGACGTGGCGCTGGTGCAATGGATCTATGGGCCGGCCGGCGGGACATCCGGCATTCGTGGCGGCGACGAGGCGGCATCCCTCGTTAATGGGTACTCCAGCGTCTTGGCGATGCCGGCTGGGATCAACGCCTCCAATGAGATCGGTTTGTACGGCTCCGGCGGCTCCTACTACGTCATGGGCTGGGCGCAGTCTGTTCCCGCAGATGCGCTGTCAGTCGACGGGATCGCTCAGGCGCAGGCGATGGAATCGCCAGCCCTGTCTGTCGGGGCTGTCACTCTGGCGCTTGCCGATATTGCTCAAGAGCATGGTTTGGGATCGGTGGGGTACCTGCAGCCCCGGATATCGTCGGTCAACGCGGGAGCGGCGTTCCAGCCAGGCGACGTCATAACGATCACCGGCGAAATGCTGGCCAACGTTATCCATGTATACATGGATAACGCGGCTGGCGATGGGGCCGACGAAGTAGAGCAGAGCATCAGCGGCACTCCGAGTGATGCCTCGCTGGATATTACGGTGGTGCTATTCGATGCGACCACTCGGCAGGGCCCGCCGTATGGCACCATAACGATCAGGATCGTAGATGACCAGGGCAACGAGGATTCTATCGAGGCGACGTTAGCGACGGCCGCCGACGCCACGGCCGTCGCTGTGGCTAATTACCCGCCGCCGGCTGGCCAAGACAGCGCATGGGATGACGCCTCGCCCTCTGTCGCCAATGGTGATCAGGGCGTTATCTCGGACCCAGATGGCATCATTCAGGCCGTCTATCCCGATGGCACCTATGAAGCCACGGCTCCGGGCACGTTTTACGCGCAGATCTGGGATGCCTCGGCGCATACCTGGTCAAACGAGGCGCCGGTAACGGTAACAGAAACACTGCTGACATTGTTCAGCTTGGCGCAGGGGCATGCCTTGGATGCGCCGGCATTGATCCCCGGCGCAGTAACGCTATCAGTAGATGACATGGCTCAGACGCAGGGGGTGGATAGTCCGATGTCGCTGAGCCTGGCCGAGCAGCTCGCCGTCGATGTCATTCGGCAGAACCAAGCGCTGAGTGGGCTCCTGGCGCTGACTGGACAAAGCATCCTGATCGCTCAGGACCTGGCGAATTCCCAGGCCCTGACTGGCTCGATAACGGTGGCGCCGGATATTGCGCTCAGCGCCGCCGGCCTTGCGCATGCGCAGGTGCTTCTCGGCGCCGTTGGGTTGGCGCAGGCGCACATCTTGGCGGTGACGGATATTGGCCAGGAGCACGAGTTGGCTGGAGCAATTTCGCTGATCGGGGACGCAGGCTTGGTGATCGCTGATCTTGCGCAAGGGCAGGTGCTCGATGTCGCGGCTCTTCCCGCCATGCAGTACGTGACGGATCGACTGCTTATCGTTAGAGACCATGATCGACTGATGATCGTAGAGGGGTAGCAAGATGAAGTTCACGCCGAAAGAAGACATCCGGTTCGGATATGCCACGCTCGAGGGCGGCAATGCATACGACAGTGCAAAGCAGCGGGTTCCGGACGAGCGGGTGGAGAGCTGGTACCGGCACGGCCTGGCGGAAATCGAAGGCTGGCAGCCGGCGCCGAAGAAGAACGCGGGCGGCATGCAATTGGATGTCGCCGATGTTGGTAACGCGCAGTCAGCGCCGAAGGCTGGAGGTAAATAATCATGGGCAAGAAGGTTAACGATGCGGTGATGGATGCCGCGTGCGCGAAGATTGCAACCGGCGTCACGCTCACCGTGTGCTCCGCAGAGCCAGCGGACTTTGCTGGGATCGCCGCCGTGGCGTTGGCATCGTCGGCGCTGATCGCAGGGGACGGCAATGGCGACTATACAATTGCCAATGGCGACACGTCCGGCCGGAAGGTGACGATTGCCCAGCAGAGCAATCTCAGCATTGATACCAGCGGCGACGCGACACACATCGCGATCGATGACGGCGCTACGCTGCTGCTTGTGACCACCTGCACCACGCAGACCCTGACAGCCGGAGGTACGGTTACAGTGCCGGCGTTCAAGGACGAGATTGCGGACGCTGCCTGATGAGCATTGTGCACACAGGCAGCGAGATCCCATTCGATCCTGTCCGGTTTGATCCGGACGGGAAAGAGTGGATAACGGTCGGCTGGGATGCGGATATCGTGCGGCATGGGGCAATCCAGCAGGGCAGCAGCGAATGGAAGCTGCCGGACGTCTGGACGAGCCTCGAGGAGCGCGAGGACGTTGCGGTAACCGGAGACGATGGAACCGCCCAAGCGCACGCAAACCAAGTTCTCGTATCGACCACCCAGACTACTGGCCGCGCGGAAATAACCAACCGGGTAACGTTCGCCGATGGCACGATTCGCGAACGTTCCTATGGGCTGATCGTCGGCGATATTTAGAATCGCATACGCAGGCCAATGCGGGCGTTGTTTGCGACATATCCAAGTTCAACGCCGATGGTCACGTATTGCCAATGTCGTCTATAGCGGCCGGCAATATGTGCGATGATCGGATGAAGAAGAAGGCCTGAGAGAAAATAGGCATTCACTGTTCCGCGCCCAGGATGGGATCCGAGCATCGGATTTTGCTCTCGGTATTCTCTAGGCCTGGCCGATATATCCAGCGTCTGCCCCCAATCCGCTATCCATAGAATTCCCCACGCTGTTTCTCGGGCCATGTCGGATTGCGTCCAATCCTGTGCATGTGCAGGGATGATTGTCAGAGCTCCGCAGAGTGTCGTCGCTATCAGTAGGTTTCCGAAACCCCCGCGTAAGTGTCTGTATGATAAAGGCCGGAACCGGTATGATTTGGCGCGTCTCTCATATGCAACGGCGGAGCATAAGCGCATGAAAGAAAAGCGGAAAATCCGCGTTCTCTTTATCTGCATGGGAAGCAAACGCGCAGCTAATAAAAACAACGGCTTATAGGTCATTTCCGAAATCCTTCCGAAATTTTTCCTTTATGATCGGCCGCCAGTTCGCGAGCTATATCGTTGAGGGCACGCCGCAGATATTTGGGTGCAGTGCGCTTCCCAGCCTCCCAGTCCTCCAGCGTCCGGTATGGGATGGGGAGCCGTCGCGCCAGCTCAGCCCGAGATAGGCCGAGCGTGGCGCGGAAGGATTTGATGTCGTCGGGGGTCATTGGCGGCCCGTCTCGTTAACGTCAATATAAACGCGGCGCGTGTCCATGCTGTACTGCTCGCCCTGTCCTGTTTTGTGTCCAATCTGCCCGAACAGGCGAGATCCTGTGTTGAGGCCATGTTCAGGGTGCCATGTGGGATCGCTATATCCGGTGAACTCGGCCATAGCCTCGCCCATGACAGCGCGGAGGTCGACGCCACGATGCACGGTCGTCTGTTTGCGGCCACCTGAGCGGCATTCGCTGATCGTTATCTCGTAGGTTTTCATGCTGGTTCCTCTGGCTGATCAATTGAAATATGCGTATTGGACATATTCGGCGGCAGGGTTGATGCCGTTGGCGCTGAACTGGTCCGCATTGGGGGTCCAGGCGCGGCCAAGCCCTGTTACGACACTGCCCTTGATCTGATCGCCGACCGAAACGGAATCGGCTTCCACCATGACTCAGTCGTTCTTCCCATCACTCACTCCTATACACATGCACCCAGCACCAGCGGCCGTTAGTGTGCTTCGCTGTCCTTTATCTCAATGCCGCAGCCAAGGACGAGCGCGGCCGCCTTGATGAGCGCGCCAGCAACGGCCATACGGATACGAAATTGCCGCGTGATATTCACCTTCACGGTCATCATGTGGTTGCGTTCCAGTTTGTCGATATTCACTTCTGCCTTAGCCATATATGCCTCCGTATTGGGCGCAAACTAACCAGTCAATTAAGGCCTAGCCGTCTTCATCAATGGACTGATCTGCTCCGGAGATAACAACCGAAACCCCGGTTTCCCGCCGGATGATTTCGGCGATGTTGTCGGCGACTTGGGTGCTTATCGTCGGGCCAGGGCCGGCATCGTCTGGGACGCTGGCGGTCACCTCCAAGGTTGGTTTCTCGAACAGACTGTCCGGGATATCCAGATGGACCTTGACGGCGATCTCGTCGGCGTTTGTGCGCGGCTTCTTTTTGCGGACCTGGACGGAGCCGAGTTCCCGGCGAGTGGAGAAAGTGTGGAACTTGGTTCCTTGGATGATCAGGAAGAATTCGGCATTCATGCTGCGGCGCTCTCCTGGTGTTTCAGTTCGTGCGCGAAGTTGGCATGCACTAGGGCTCGGGCGAATGGCGGCGGGACGCTGTTGCCGCACATGCGGACCTGGGCGTATTTGGGAAGGGGCTTGCCTCGGTAGTCGATGTCTATTCGATAGGAATCCGGAAAGCCCTGGGCTCGGTAGAGTTCGCGGGGCGTGAGCATCCGCATTCCGATGTCGGTCAGTACACAGGTCTGTCCGTCGATCTGAACAGCGATCAGTTGCAGGCGGTCGCGGCTTGTCACCGTAGGCGATGGGTCCCGCAGATCGCGGCCAGTCTCGCCAGAGCCGGAACCGTAGTAAGGCGCCATGAGTGCGGCGACCAGACCGGCATGGGTGCCGCCGGCGCAGACGGTGGGGCCGGGCTGCGTGAGAGGGCGGGCGCGTTGATCGCTCCCCTTCTGGTTAATCAGATGGGCAGCGACCAGCGCATGGTGATCTTTCGCGGTGACCGTGGAGCAGCTTTCGTGCAAGGCCGCTCCGGGCGTCTCGTGGCCGCCGTAGTGTTTGGCCAGGAACGCGGCCACCAGCGATGCGCCGTTCGCGGTCCCGGTGACGGTGGGCAGCGGCTGCTCCACCGATCGGGTGCGCGGGTCCTGGCCTTCGCGCTCGCCGTGGCGCGGAACGAAGTAGGGTGCAACGAGACCGAGCGGCGCGGCACCGCCAGGGTGGTGATCGCTATGGGCGGAGGTGACCGTGTGCAGCGGCTCATCGGCTCGGTGGCCCGTGGAACCGGTGCGCCATTTGGTGATGAATGGCACTGCAAGCCAGGTATCCGCTTTCGCTGTGACGGTCTGCACCGTCTCGCTCACCCCGCGCGGGCGAGACTGCCCCATGCGGCCGCCGACGCCCACCAGAAAGGGCTCCGGATCATCGAGCACGAAGCGTTGAATACCCCTGGCAATACGGCGCATGGTGTTGGCGGCCAGCGGCCGTTTCCGCTCGAAGATCGAGGGCGCCGGAATGCTCCAATCGATAATCTCGGCGGCCGTGCGCCAGGGTTGGAGCTTGCCGCATTTGACCGCCTTCGACTTCGGGTCACCATGCGACGGTTTCGGCCAGACGATGGGGCGCCCGTCTCGGCGTGCGATGACGAATAGGCGCTTGCGGATGGTGGGGGCGCCATAATCGCAGGCGCGGAGCTCGCGGTGTTCGACGCGGTAGCCGAGGCGTTCGAGCTGGGATTTCCAGAGCCGGAATGTTTGGCCCTTGCGGATCGGGCAGGGGCGGCCCTCTTCGGTGAGAGGGCCCCAGTCGGCGAACTCCTCGACGTTCTCGAGCATGATGACGCGGGGCCGGGTGCGGCGGGCCCATTTGATGACGACCCAGGCCAGGCCGCGCCGGCGACTGCTGACCGGTTTGCCACCCTTGGCTTTGCTGTGATGCGTGCAATCCGGGGAGGCCCAGAGCAGGCCCACGGGCCGATTACCGGTGACGCGACAGGGGTGGACTTTGAACACGGACTCGCAGAAGTGGCGCGAGGCCGGGTGGTTGGCTTGGTGCATGGCCACGGCCTGGGGGTCGTGATTCACCGCGATATCGACGGGCCGGCGCTGGCCGGTCAGCTCGTAGAACCCCTGCTCGATCCCTTCGCTTGCGCCGCCGCCACCGGCGAATAGGTCGATGATCAGTTCGTTGCCGAGATCCAGGCCAAGTTGGTTCATATATGAGCCCCGTCGAATAGATCGTTTTGGCGGATGCGGCGCCATGTGTTCGGCGAAAGCCAGAGGCATTCGGTGCGTTTTACGCTGCCGAATCGGCTGCTTCCCGATGTACTGAGATCGGATCTGCTCCAGCCTTTTAAGTTTTCGGAATAGAGATCGCTGGCATAGCCGCTAAGAACTACCATTCCGCGTAATTCATTGAGGGTTTCGAGGAGCTCCGAATGTTGATCTGCATCCATTTCATGCCGATAGTAACGGCCTCCGTCGAAGGTGCGGGTCTCCGGAAGATATGGGGGGTCGACATAATGCAGCGTCTCCTGGGAATCGTGCTGCTTCATGACATCGATCGCTGGCCTGTTCTCAATAACCACCCGCCTAAATCTCTCCGTGATTTGAGAGATATAGGACGCAACCCGCGCCCATGAGTGGGCAACTGGCGTGTACGTTTTGTTCGGCTTGGTAAAGGTCCTGAACCCGGAGTAACCCCGGGTGGCGCCGGCCGATCCGAAGCTCGCCCATGCTCGGAATAGAGTTCTTCTGGCTTGTTCGATAGCGGTATCTGCCGGCTCATTGGAACAGTCAAGCTCTTCGCGGGCATAGGGCGTCAGCGCGCAGCGCCTGGCCAGATCCTTCGCCATGTTCGGATCTCGGACGACGCGGAACAGGTTGACGATCTCCGAATCCAGATCGTTGTAAACCTCCGCGCGCGATATCGGCTTCCGTAACAAGACGCCGGCCGCGCCGCCGAATGGTTCGACGTAAACCGCATGCGGCGGGAAGTGCTGGATCACCCATGGGGCAATCTTCCATTTTCCCCCGTGGTAGCGAAGGAGCGGAGCCGGAGGATCGGAAGTCATGCCGCCCGCTCCTCTCGTCCGACGTCGCGGCCCGTGGGGGCATCGCGCCACCATTCGGTGGTGGTTAGCGGGAATGGCTGGTGGTATTCGACGAGGACATGGCCGTGGCTGCAGTGCTCGTCTATGCCGAGGTTGCGGAGGAATCCCCAGCCTTTGCGGCGGGGGCCGTGGATGAACAGGGTCCAGGTGTCGCGCTGAGTGCTGCATATTTTGTGGAATGTGCGCAGGCCGATGGTGTTGATGCGGCCGGGGAAGATGAGCCGGTAGTGTCGGCGCCAGCCCTGGACGGGGTCGAGCAGGGCGCGCTCTTCGCGGTAGCCGCCAGCGAGGCATAAGGCGATGGCTCGGAATGGGTGATCATGGACTTCCTGGTCGCCGTCGCCGCTGACGAATCGATGCAGGTAGATGGTGCAGCCGAGGAGTTGGCCGATGTAGTAGCGCTCCAGGTAGGGGGTGCCGTCTCGGGATATGAGGCGGCAGGGGCGTCCGGCTGTGAATTTGTAGAGTAGGCGGCGGATCATGCGGCTTTCCTCATGGCGGGTTTATCCAGGTCGTTGTGGTTCCAGCCGCGGGCGATGCGCTCCAGGACGGCTTGGTAGCTGATGCCGGCGCGTTGGGCGATTTCCGTGGCGGTGAGTTGCTGGCCGCGCACGATATATTTCGGCCTGCCGGCGCGCTTGGTGCGGCTGATGCGCTGGGCCCGGGTTAGGGTGTCGGCGCCGGGCGCGATGATGAGATCCAAGAGATCACGCATCGGTGTCGCTCCGGGATGTCGACAGGCGGGCAACGGCGGCCTTGGCCAATGCGCGGCCGGCAGTGGCGCCGGCGCCGACGATGAGGCCGAGGCAGAGGGCGGCGGCTGATTCCCTGGGGAACATGATGACGACCCAGGCGATGCCGCCGACGATAAGCCAGCAGACGCCGGTGATGATGATCCAGGCGACGAGCAGGGCTTTCATGCCGCGTGCTCCCGGCCGGCGTTCAGGATCTGGTCGATCTGGTTGCGCAGGAGGCTGGCGCGGAGGAAGGCGCGGCGGGCTTGCTCCTGGCAGTGGACTTCTGCGGCGCGGATTATGTCGTCGCGCAGGGGCTGGATTACCTCGGTGATGGCGCCTTGGACTGCGGTATTCGGCAGGTTGAGGTTTGCGATCAGGGCGACGCCATCTCGGCGCGCATCGATGATAACGCGCTTGAGAGCTCGCCAATCCTTTGCTTCCTCAAGGAGTTCGAAGGCCTCGATTTCCATTGCGTTAATTTCGTCCAGGGTCATGGCGTCGCCCTCGGGATTGGGCCGGCGCTGGGCGCCAGCCGTGGGTTTTATCGAGACATGTGCCCGACGAAGAACCGGATATCGGTGGCGGGGGTGCTGACGCGCTGCTTAAGCTCCAGTTCGATTTCCTCGGCGACCTCGCGCATGAGGTTGTCCAGCCCGATGATTCGGAGGTTGAAGCGGGGTTCATCGCCGCCGGTTTTCAGGGTGAGCCGGGCGCGGATATTGCGCGAGGCGGTGCAGGGATAGACGCGGCATTGCACATCGAAGAGCTCCGGGAGGCGGCCTGCGCCGCTTCGGGCCTCCACTTTTTCAAGGCTGCTCCGGGAGGCCGAGAAATCGCCTTCCTCGCGGGTCTTGTCGACGGATGCCTTGATGTCGATGCGGCGGATGGCGGTGATGGCCTTCGCAATGCTCAGCGCCTCCTCGCCGATCATGGGGGTGATGATCGGGGCCCAGTCTTCAAGCCAGTCGGTCAGTTGGCGCTGGGACATGGGGCCGTTCGTGGCCTGGTCGAGGGCTCGGAATTCCGGGGTTTTCACCATCGCCAGCGTGGCTGTATGGCGGCCCCATAGCGGGGTCTGATGGCTGCCCTGGTCTATGATCGCCTGGGCGCCGGAGCCGTCCGGATCGACGAATACGGCGGTGTCGCCTTCGGCCGGGGCCTCTTCATTGACGTAGGCCGCGAAGTCTTCCAGGCGCTCGGTTGTGAACCGGGCGGCCATGTGCGACGGGGTTTCCTGGTATTGCTCCAGGCTGACCACTTTGCAGTTGCCGGGCATGATGGCGGTGGGCACATCGGTATCCGGCTTGACGGTGGCGGCGGTGGATAGCTCCATGAGCTGCTGGATAGCATCCTGATCCATGGTTACGCGTTCTCCCGGTTGGGTTTGAAGGCGTCCAGCTGGTCATGCGGGACGACGGAGAGGCCGCGCTGCAAGTCCACATACACCGGGGCGGTGAGGGTGGTGGCCTCTTCGGTGGCTTTGCCGCGCCGGGTGGGCTGGGCGAAGCTGAGCTTGTGCTGCATCTCCACCTGGTGGCCCTCGCCGATGCGGCGCATGGTGAATTCGACCGTTACCTTGCCGGTCTTTTTGTTGTCGCCATGGGCGACGACGGCGACGGCCGTCTCCTTGAGCGCATGGCTCAGGGAGTCGAGGAACAGGCCGGCGTCGAGATCCGGCAAGGTTTCCGTGAAGTCGTAGCGTTGTTGTTCGGTCACGATGCTTGCTCCTATGTTGATCACTGCATCCGGTGATGGGCTCTGGCCGGCTTCGCGTCTGCCGGGGCTAGGAAGGGTCGCGCCAGCCAAAGCCCATCCCGCATGAAGCGGGGCCGCTTACGGCGGCCAGTCGGC
>Ga0102944_1001909_pt1 | contig 12958 bp, 6 predicted proteins | sample SalPonD_shore_MG_FD_78172 | JGI IMG/M metagenome (GOLD analysis project Ga0102944, IMG submission 78172) | Salt pond soil microbial communities from South San Francisco under conditions of wetland restoration - Salt Pond MetaG... | ecosystem: Environmental > Aquatic > Marine > Intertidal zone >...
CACGCGATGGACATGCTGTCCCGGCTGTCGAACCGTTCCCACCGGGTGCTCTCCGCCGTGGCCGTTGCCGACGGGGACACCTGCCACCTGGCGCTTTCCGAGAGCGTGGTCACCTTCCGCGAGATCCTGCCCGCCGAAGCGAAGAGCTACTGGTCTACCGGCGAGGCCGCGGACAAGGCAGGGGCCTATGCCATCCAGGGCATCGGCGCGGTGTTCGTAAAACACTTGGAAGGCAGCCATTCCGGCGTCATGGGCCTGCCGCTTTACGAGACGGCGCGCTTGCTGGAGCGGTACGGCATCCGAGTCCTGTGAACTGACGGCGGTTTTCTACGGATTCAGCCCGATGCAGAGGCAAATTTCACAATATTTTGATTGCGCCACAGTTTTGGCGGGGTCACTCTGTGACTGACTCGACGCCCGTAACGGGGCGATTGAAGTACTGGGTGCCACGGTCTAGTGCCAAAGGAAGAGGCGTCTCGGACTCGGACGTTCGGCGCTTGGCACGGCCGGGAATAGAGGGCCTTCTCCGTGTACACGCAATACCAACCGCCACATGAACTGACAGATTTTCTAGAATCAATCTGGATCTACGACCCTGCACGTGCTCCCGGGCCGGCCAGCCAGTCGGTAGTCGACAACCCTGGTGTCGCCGAGCTCGTGGTCCAGCTTGGCGATAAGTTCCGCCGCTACAGGAAACACGATATTGCATGGATTCCCCGTGCAGCGCTCATTGGTTTCATGACGCGACCCTGCCTGGTGGGTCCGTCGGGGCCGGTTAAAACCTTGGGTATCCGCTTCCGGCCGGGCGGGGTAAAGGTTTACTCGCGCGTCCCGGGACGATTGCTCGCCAACACGATCGTCGACGCCTGGGACGTAATCGACAAGCGTCTGCTGCGCAGCCTGCTGCGCATCCATGAATTGAGCTCCGATGAGGCCATCATCCACCACATACGGGCGGCCCTGATTGGGTGCGCCGCTGACACCCCGCCCGAGACCAGCGCGGTGCGGCACTTTATCGGTTCTCTCCGTCCACGATTTGAAGAATCGATCGCCGGCTTTTGTCGCCAAAGCGGAATTTCACACAGGAAGCTGGAGCGCCAATTCAACGAATTGGTTGGCGTCACGCCTTCCAGCTATGCCCGAGTTCAGCGATTCCGATGTGTGCTAAGGCGTTCCGTGTCCGACGCGCACGTACGCTGGATCGACATGGCGGCAGACCTTGGTTATGCCGATCAGGCTCATCTGAGCAGAGAGTTCAAGCAGTTTACCGGCTTCTCGCCGACGGAATACCACAAGCGGACTTATCATTTCAGCCTCGAAGAGAATTCGGGCCTTTCCTCGAACCGCCCGTTGCTGGCCTACTCAGCGGGTTCGGTCATTCTGTTCTGAGCGGCCGCTTTTAGCAGCCGTTGGCGAGGCGCGTGGCCCATGTTCAGCCTGCGTCTCGGCGCAACTGTCGAATATTTTCAAGACATCAAAGCCCGTTCGCGGTATGCATGGCTCCAAAGCTCGCAGATCGCGCACACGGAAAGCGGCGCGGCCAGCAAGTAAGGACCGCAAGTCCAACTTCTGTTGGAGAGCTTCCACCATTCGGCGTTGCCCAATTGGAAGGGCCTTGGAAATATTCGTAACAACAGGCTCGCCTCATGTTGCATTACTATCCTGTACCTCGCCCGCTTCTTCCATACATCGAGGGCATCTGGATGTTCGATTCTTCGGATGCATCCGCCAGCCGGCCGGCCGCACCCGAGGTCAATCACGGTGTGGCGGAATTGGCGATACAGCTGGGTGATAAGTTCGAGCAACTTGACAAAGCTAACGAACAGGCCAGTGGCGTGCCGGCCATGACCATTGCGGGATTCATGACCAGACCGCTGAACATCGTGCCTTGCGGCCGCGTCATTACGATCGGCCTGCGATTCAAGGCCGGTGGGCTTGCTCCATTTTCGGGAATGGCGTGTGGCGAATTCGCCAACCGACTCACCGACGCAGAGGACATATTTCACCCGTACCTGTTCAGCCAGCTCCTTGGAGCGGTGCAAACTCGATCAGTGGCAACTGCGTTGGATGGAATTTGCGGCGTTCTGGTTGAGCAAGCCAAGCGAGCAGGAAATGCCCGGCACTTGAAGATTCAGCAAATCAGCCAATTCATGCGCCAGGATATAGGGACTTCCGTCAAACATGCATGCGAGGCGAGCAATTCGACAATTCGCAGCATGGAGCGGCATTTTCGTGAGCTTGTCGGGGTCAGCCCTGCCAGATTCCGCGGCATTCGACGATTCAAGCGGGCCCTGGCCATGCTCGGTGAGGACACAACACTTTCGTGGCCCAGCGTCGCAGCCGAGGCCGGATACTCCGACCAGTCGCATATGTGCCGGGACTTTCGTCAAATCAGCGGACTTAGCCCCAGCGCCTGGCGAGTCCCGGGAGCCGGTCCGGGCGACGCGCCCATCGCCGAGTCGCCCTGTATTCGCCTCATGGCGGGCAGCCTGGCGGCAGTGCAGTGCCTGCCCGGCTAGGCAGAAATCAGGGCCGACCCACCACCGTCACTTTCCGATCACGAACAATACATCCGGAACCCGGGTTTTACGAGCGCTGTCGTATTTATTCAATACAAACCCGCGCCCCCGCATTAGTCTCGACCCGCGAAAACTTCATAAGTTGAAATATCAATTGGTGGGCCGGCACCTCACCATAAACAAGAGACAAGGGCATTAAATGGGGACCCAGCTCCTTAGGCGAGCAGCGATTACCGCACTTGCGATTTTGACATCACTCGCGAACGGGACGGCGTGGGCAGGATCGCCGGTAGCTCAGGACGACACGATTTTCGTCACCAGTCGCTACCGGGAAGGCAATTCATACAGGGTAATTGTGGACGTCCTGGCAAACGACCACGATCCCGACGGCAAGCCACTCCGGATCGATATCGACTCGTTGCCGCTCCAACCAACAACCGTCGACAGTGGCATTGCCCGCGGCACATTGACTCATCTCGATGATGGCACCCTCGTCTATGAGGCGAACGATTACCAGCCAGACGAACCTTTCGAGCCAGTTTCCTTTTCCTATCGACTGAGTGGGGCAGGCGGTCAAGCCAAGGTAACCCTCACAACCCCGGGCGTGATTTTCACACCCTCAGACAGATTCGCTGTGGTTGATGACGGTATCACCATTAATCCTTCAACCACATCGGCAACTGTTGACGTCCTGAAAAACGATCAAGTGGCTGATGTGATTGATTCCGTTACCCAGGGTCAAAAGGGTACAACCTCGATAACCGCCGACAATAGAGTCAGATACACACCTGGCTCCAGCTTCACTTCAGGTCAGGACCAGTTTCAATACCAGGCGAGCTACTCCGGCGACCAGGACCTAACCGGTTCCGCCAACGTAACGGTAACGATTGTTGATGAGACGACGTCAGATCCATTTCCGGTCGTCTTGCATGACGATTTCGACGACATGGCCCTGGACGCCACACTGTTCGGGCGATCGCCTCAAGTAAACGGGACTAGAACAAGCTGGGATGGAACCGGCACTCACGAGCTGGACGCAGCGGACCTAAGCTTCAGCCAGCACGTGATTACAAACCAGGAGCACAACGGTAGCGTCATTCTGCCCAGACTGGCTTTTTCCCCGGATAGCATCGAAGCCCGTGACTACGAGATAGAGGCGAAGATCCGAATCGATGGGACCTTCTGGGAAGGCGTCGCATTTGGACGCGAAAATATGAACCTGTTTGCATGCGGAGATTCGGGAACTGGAGATTTGCGGCATTGGTTACAGATCTCCGCACGCCTGACCTTCGAGGGGGATCTCATCCTTCGAAATGGATGCTTTGGCAACAGCGGCACAGATATCGAAACCCGGAACTACCAGGATCCGACTGCGCCCTTCGCCTTCGACCCCAGCGGCTTGAATGATATCCGGCTCCGCGTCGAGGCTTCGTGCCCGAATTTCCCCAACTCGGCCTGCATCTCAGCCTGGGTTAACGGGGCCAGGGTTGTCGATCGGTTGAAGTACTTCGGCCCGAATGGAGAGGTCTCGCCGACCCCCAATATCACGCAGGCCGGGCTAATCATAAAGACCATAAGCGACCCGGTGGTTCCAGCGGAGACGATCGCCTTCGACGATGTGACGGTTCGCGCTGGCAGAATTCAAGAACCCGGGATGCACGTTATTCATGATGGTGTCGAATACCAAAGCGGTGACCAGATTGATCTCGGCGATGTCTGGAGTTGCCCACCGGAATTGACGGATTGCGACAAGGATCTCGTCCGGATTTACCCCAAGAACCTTGGAAATTCGGACTTGATTCTTGCCAACGTTTCTGTCGGCGGTGATTCGGCGTGGTCCAAGAAAGGCGCACCGGCACGAATTGCGCCGGGAGAGATAAAGCCCATCGGCCTGTTTCTCAATCGCCGGTCAAGCGGCGTAAAGCGGGGAAATCTGAGCTTCGACACGAATGATCCTGAAGCCCCGGCATTCAGTTTGGACCTTACCGCGACCATACAAGAGGCAGGGTCTCCGCCGATAGCAGTTGATGATTTCCTGGTATTGCCGATCCAGCTGCAACCGAGCTTGACAATCATCACGGGCGCCTGTTCCTCGGTGGGGGACATTCTTTGCAACGACATCTCCACGACCGGCCTCATCGTGGATAGCCATTCGGGCTTCTCGCACGGGTCGCAGGGAGGGACGGGAGCAGACGGCTTCGTATACAACCCGGACCCCGGGTTCATAGGCAACGACAGTTTCCAATACCACGTGACGGATGCCGTCGGGAGGTCCGACTCCGCGCTCGTAATCATTAGAGTCGATGGCCCGCCAACCGCGTCATTTGACTGGAACTGCGACTCCGGCGACTGCCAACTTGACGCGACAGAGTCCGAAGACTTCGAGGACGGGACTGCATTGGCGAGTTATGTCTGGAATTTCGGGGACGGAACTGTCGGGACCGGAAGCACGGTCGAGCACGTTTTCCAGGCGTCGAGCACGTATGCCGTTCGACTCAGTGTCCAGGACAGCCAGGGTCAAAGCGACACGCTGACGCGACAACTGGAGACCGACTTTCCACCGACGGCTTCCTTCACCGCCCAATGCGCGGATCGCCATTGCACATTTGACGGCGGGGCATCGTCCGATGATCACGGAATTGTAAGCCTGAAGTGGGATTTCGACGATGGCAGTCCATTGGCGAGGGGCGAGTCGGTGACGCACGACTACACCGAGAGCGGTGACTATTTGGTCGCGTTGACTGCAACGGACATATCAGGGCAGACGGACAGCGCTACCAGGCCGCTTCACGTCGATATACATCCCGCGGCAGCTTTCACCATCGACTGTGACAGCTTGAAATGCACGTTCGACGCAAGCGGCTCGAGTGATGACTTTGGCATAAAGAGTTTCGCGTGGGACTTTGGCGACGGTTCGACGCTTAGCAGTCAGGGCCTGGTCTCGCATGTGTACCCGGAGGAAGGCTTCTACTCGGTCAGCCTCACTGTGCGAGACACCATTGATCAAAAGGACTCCGTGACGCATGGAAAGAAGGTGTACGACGAGGAAACTTTTCTCCTGCTGATCATCGACCCCGAAGATTGATTGCAGCTTGAGATAAAAAGGAACCGTGAACAATTGCACTGAACACTGTTATCGGAGAAAAGCAATGACGATTCGAGATACAGCGCTGATGGAGATCGGCATTGGGATGCTGCTTGGGCTGCTGCTGGCGCCGATTGCCGCATATGCAGGAAACGCAGTTGACGACGACTATACCGTTCCCAGTTCCGGCACACTTTCCGTGGCTGCGCCCGGTGTTCTGGAAAACGACCAGACCAGGGACCAGCTGCCCTCTCTGACCGCAACCCTGGTGGATTCGGCGGCATCCGGTGCCGTGACCCTCAATACAGATGGGGGCTTTTCCTATGTGTACGACTCGGCAAGCGGAAGTACCAGCGATTCCTTCACGTATCAGTTTCAGGACAGTACCGGGTTGTCGAACGTGGCAACCGTTACCCTGACTATACCGCAGGATGGCGCAATTGACGCGAGTGCCGATTCGTATTCGATGAAACTGGGTCAGTCTCTCAGTGTTGCAGCTCCCGGTGTGCTCGAGAATGATATCGACACCTCCGGACAAGGACTTACGGCCGCGCTGGACACGCCCACGAGCCTGGGTACTCTCACGTTCAACGCGGACGGCAGTTTCACGTATGACTATTCCGGAACCGACGCCGCGACGGATTCCTTTACTTACACTGCCACGAACGGCATCACAACGACCGATCCCGTGCGCGTTACGATAAATATCACGGCACCGGAGCCGGTGGATCCGTCCGGCACCATCGTGTTCCAGTTCCCCGCGGTCGCCCTGGTTGGGTTGGTACAGGACGTTGGCCCGCAGAATCAGGCCGACCTTTCCATAGGTTCTGAGGAGGGAATGCCGGCGACAGTAGTGGGGCCCTCACCGAGCTTCGATCTACCCGCTTCGACCCCGGAATTGATAATCCGTGTGCGGGATAACCGATACATCGATGATGCGTTATCCGTGATGAAACGGTGCGAACGACTGGCACTCGTTGCACAGGCACGCTCGGACAAGTACACGCTGGACATGAGTGTGGAGGTAAACGATGTCGGTCAGCAGGTTACCTCTGATCCGGAGCGGATAGGCATCACCATGCAGGACGGAAGCATATCCTGCGCCTTGCGACGACCGCTTCCGTCGAATGGTGGGGACGGGACCGACTGCACTCAAACGGGGACGTGTGACAACGGACGCGGCTGACCATGGCCGCTGATGGGCGGGAACGGGTGTGAAGCGACCTGAATACCGATCGCAAGTGCGGCTGGTTGCATAGCCTTGTGGTTCATCACGTTTAGAAGGAGCTGTGCGAAGATGACGCCGATCTATAAAGCGCAATGCATGGTGGGATTGCTGACGGCCCTGGCGTCGGCTTTCGCGATGGGAGCCGACAATCAGGATGTTCTGAGCGGCAAGCTATTCGAGCCCGGCTTCAACCCGGAGCAGGTATACCAAGTCGGGGATATCGATAACGTAAATCTGTTTAACGGTAATCTGAACATAAACCTGCCGATCGGCCCCCGCTATCCGGTCAGGGACGGCTTCGGATACCAATTCCAGTTGACCTACAACTCGAAGATCTGGTCATTCGTCAACTGCTCCCCCAACCCGGATGACTTTCCCTGTAACATCGATCCGGCGGATCCCACCTACGATTTGCCGATTTCCCAGCCGACCTCCATCGAGGGCATTCAGGGAATTGCGAACCCACAGAACAATGCAGGAGCCGGGTGGCGGCTCACGCTAGGTGTAGGCGAACTCTACGGGCCGACCATCGACAACCCTCAGGGAGGGTTTGTGTACATTCAGCCCAGTGGCGTGGGTCGTGGATTCACAATCCCCCAGATCGAGACCCAACAGAACAGCAGCCAGTTCATTTATCCGCGGTATTTCTTTGACGGCGCGAAAATGCTTCGAGTGCGGGTCACTGCTCCCGCACCGGATGCTGACAACCTGGTCAAACAGCCACGCCGGGCGGAGGTGGACCTCCCTGATGGCCGCACGATTACCTTTGCAAGGCCGAACACCCTGGACGAGTTTGGCAATCACGTAAGACAGGCACCCAACGGCAGGTGGGATCTGATAAGCATCAAAGACGCCCTCGGAAACACCGTAGAGGTCGACGAATCGCACAAGATTGTGCAACTGGACGTCGATCTAGATGGTAATGCGGACACTGTCGCCGTTCCGGACAAATGGACCGTGACTGATCCATTCGGTCGCAAACAAGTTGTCAGCTTTGACGATACTGGAATGGTATCCGAGATCGCTCTTGCTGGTTTCCACGATTCAGTTTCCACGTATTCATTTCACCGCGAGCCGGGTGGCGGAATTCCGGGAGGGTGCCCCACCGATCTGTATAACACCAAGGCAGGTCATCCCTACTACACCGTTCAGTTGCCACTGCTCAAGGAGATCAGACTGCCTAAGAAGGAATTGTCCGAGGAAGCATCGGATCCCAATAACACATTCAAATTTACCTATTATCCACCCGATGCAGAAACTAATGCAGTGTGTTCCACGGTCAGGGGCCGGCTCAAGGATATGACTCTGCCGACGAAGGGAACCATCGAATACTCCTACGGCAACTATAGCTACCCGAATGCGCTGAAGTGCTTCAAAAGCTCTGGTGATCACACGCCGACACCGCCGATGATCGACACGCATATTCCCGGTGTCACCAAGAAGCTGATGAAGGACCGCGACGGAGCCGTCGTAGGGCGAGTCGAATACAGGGGATCTCCTCCATTGGGGTGGGGCGGCAAGACGCATATCGTTTCTCCGGACTTTGCCAATGACGACAATCCCGTGGATTGCGAGCTGCCAGACGTTACATACACAGACGTTTATACGCAGATTCAGGGCGATCTTTATCGGTTCACGCGGCACTTTTTCTCCATCCATAACGCCGTGGATGGAAACGATGAAGACGAAGTGGATCCAGGATGGTCGCGCTTCGAGTACGGACTGTCACTCGACCGGTATTCCCCGGACCCCAATGACGGAACACGATACCGTTCCATGATGACTTTTCGATGCCGCGGCATTCCGCTGGACGCAGATGGAAACCTGAATCCGACCGTGGACTTCAGCAGTTGGCCGAAGGATCGGCGGCAGTTGGCGATTCCGGATGAATGCGGCAATGGCGATAACAAATTGGTGGGAGAGCGATTCGACACGCCGGCCGACGTGCATGGGATGCGCGAACGGTACGTAGCTTACGAGGGCGGGAACGACCTGCTTTGCGATGGCGGTAGTACGACGAATTCCGAACGGTGCGAATCATCCAACTGGCGGCCTATCCAGGAGCGCACGTATTTTTGGGACGATACGGAACCCGACCCCAAACCCGACGACCCGAACCACATGGCACCCAGATTTCGTACCGTGGAACGCTCGAGATTTGACCAGTTTGGGAACTATAAGACGGTCATTCGGACAGCCCACTTCGGGTTCGCCGCCTCGGGACAGGACCCGCTTCGAAGCGTCGATACGGAATTCAATCCGAACCATCCCGGCCTACCGGACCCAGGAGACAAGTGGATCCTGAATACCTACAAGCAACGCAAAATCTCCGAGGGATCGGGTAATACCAGTGTCGTCGACTTCGTCTTCAAGGCGGATACTGGCGAGTTGATGACCCGGCGAACCCTCCGGGGCAGGGGCGAGCGTGCCAGCGATCTCAGGGTGGACTTTGCATACACGCCAGAGGGCAATGCCAAAAGTGCCAGCTTTTCGGGAGGCTTTGGGGGAGATGCAAATGTGGGGAGCCCGGTGCGCTATAAGACCTCCAATACTTACTCAAATGGCGTATTGGCCAGATCGGACATCGTGGACGCCGAGGGCAGCACCGTTCTCCGGACTGCTGACGCCATTACAGCCGACGGCACCTCGATGATTGATAGGAATACCGGATTGCCAATGAAGAGTTGGGACAAGTCCGGGCTGGAGACGAGCTTCACATACGACGGCCTCTGGCGGATTGCGAGCATAACGCCGGGACCGGTGAGCGGCGGGCAGCAAAGTGAAGCGGCCACCGCTTATGAGTATGTATTGGCAACGGACTCCACGCCAGCTAGCGTGACGGTCAAGCGTGCCAAAGGAAGCAATACGTTGACGAAGATGGTGTTTCTGTTCGACGGATTGGGAAGAGTGGTTAGAAAGGAATCCCTGATCCCCGATCAACGCACTAATGCACAGTGGATGACCTACACTGCTTCCGGGAAACTCAAGCAGAAATCCACGGTGTTCGAGGCCGGGCACGGAACCGATGGCGTGACCTCCTATGACTATGACCTGTTTGGCAGGGTTCGAAAGATTGAAGCCCCGGACGGTGAGGCCGGTGCTGGCACCGTAGTGACGCGCTTTGATTATCAGGGCGAGCGCCGCAAGAAGCGAACCATAGAGGGCGTCAAGACCGCCGACGGTTCGCTGAAGGATCTCGCGACCGTCTTCCTGAACAATGGCAAGGGTCAGCTGGTTACCGTCAATCAGGGAGTGGCCGAAGGTGGGCACTTTAACAGCACCTTGTTGACTAACTATTGGTATGACGAGGGTGGTCGGATCGCGAAGGTCGTCCAGAAAGACGGGGCCGGGCAAGAGCAGACCCGGACTTTTGACTACGACGGCGCGGGATTGCTGCTTCACGAGTCCCATCCTGAAATGGGAAAGGGTCTTACCTACGGACGGTATGATGCCCTTGGTAATTTCCGTTTCAAGCGGCTCGGCAGCGGCGGTTCACCATTTGATCTGACCTACTCCTACGACCGGGCCGGCAGGCTGATTGGCGTTAGTGAAGGGACAACTGGCCGGCAGCTGAAGGAGTTTTCCTTCAAACAGCTTTATGGATCCGAATCCTACAAAGACAGGAGTTTGGGCGGCCCGGCCTATGGGAACGGCAAGCTGTTTCAGGCGAAGCGGCACCACTACGATGACGCCGGCAATGACACGGTCGTAACCGAAACTAATTTCTACGGTGCACTCGGTGGGCGCCTTTCGCGGAGGTCCCTGCGAACCGGCGGCTCGGGAGTAGCCCCCAGGGTCTATTTTTCGTCGGGCGACGAGGCTTCAAATGGATACTCGTATGACCCGCTGGGTAAATTGCAGGATCTAACATATCCGAGATGCGCTCAGGCCGGATGCGGAAGCGTTGACCTGACTTCCATGGACGCTCGAATCAATGACGTTACGGCGCCCACCAGAACGGTCGAGAACCTGTTTCAGCGCGGCCTGGTGACCGAAATCAACGATCGGGTCGGCGGATCGGCTACGGCACTGGCCTCCATCTCCTACCATCCCAATCTATTGCCCTCGGTGATCACTCACCACAATGACGTTCTGTCGGGCGGAGCGATCAGCCACTCTGCTGATATTCGGGACGTGATAGAAGACGACCCGGATGGTCTTGTTCGCCCGAAACAGATTTCAGCGGAGCAAACGAACACCGCAGTGCTCTGGACGACCGGACAGTATCATCACGATGGGGCAGGCGACGTTGTCGCCATGGGCAGCGACACGTTCGGCTATGACCGGATCTTTGGGCGACTTTCCCATGCATCGGTCAGTGGCATCGCGAGGACCTATGAGTACGACGACTTCGGCAACTTGATTAAGATTGGGACCGGCAGCGAGACAAACGCCAGAACGATCGACGCGTCCACTTCAACCAACCGAATGACGGCCGGCATCTTCAGTTATGACTCGGCGGGCAACCTGACTCGCGCGGCCAGCTGGAAATATGGCTATGACGCGCTTGGCAGGCTTCGCAGCGTGGACAATCCGGTGTTTTCGACGCCGGTCAGCCGCGAATATCTATACTCCGCGGAAAATGAAAGAGTCGCTGTTATCGACCAATCTGGACAGAGCGAGCGCTGGACCCTGCGTTCGCCGGCAGAGCAGGTGATCAGGGAATATCGTTACGACGGCGCTGCGTGGCAATGGGTCGTTGACTACGTGCATCGAGGGTCATCGCCGCTTGCCTCGTTCTCGGAGGACGGTTCCCAATTCGGCGAAGTGCACCATTATTCAGTCGATCACCTGGGTACTCCGCGCCTGATCACCAACGGAGACGGGGCCGTCTTTGCGCAGCCCAACTATATGCCCTATGGCGAGGCGATTGATGAACCAACCGCAGGAGCGGACCGGTTGAAGTTTACGGGGCATGAAAGGGACGACGTCGACCCGCAGGGCCAGGGTGCGGATCTGGACTACATGCACGCCCGGTTCTATTCACAGAACGCAGGAAGATTCTTCACCGTCGATCCGGCCTCTGGCAAGGCGAGCTTGCCGAATTCATGGAATCGCTATTCATACGTGCAAGGCAATCCAGTTGCTCTTACAGATCCGGGTGGAGCATGGCCATCGGTCCTAAGTCCATTAGTTCAAAAGGCGACGGCAGCAGCTTATATTGTAATGAATAACACGGATTTCAGTATAGAACCCACTATCGCGGCGCTAAAAGTGGGGCTCGGCTTCAAGGGACTTGGCTTCGTATCGGTTGATTTTACCCACACATTTAATAGTCCTCTGGTCGATCCGCACGGCGGCGAGATTAAGTTTGAGGGACAGTACATAATTGGGGGTTCGGTTACCCTGGGGTCGGAAGGGTTTGTGCCGGAACTGAGAAACATCGGCGTACTTTTGGGACCGGTCGAGAGGGAGTTGTTCAATTCAGAAGACGGTTCGGTGCCGGGTCCTTCAAGTATTGGCGTGGGTGGAGAGTTCGGTCCGCTTGAGTTGGGTGTAGAAACGGACAACCTTGATAGCGCGCTGAGTGAGTCGTTCCGGGTATTGTTCTTTTCCGACACCGACGAAGCGGTCATGGAGGCGGTGCTGACCGACCTCGAAAAGAGAGGCGAGTTGCCGGAGGGGTACGTTATAAGCCAAGGCGAACTGATCCGGGTTTATCCGAAAGAATAGGAGTGGCGGTCGAATACGCCAAACGGGATCAATTATGTTGCGATGGGGCGAATATCGAGATCCGCACCACGGGTCTGTTGCCTCTCCGGCGTACTCGAATCCCGGCTTCCCGGCTGACAGTGGGGAAAAGTTAAGCTCCCGTTAGTCAGCGGGTTGCGACCGAAACGGCGGCAACACGTTACAATCGGGCCAGATCTGCCGGGACGGGCCCGCGTGAGCGAAGAGATCCTGATCAACGTCACACCCTCCGAGACCCGCGTCGCGCTGGTGGAGAACGGCGTCCTGCAGGAGGTGCAGATCGAGCGGACCCGCCGCCGGGGGCTGTTCGGCAACGTTTACAAGGGCAGGGTGTCCCGGGTGCTGCCCGGCATGCAGGCCGCCTTCGTGGACGTGGGGCTGGAGCGCAACGCCTTCCTGCACGCCTCCGACCTGGTGCGCCAGATGCGCAACGGC
>Ga0102944_1001910_pt1 | contig 12947 bp, 10 predicted proteins | sample SalPonD_shore_MG_FD_78172 | JGI IMG/M metagenome (GOLD analysis project Ga0102944, IMG submission 78172) | Salt pond soil microbial communities from South San Francisco under conditions of wetland restoration - Salt Pond MetaG... | ecosystem: Environmental > Aquatic > Marine > Intertidal zone >...
CGCGTACAGGAAACAGCGCAGCGTTATCATGGCGACGCCAATGATCCAATCGGCTGACACGAACGCGGTACTCTCCATGGATATTTTCGAGATAAAGATCACCTTGCAACACGTTGATCCCCCCATATGGCGGCGCATTCAGGTCCCCGCGGATGTCCCGCTGGACGAACTGCACGACGTCATCCAGATCGCCATGGGCTGGACAGACAGCCATTTGCACGCCTTCCGGACCCGCGATGCGGAGTACGGCATACCGGACCCCGACTTTCAGAGCGATACCCGCGACGAAACGGGCGTCCCGCTCGACAAGGTCGCGTCCGAAGGCGACACCCTCTTCTACGAATACGACTTCGGTGACGGCTGGATACACGAGATCAGCGTCGAGAAGATCCGGCCCGCTGAGCCCGGAGCCGTTTATTTCCGATGCACCGGGGGCGAACGCGCCTGTCCGCCAGAGGACTGCGGGGGCCCGCCGGGTTACGAACGGGTGCTCGAAGTGCTGGGCAACCCCGACGACGATGAGTACGAGGATGTGCTCGAATGGATCGGGGGAGAATTCGATCCCGAAGCCCTCGATGTCGCGGAAATCAACGAAATACTGGACGCGTGAGATGCCTGACGACGAGCCATTCGAGCGCTTCATTCAACGTGCGCTCGGCCACACTTCAAAGCTGGACCCGGCGGCCGCTCACGGCTTCCTGACCGCCGCGGCGCTTTGCCCCGGCGGATATGAAGACCGGCTATGGCAGTCCGGTTTGTTCGGTGAGGACCCGGTCAATAGCGAGCTGTTGCACGCCGCGCACGAGTGCATTGCGGCAATCCGCGCCGAGCTGCTGGCGGGCAACTATGCCCCGCCCGCCCGGGATGAGGCTGACTGCATCCGCTGGAGCGAGGGCTTCCGGCGCATGGTCGCCATCGCCGATGAAGCTTGGGCGGCCTTCGGCGAAGACTACCCGGAGCCCTTCGGGGCGCTGGCGTGCATCGGGCTCCTTGCAGATGGCGAAATGTACGCGGAACTGGCGCCGCCGGGGCTGTCCCATCGGGAATTCGTTCGCGAAAACGTCCCGCTGCTCGGTTCGATGGTCCGCAGGATGGCCGCCTATCTGCTCGCCGATGACGATATGCGCGCCGAGCTCGATGAAGGCGAGCTACTGGAAACCTGGGTCGAAGCGGACCTGCGCGAGCTGCGCGACGATGACCTCCTGGGCATCCTGCTTGAATTCGAAGACCGCGTCCCACGAGTCGTCATCGACGAGTGCATTCGCCGCGGCGCGGCCTCTGCAGCCCGCTTGCGAGAACTTCTGCGCCAGTCGGACCCCGGCGCGGGTGATGTCACCGGTGGCCGCTGGTGGGCGCTTTTGCATGCGGTATTCATCTGCGGAGCGATTCCCGGGCCCGAGGCGGGCGATGCCCTGCTGGGCATGCTGCGGGACCGGCGCCACATGCCCGACGATGACCTTTGGGATTGGATCGCCGGCTTCTGGCCGGCCCTGTTTCGCAACAAACGCGAACATGCGGCCATCGGGCTCACTGAAATTGTTCACGACGAGGAGGCCGATCCTTCCGCGCGCTTCGACGCCTTGGAATGCCTGGTGGAGGCAGGCCAGGCTGCGGGACCCGACTCGCTCGATGCATCCCTCGACGAGGCGGCGCGGTTCATGGGCGACACCGCGGCCGACGATGTGCTGCGTGAGCTGGCCGGTATGCTCCTGCTGGACTTCCCCCGGCAACGCCATCGTGCGGCATTGGAGGCATTCGCCCGGGAGCAGAAACGGACCCGGACATGGGGACGGGCCTTCGCTCTGGAGGACGTCGAGCACGCGTTTACCAGAGGCGCGGACGCGCCGCCCTGGAAACGATTCACCGATTTTTTGGCGTTCTACAGGCCCGCCGCAATCCGCGCCCGTCAGCGACGATGGCGAAATGAAGACAGCATGCCGCCGTTGGACACCGGCTGGGTGAGCGAGCCGTTTATGCGCGCCTCGCCCAAGGTGGGCCGCAACGATCCTTGTCCCTGCGGCAGCGGCCGGAAATACAAAAAGTGCTGCATGGACAAGCGCCCATAAGCCAAGGCCAGGCCGTCCCCGCGCCGGTAACCGAGCACAGCCGGGGCGGCGGGTTTGAGTGGGGCGCGCGGCGGATCGGCGTCGCGGTACAGACACGGTCGCCGCCGGGATCACCCGGGATCACGCCCGGCAGCTTAGAGGCGCAACCTGTGAGCCTGCTGGGCTGGTATAAACGTGGACTGACCCCCACCGAAACGACACGGCGAGGAAATGGGTAAAGGAACACAACCGACGCTGGCCGACGCGATTACCGAGCCCGCGCTCCGGGCGGCAGCCGGCGAGCGCGCGTTCGCCCGCGGCGCAGCGTATTTCGAAGACGCGGCGGTAACAAACCTGGCCGTGCGCGGCGGCACGGCCAGCGCCCGCGTCGCCGGAGGCCGGGAATACGTCGTGCGGCTGTGGGCCGAGGGACAAGGGCTCGGTCACAGCTGCACCTGCCCCGTCGGCGACGCCGGTGAATTCTGCAAGCACGCCGTCGCCGCCGGTCTCGCGTGGCTCGCACAGCAGGCGGGGGAGACACTGCCCCGACGCATCGAGGAGGGCGAGAGCCTGGTGCGCCAATGGCTCGACGAGGCCCCTCGCGAGAAGCTCGTCGAGCTGCTTCTCGAGCAGACCGACAATGATCCCGGCCTTCGCAGCCGCCTCGAAGCGCAGGCCGCCCGCGCAAACGCCAAAGCCGGCATCGACCTCAAGGCGCTCAAGGCGACCGTTGGCAAGGCCCTTGCCGTCAGCGGCTTCGTCAGCTATCAGCGTATGCGCGGGCTGCTCGCCCGCGCCCACGCGGCCGCGGACCTGATCGCCGGACTGCTTGATGACGGCCATACCGCCGCGGCCACCGAGCTGAGCGGCTATGCCCTCAAGCGCGGCATCGCCGCCTATACGCGCATCGACGACTCGGGCGGCGCCTTCGGCGATCTTCTGCGCAGCATCGCCGCGCTGCACCTCAAGGCCTGCCGGGCGGCCCCGCCACAACCCAAGGCATTCGGCAAGCAACTGTTCGATCTCATGCTCGCCGACGACTGGGGGCTGGTTCACTTCGAGGACTATGCGCCGCTGCTCGATGACGCCGGACTCAAGACCTTCCGTGCCAGGGCCGAAAGGGAGTGGGCAAGGGTCCCGGAGTTTCACGAAGGTGACAAAAACGGCGGGCACCGCCGCCCCACCGAGCACTTTCAGATCACCCGCATCATGGAAACACTGGCCCGCCACGCGGGCGACGTGGACGCCCTGGTCGCCATCAAGAGCCGCGACCTCGCCCACCCCTACCGTTTTCTCGAAATCGCCGAGATCCTCGTCGAGGCCGGCCGCCGCGACGAGGCGCTCGCCTGGGCCGAACGCGGCCAGAATGCCTTTCCCGACCGGCCCGATTCGAGATTGGTCGACTTCCTCGCGGCCGAATATCACCACCTCGGCCGCCATGAGGATGCCACCGCGCTCGCCTGGCAACACTTCAAGCAGCGCCCCATGCTCGACGCCTATCAGCGCCTCGCGGCAACCGCCGGGAAGGCGCGAGCCTGGCCGGCCTGGCGTGACAAGGCCCTTCGCTGGATACGCAAGGAGTACCTGGCCGAACTCGAGCGCACCCGCACGCGCTGGTCCTGGCAGCCGGGCGGACACTCCCTGCTGGTCGAGGTTTTCCTCTGGGAAGGCGACAGCGACGCGGCGCTCGCGGAGGCCCAAGCCGGCGGCTGCACCGAGAGCCTCTGGTTCAAACTCGCCGAGGCGCGCGAACACGACCACCCTGGCGAGGCGGCGCAAATCTACCGCAACCGCCTCGACACCATCGTCGACCGGCGCAACAACGACGCCTACGACGAAGCCGCCGAGCTCGTTGCCAGAATCGGCGGACTGATGCGCCGCGCAAAGCAGGAGAAGGAATTCGCCGCATGGCTGGACGACATACGCAAACGGCACAAGGCCAAGCGCAATTTCATGCAGCGGTTGGACGCGGTCACGGCAGTCGCAGCCAAGAGCGGCTGAGGACAGACATGACGGGACCGATATCGAACACCTGCGCATGAGGTTGGAAGACAATGCCGGACAATGAACCTGGGTCACAGGACATCGACTGGCGCCTGACCACCTTCGAAGGCTCGCGCCGGGAGCAACTGCGCCGCTGGGCACAGCTACCCCTGGAGCAGATGATCGCCGCGCTGGAGGAAATGCAGGGGCTGCAGGACATGTTCTCGCAATCATCCCCGACCGAAGGCGCGGTTGGCGAACTAGGGGGCGACTACGATTCGGAAACCGGAACCAAGACCGCATCGTACGCGGATCGAGACTCGAGCCGATCCGGTGAACGGGGGGGTAAAGGGCGAAAAATAATTCACCGCAGGCTCAGCTGGTGAGCCACCGGAGATGGTACAACAAGCCAGCGAGGCAAGGTTCGGACATAAGGATGCAGGGACATCAATACTGATGGACAACCAGGTGTTTACCAAGGGCCTCCAAATCCGCCTCGATCTGGGACGGATTGGTAGCATGCTTGGGATTACGCATACGCCGGACTTCGTTCTCATCGCAGCCCAGACGACGCGCCAACTCCGATTTGGATATTCCAGACTCGCACAGGGCAACATACAGCGCCACCTTTGCGGCCGTCTGTGCGGGGACAGCGATCCAATGAACCTGACCCTAAACAGCCTCGGAAGGCGCGGGAAGAGGCTCGCCCTCGGCCATTCGCGCGGCGACGGCTTCCTCCAGGCAGTCCGCGGCTTCCAGCAACCGGCTCGGCAGATGCCGCGCATCCGTGGCCGCTTCCGGAAAATTCGCAAACCGGCCCAACACGAATCCAGCCTCATCTTGCGTCGCCACCATGGGGGACGCGAACTGAGGGTGCCTTGCAGCCATGTCAAAAACTCTCAGTCGATGTCCGACTTGTAAATGTGCGGATGGAAGAAGTCGCCGTGCAAGGCGCGAATGAAGCGAACGAATGTCCTACACGCCTATTCGCGCGAGCGGTGCGCCTCCATGTACGCGCGCAGTAAGGCGTTGATGCGGGACTGGTACCCTTTGCGTTGGTCCTTGAACCACTGCAGGACATCGGCATCGATGCGCAGAGTGACTTGCTGCTTGAGTGGCAAGGGCTTTAAGCCTTTGCGGGCGATCGCGCGAGCAAATTGCTCCGGTGTGGGTTCGGGGAGGTCAGAGGTGTCAATGTCCTCATCGGACATTTTCTCCAAGCGCTTCCAGTCAGTTTCGGAAGTACTCGAAGTATTGCGGGGCTGTCTCTTTGTCGGCTTTACGGGCATGGATAATTCGGATCGTGTCGTCGGATTCAGTGTGGGCCACCAGGATTACAAGTTCGCGGAGCAATCCAATGGTAGTGAAGCGCTGCTCTCCATGATCGAACCTCGTGTCTTCATATGTCAGCGTAACGCGATCGAAGACGGCAGGCACATCAGCGAAATCGATTCCATGTTTCCTGATGTTGGCGAGACGCTTGGCTTCGTCCCATACACATCTATTCATAGTGTACCTACAATTTGGCGCTACGGCGATCCAAGTGACAGATCACAACCTACCCAATGGGTGAGAGTAAATCAAGTTAATGGATGTTATCTGTTGACATACCCCCCCAACAGCCTACCGTCAATGGACGAGCCCGCGATGGCTAGTCCCCATTGAAGCATGGACGTTATCTGTTTAACGCATGGAAATATAAGTAAATAGTTCCGGGGCAGTGCCCCGGCCGCATTCCACCAGCTCATGTGTGAGACGCCCTCGGGACAAGGTTCTAACCGCCATCGGCAGCAGATAGAGATAAAAGAGTGGTGAAACAATGGACTTCCTAGAACTGTTTGAAGACGCTGTAGGCGTGGGCCAGCCATACCCTTACCAACATCGTCTCGCTGAGACCGCATGGCCCAACGCCGTCAACGTCCCTACCGGGCTCGGTAAGACTGCAGCCGTCACCCTTGCATGGATCTACAAGCGCGGCTGGCGGCAAGGCGGGCGCGACGAAGCCCCGGACGCGGAGACGCCGCGCCGCCTCGTTTGGTGTCTACCCATGCGCGTGCTGGTAGAACAAACCGAGCGCAACATTCGTACTTGGCTGGAACAGATAGGCGTGTTAGGTGGTGCCGGCGAAAAGAAAGTGTCCGTGCACCTACTGATGGGCGGGGCCGAGGATCCAAAAACCTGGGCCGAGTATCCCGAAGAGGACATGATCCTAGTCGGCACCCAGGACATGTTGCTCTCTCGCGCATTGATGCGCGGGTACGGTATGAACCGTTATCAATGGCCGGTGCATTTCGCGCTGCTGCACAACGATTGTCTCTGGGTGTTCGACGAGGTGCAGTTGATGGGCGCAGGCTTGGCAACGTCGGCACAACTGGAAGCGTTCCGCCGCAGCTTACCCTTGTCGCGTACCAGCCGTTCCCTATGGCTTTCGGCGACGCTCAACCGGGAATGGCTGGGCACAGTGGACATGAGGCCTTACCTGGAGTCGTTCAGGACCATCACCGTCGGGGATGATGATCGACGCCGAGCGGGTGACCGGTTGGATGCAGTCAAGGCCGTGGAGCAATCGCGGTTCAGCCTAGGCAAGTACGCCGGGAACGCGAAAGGACTAGAAACTTACCTTCAAACCTTGTGCGATACGGTTCTGCAAGAGCATGACCCAAGCGCCCAAACGTTGGTGATTGTCAATCGGGTGGACCGCGCACAGGCACTGTTTCGGTTGCTCCGCGGACGGCGGCCGGACCGGCAGGACTTGCTGATCCATGCCCGCTTCCGCGCTGCGCAACGTGCCGAACAAACGCAACGCTTGCGTGAAGAGGAGGATTCCGATCGCATTGTGATCGCCACCCAAGCCATCGAGGCCGGCGTGGATATGTCGTCCAAAGTGCTGGTGACAGAACTCGCGCCTTGGCCTTCGGTCGTTCAGCGCTTCGGGCGCTGCAACCGCTACGGCGAGCATAACGCCGTCGGGGGGGCGCGCATTCTCTGGGTTGATATTGAAGAGGATGCCGACGTATTGCCGTACAGCGTCGAAGACCTCGTCGGCGCTCGTGACAAGCTCGCCAATCTGACCAGCGCTAGTGCCGAAGGGCTGCCGCCCACAGACGAGCAGCGGCCTGTCACTGCGGTACTACGTCGCAAGGATTTGCTCGAACTGTTCAACACCGACCCGGACTTGTCCGGCTTCGATGTGGATGTGTCCGATTATATTCGCGACAGCGGCACCCCTGGTCTTCAGGTGTTCTGGCGAGACTTCGACGATCCCAACCAGCAGCAGCCGCAGAGCTCTGCGGACCCCAGGGAGCTTTGCCCGGTTTCCATCGGACAAGCCAAAGGTCTACATAAGCGCGGTGCCTGGCGTTGGGACAGCCTCGATGAAGCTTGGGTCAAGTTGAACAAGGACCCACGCCCCGGCATGACGTTGCTGCTGCAGGCTGCAAGCGGCGGCTATGACCCGGATATTGGCTTTGATGCCAGTCTAAAGAAGCCGGTCGCGGTTTTGACACCGGAAGCAGTGACTACGGAAGATGCTTACGGCGAGGACTGGCGGTCACGACAACGCCTGCCGGTGATGCTTGCCAATCATCTCCGACATGTTGCCAAGCACGCAACGCAGCTCTGCCATGCAGTGGGCGATACAGCGCATTTGGAGGTAGTGGTCCGTGCCGGCCGCTGGCACGATGTTGGCAAAGCGCATGAAGTTTTTGATGCCACCATGCACGGCTGCACGGACGCTCCGGAAGGTTTACTCGCCAAATCTGTCTGTCGTGGCCGTCACAGCCGGCGCTTCTTTCGACACGAGTTGGCTTCCATGTTGGCTTGGCTGGCTCAGCATGATGGCGAACCTGAAGCGGACCTCATCGCGTATCTAATTGCCGCTCACCACGGTAAGGTGCGCATGAGTCTGCGTGCCATGCCGACGGAAGAGGCAAAAGATGGCGTCAAACGTTTCGCCCGCGGTATATGGGAAGGTGATGTTCTACCTGCACTGGGGTTCGATGGCGAGCATAGCGCCGAAACCACGCTGCAGCTCGCTCTGATGGAATTGGGGGAGGGCGAGCAAGGGCCATCCTGGACTACGCGTACTTTAAAACTGCTCGCCGAGCACGGCCCCTTCCGCCTGGCTTGGTTGGAAACCCTTGTGCGCCTGGCCGACTGGCGCGCCTCCGCTGCGGAGCAGGCGCAACAAGAAGGAACTCCGCATGAATGAAATCGTCCTCGCTGGCTGCACACCGACACCGCTGGCCAGCTATTTGAAGGCACTTGGCGTGCTCCGGCTATTATCAACCGAGTGGCCGGATACGCTCGCCGCGTGGCAATACGACTATTTGGTAATTTATACCGCGCGAGATCGTGAATCGATTGAGAGGTTTTTTCTACGCTACTATCAACCAACTCCGGTCATGGCTCCGTGGAACGGCGGTAGCGGCTTTTATGAGAAGGACAACAAAGCTGCTCTAGAAGCCATCCAGAATAGCACGAGCGAGCGCCTATCTTTGTATCGAGAGTGTCTTGGCCTAGCGGAACAGGCTCTTGGCGGAATTGATCGTAGTTCCAGCCCAAAGGACAGCGCGAAGATAGCGCTGTTAGGTAAACTGCGTGGATTGCTACCGGACGCCGCGCTGGACTGGCTCGACGCAGCCGTCCTGTTGTCTGGAGAATCGGCTCAGTACCCACCTCTCCTCGGCACCGGCGGCAACGACGGTCGTCTCGACTTTACAAACAACTTCATGCAGCGTTTAGGTGAAGTTCTGAGCCTCACGGACGACGCCCCCTCGCAGGAATCGATAAACTGGCTGAATATGGCGTTGCACGGTGGATCCGCGCCGGGCCTAGTCAAGAAGGCCATTGGGCAGTTCTCCCCAGGACAGGTCGGTGGCCCGAATGCGACAACCGGTTTCGAAGCCGACTCGGCCATCAATCCCTGGGACTTCATATTGATGATTGAAGGCGCCTTGCTGTTCGCGGCCACTGCCGTGCGTCGTAACACGGATGATCCGATAGGGGTGTTAAGCTATCCGTTCACCGTGCGTGCCGTCGGGGCGGGTACCGGTAGCCTGGGTGAAGGTGATGCCGCATCCGCACGCGGTGAGCTTTGGATGCCACTTTGGGGGGCGCCGGCCACCTATCCGGAAATTCGTGCGTTGCTCTCCGAGGGCCGAGTGGCGCTGGGCAGAAAACCAGCGCGTGATGCTCTGGACTTCGTTCGTGCAGTACATCGTCTAGGCGGTTATCGCGGCATAGACAGCTTTCAACGCTATGGGTTGTTGATGCGCTCCGGCAAGGCCTACCTAGCCACGCCTCTTGCTCGCGTCGAAGTCACTCTAAACCCAACAACAGAGTGGTTGGACGAGCTCGATCAGCACGATTGGCTGACAAGGTTTCGCCGTTTCTGTCAAGGCGAGAATGTGGCCAGACGTTTCCTTATTCTGCGTAGACAACTGGAAGATAGGTTGTTTGATCTGGCGGGCGGTGCGACGGCACCGAGTGAAATCCAGGCACTCCTGATACTGCTGGGTGACATCGAGGATGCGCTGGCGGTCAGCAGGAAGGCACAGGAAGCTGTTCCGCCGGTACCGAGTCTCTCGGATCGCTGGGTGCTGGCGGCCGATGATGGCACACCCGCTTTTCGCATCGCGTGTTCCCTGGCCGGGTTGAGAGGCACACACGATGCGCCCTTGCCGATACGCGCGCAGCTTTTTCCCGTGCATCCAAAATACAACAGCTGGATGGAGGTCGCGCGGAAGGCCAACGGCGCCGCCAATGATCCGGCCTGTCGCGTGCGTATTTACACCAACTCGCGGCGCGCGGGGCTGCCCAGTTCCCTGATTAGGTTGTTGAGCCGTCGCCTGTGGCTGGCCGATCAGTTTGACATGCACGACAAGCCCTTGCGCAGCCCAGCGGGCATCACCTTGGATGATCTTCTCCCATTTTTAAGCGGCGACCGCATGGATCGTCGCATTGCCGCACTCCTGCCAGGTCTGAGTTTATGCAGCATCCCACAGGACACAGAGCACGAGGCCGGCCCTGGAGTAGTACCGGCGGCCTTCGCCTTGCTCAGGCTCTGCCTGACTCCTGACGCGACTCTGCATAAGCTGGGTTTGATGTCCGAACAAAACCGTCTACCTGTACCGCCGGGGCTGTTGGTGCAGTTGGCAGCCGGCAACACGGGCAACCGTGCTGTGCGACTGGCGTGGCACCGCTTGCGCGCTTCGGGCCTGTCGCCCTTATTTACCCTCGACGCATTGCCGGAACTGGCTGATATCGATCCGCGTCGGGCCGCGGCGGCGCTGCTGATTCCATTACGCCTCGGCTCTACTCGCGTGCTGGGAAGCAGCGTATTGGATACCCGCATTGCCAAAACAGCTTAGCGACGCACTTAATCGTATTTCAAAAGGAGAATTGACTATGAGTCTTAACCTGTCCGCCTTGAATAAAGCACCACGCCTGCTATTGGAGGCGCATTTGAAGCCACTGCAAGGCACTCGCTTCCAGCCTACCGGGTTTCCGGAGATCGGTGCAGCGCAGTACGACGGGCCGCATGGCGCCCCCATGTTGCTGGTAGAGTCGGCGCAGAGTATGGCCAACCGCATGGAGACCGTATGCTGGGATCGAGTAGCCGACGACTGGGTAGAGCCACTTAAGGGCCTTTCGGTTGTTAAGGTGTTAAATAAGGATGGCAAACAGTTAACCAATTCGTTAGTCGAAGCCCACCGGATTAACTCGCCTTATATCCTCGAAGGCCAAGACCAAGCTGGTAAAAGCAAGCCTGTATTTGACAAACTCAAGAGTGAATTGGCGGACATGGGTGAGGGCATCGTGGATTTGCGAAAACTTGCGGATGTGCTGCTGCATCTTGATGTCAATGCTTTGTTACACGGTGTTTTTTTGGCCAAAAGCGACCTCGCTGGCGGGCGCTTGCGGCTGCCGCGTGCATTGTCCGCTTTTATTGAAGCTCGTAACATAAAGGTGGCCGCAAGCGGGGGCGTGAAAAACGACATCGTTCAACCAGGAAATCAAGGAGAAGGGAAAAGTGCCAAAGAGGGTTATGGCAATGTGCCTTTTTCACGAGATGAATTCGTCTCTCCGGAGATCAGCGCCTTCTTCAACCTGGATCTTGCCCAACTCCGTGGCTACGGTTTCTCGGATACGGTTTATCAACTGTTGGTGACTCTCGCTCTCTATAAGGTGCGCGCCTTCCTTGAAACCGGCTTGCGCCTACGCACGGCCTGCGACCTGGAGTGCGAAAATATCACTGTCAAGCGGCCAGAAGGCTTCGCGTTGCCTGAGTTTTCAGAACTCGAAGCAGAACTACCCAACGTGATCAAAGCCGCGCGGTCAGATGCTGGCTTTGAAGTCACCACAGTTACCTATGGGAAGTAGGCAATGCTTGCACTTTCGTTTACCTTCCCCGCAGGTCGCTACCACGCCACACCATGGGACAGGCACGTCAATGAAGGGGCGGTGGCCTGGCCTCCGGAGCCCTGGCGTTTGCTACGGGCCTTGATCGCTACCTGGCATCACAAGGTCAAGCACTCCAGGCAACATCAGGAGACCACACTGTTGGACCTAATCGAATCCCTGGCCCAGGATCTCCCGCAATACCGCTTGCCTGCAGCCAGCCTCAGTCACACGCGCCATTATATGCCGCAATGGAAATCAGGCGATACGTCGCTGGTGTTCGATGCCTTCACGGCCGTCGCACGCGACGAACCCCTTTATGTGATTTGGCCACAGCTCGACCTGCCTGACGATCAGGTTGCCTTGCTGGACGATCTACTAGTTGTCATTGGTTATCTAGGGCGCGCCGAATCCTGGGTCGAAGCTCGGCGTGTGGCGGAACCGCCCGAGCCGGATTGCGCGCCCGGCCACAAGGCGCTCGATCCGAATACCGGAGAATTGCGCGGTGAGGTCGTTACCCTGTTTGCCGCCTTGCCGGCGAGCGAATATGATGATCTGCGCAACCGATTTCTAATCGACAAGCAAGCCACCAAAAAACTGGGGGCCACGCTTGCCGATAACCTGCTCGATGCCGTATCTGTGGAGACGGCCGACTTGCGCAAACGAGGTTGGAACCAGCCGCCGGCGGCACGCCGGGTTCACTATCTACGGCCGGTGGACGCGTTACGTCCGAAGCGTGTCGCGCAAAAAGAAGCATTACCGGATTTCACGACCGTGCGTTATCTATTGGTCGGTAAACCGCTTCCACGTATTGAAGACAGCGTCCGTATTGGTGAACTCCTGCGCATGGCCGTCATGAGTCAAGCCAAGCAGCAATTGGGCGAGGGGGCTATCCCGCCAGTGTTCTCCGGCCACGGTCTACCCGATGGTAATCGGCACCAACACGCTTTCTATCTGCCATGGGACGCGAATGGCGACGGGCGCATCGATCGGGTCTTACTGCATGTTCCCGCCGGTCTCGGGTTGACAGAACGCCGTATCGTCGAGAAGGTCCACCGTATTTGGAATCGCGATGGTGGCGAGTGGCGACTGGCGCTGGAAGGCATTGGCCAAACTGACGTAGGTAGGCCGTTGATGACGCAATCCTCCGAATGGCAATCCGTCACGCCCTACCTTCACCCATGGCATACCAAAAAGAACCTTTCTATCGAAGACCAAATACGCCGAGAGTGCCGTGAGCGCGGTCTGCACGAACCAATCTCACTTGAGAGGCTGGATCATATAATTGTTGGCAACCAGATACGTCGTCCTATCCATTTTCACCGGTTTCGCAACAAGCGCGGATTAAAGCAGCCTGACGCTCATGGAGGTTTCTGGCGGTTGACGTTCGCCGAACCCGTATACGGCCCACTAGCGCTCGGCTTTGGTTGTCATTTTGGATTGGGCATGTTCATTCCCGACGCTTGATTAGTGCCAGCTCTTTAACAACTCGGTACAAACACCTTCCGCGCTCCCCGC
>Ga0102944_1001911_pt1 | contig 12945 bp, 12 predicted proteins | sample SalPonD_shore_MG_FD_78172 | JGI IMG/M metagenome (GOLD analysis project Ga0102944, IMG submission 78172) | Salt pond soil microbial communities from South San Francisco under conditions of wetland restoration - Salt Pond MetaG... | ecosystem: Environmental > Aquatic > Marine > Intertidal zone >...
GCCATCGTCATCGCCGTCGCCATGAAGGTGGTGGGGGTGCTGCTGATCACCTCCCTGTTGATCATCCCGGCGGCGACCGCCCGCCGCTTCGCCCGCACCCCGGAGCAGATGGCCGTCCTGGCGGCCATCGTGGGGATGGCGGCGGTGGGCCTGGGGCTGTACGGCTCGCTGCTGTGGGACCTGCCCGCCGGCCCGGCCATCGTGGTGGCCGCGGCCCTGGTCTTCTTCCTCTCCTTCTACTCCAGGCCCGGACTCGGCCGCGGCTGAGCCGCGCCGTCCAGCGCCGCCTCCAGCCGCTCACAGAAGGTCTTCAGGGCCTCGATGCGGGCGTGGCGCTTGTCGTTGGCCGCGATCAGGGTCCACGGGGCGTATTCGGTGCCGGTGCGCTCGACCATGTCGTTGACGGCGTGCTCGTAGAGGGCCCGTTTCTCGCGGTTGCGGTAGTCCTCTTCGGTGATCTTGTGCCGCTTCCACGGCACCTGCTCGCGCTCCTGGAAGCGCCGGAGCTGCTCATCCGGGTCGATGTGGAGCCAGAGCTTGACCAGGACGATGCCGTGCCCGGTGAGCTGGCGCTCGAAGTCGTCGAGCTCGGCGTAGGCCCGCAGCCACTCGGCCTCGCTGCACAGGCCCTCCACCCGCTCCACCAGGACCCGGCCGTACCAGCTGCGGTCGTAGACCGTGGTGTTGCCGGCGCGCGGGATATGGCGCCAGAAGCGCCACAGGTAGTGGTGGGCGCGCTCCTCGTCGGTGGGCGCGGCCACCTGGATGACCTGGAAATGGCGGGCGTCCAGGGCCGGGACGATCCGGCGGATGATCCCGCCCTTGCCGGCGGCGTCCCAGCCCTCCAGGACCACGATGCTGGAGACGCCGCGCTCGGCCGCCCGCCGGGAGAGGCGGCTCAGGCGGTTCTGGTGTTCGGTGAGCGCCGCCTTGTAGGCCTTCTTCGGCAGGGATCGGGAGAGGTCCACCGTATCGAGGACCGTGCGCGGGTCGCTCTCAGTCGGGGTGGCGATATGCTTGGAGCCGGCGCGCGTCTGCCGCGCGCCGGCCCCATCCAGGTGGGTCTCCAGGCGGTCGGCCAGGTGCCGGCCGACGGTGAGGTGGCGGTAGCGCGGGTCGGCGCCCTCGACGATGACCCACGGGAGATCGCCGGTGCTGGTCTCCCGCAGGGCGTGCCCGGCGACGGCCCGGAAGCGGTCGTAGAGCTTCAGGTGTTCCCGGTCCCGCCGGGTGACCCGCCACGCCGTCTCCGGGTCGGCGGCGAGGGCGTCGAGGCGTTCCTTCTGCGCGGTGCGGCTCAGGTGCAGCCAGAACTTGATGACGAGCGCGCCGTCGTCGGCCAGCATCTTCTCGAAGGCCCGCGCCTGCTGCAGACGGGCGTCCAGGTCGGCGTCGCTGATGCGGTCGTGGAGGCGGTCGGCGATGGGGTCGCTGTACCAGGAGCCGACGTAGATCCCGATGTGGCCGTGCGGCGGCAGGGCCCGCCAGAAGCGCCAGAAGTCGGGGCGCTCCCGCTCCTCGTCGCTCTTGGGACCGAAGGCGTAGGTGCGCAGATGGCGCGGGTCCAGCCACTCGTTGAGGAGATTGACGGTGGCGCCCTTGCCGGCGCCGTCGACCCCGGAGACCAGCACCAGGACGGGGAAGTCGGCCTCCAGCAGCCGCTGCTGCAGGGTCAGCAGGCGGGTGCGCAGCTCCGGGACGCGGGCCTTGTACTCGGCCTTGGCGACCGCATGGCCCAACTCGGCGACTTCGAACACGGCGCCCCCTTGAATAGTGCAAAACCGAAAAGAATGTCGCAAAGACGCCGAAGCGCAGAGGACGGACAAGGTCCGTCCCTGTTCTGCGGTGCGGCAACCGTCTCCGGCGCGGGCCCGGCGCCCGCCCGGACGGCCCAAAAACCCTCTGCGTCTTTGCGCCTCTGCGGCGGTCTTTTCGGTTAGAAGGGCTTGACCTTGACCAGGATGACGATGGCCACCAGGAACAGCACCGGCAGCTCGTTGAACCAGCGGTAGAAGACGTGGCCGCGGCGGTTGCGGTCCTCGGCGAAGACCCGTACCAGATGGCCGCAGTAGAAGTGGTAGGCGAGAAGGCCGATCACCAGCAGGATCTTGGCGTGCAGCCAGCCCATGTGGGAGAAGGCCGCCCACGCGTAGTCGTACAGTAGCCAAAGGCCCAGGGCCACGACCACCACCATGCTCGGGTTCATGATCCCCTTATAGAGCTTGCGCTCCATCACCTTGAAGCGCTCGATGCCGGTCGCATCCTCCGCCATGGCGTGGTAGACGAACAGCCGCGGCAGGTAGAACAGGGCCGCGAACCAGGTGACCACCGCGATGACGTGGAAGGCCTTGACCCAGAGCATCAGGCGGTCCCCCCGGTCAGCATGCCCCGGAGGCGGGTCCGCAGCCGGTCCATGTCGAGCTGGCCGAGCTTGTGCTGGACGATGCGTCCGTCCGGGGCGATCAGAAAGTGCGTCGGCGTCAGCTTGACCTCGCCGAAGGCGGCAGTGGCGGTCCCTTCCCGGTCCAGGGCCACGGTGTACGGCATGTCGCGCTCGCTGACCATCTGCTTGACCTGCGGCGGCGGGTCGTAGGGCATGGCGATGGCGACGATCTTCAGGCCCTGCGGGCCCAGGTCCCGGTGCAACTCGGCCAGATGCGGGATCTCGGCGACGCAGGTGGTGCAGGTGGTGGCCCAGAAGGTGACCAGCACCGGCCGGCCGCGCAGGTCCGAAAGGGCCAGCTCGCCGCCGTCGAGGGTCTCCACGGCGAGGTCCGGGGCCTGGCGGGTGCCGCTGGGGCTGAACCAGAGGTAGGCGAGGGCGCCCACCAGCACCAGGGCGATGGCGGCGATGGCGATGTCCTTGGGCTTCATGTGCGGTTTCCTAGGCGGACGGGGTTCCGGCCGCGTCGCTTTCCTTGCGGGCCTTGGCGGCCGGCACGAAGGCGCGGGCCAGGACCCGGTAGATGGGCTCGGGACAGATTATCTTGGAAACGCCGTCGGCGATAAAGGCGGTCGCCATCAACGGTAGCAGCATGCTCGGGTTGTCGGTCATCTCCATAACGATAACGAAGGCGGTGAGGGGGGTCTGCACCACCCCGGTGAAGTAGCCGACCATGCCGAGGATGATCACGGCGCCCGCCGGGGTACCCGGGAACCAGGCCGCCAGATCGGCGCCGAGACCGGCGCCGGTGGCCAGCGAGGGCGCGAAGATGCCGCCGGGGATGCCGGAGAGGTAGGAGGCGATGGTGGCGGCCATCTTCAGGAAGGGATAGCCGGGGGAGAGGGCCTCGCCGTTGGTGACCGCCTGCTTCGCCTCGTGGTAGCCGGTGCCGTAGGTGAGGTTGCCCGAGTAGAGGCCGATGGCCGCCACCGCCAGGCCGCACAGGCCCGCCACCACGAGCGGATGGCGCCGGTAGAAGCCGGCCAGGCGGCGCGAGCCGGAGATCAGAAACTGCGAGAAGGCCCCGCCCAGGAAACCGCCGAGCACGCCGCAGACCGGCACCACGATCCAGTCGCCCAGGTGGTCGAGGGTGGCGGAGGTGTGGCCGAAGTAGTGGTAGTTGCCGAGGATGGCCGCGGAGACCAGGCCGGCGAAGATGACCCCGGTGAGGACGATGCCGTTGGTCCGCTCCTCGAAGCTGCGGGCGATCTCCTCGATGGCGAAGACCACGCCGGCCAGGGGGGTGTTGAAGGCGGCGCCGACGCCGGCGGCGCCCCCGGCCATGATCAGGGCCCGTTCCATGTAATGGGGCGGGAACCGCACCACCCGGCCCATGGTGAACATGATGGCCGCGCCGATGTGGACCGTGGGCCCCTCGCGGCCGATGGAGGCCCCGGCGCACAGTCCCAACAGGGCGATCAGGATCTTGCCCACCGCCACCCGCAGGGACAGCACGGCCGAGCGCAGGCCCTCGCCGGGGCGGGCCTCCAGGGAGGCCAGGGTCTGGGGGATGCCGCTGCCCTCGGCGCCGGGGAAGAAGCGGGTGGTGAGCCAGGTGGCCAGCATCAGGCCGCCGGGGGCGACGATCAGCGCCAGCCAGGGCGAGACGTCGATGATGGCGAGGAAGACCTCGTTGGCGCCGTCGCTGGCCACCGCGAAGGCGGTGGCGACCAGCCCGACCAGCACCGCGCCGCCCCAGAGGGCCAGGCGGGCCTTCCAGGCGACCGGCGAGAGCAGCTTGCGTTTGGAACGGTGGAACTGGCGCCGCATGGGTCCTCGAACGGGGTTGCCCGGGAGCGGGTTTGCGCGAACGCCGAACTATACCATAGCGGCCCGCCGGGAGGCCGGCTTGACACGCCGTTCAGCATAACCTTATGGTGCGTGCAGGTTCTTGTTCTGACCGAGGTCTTAAGAACAACAACCAACCCCAACAAGAAAGCATTCGGCGGCTCCGGCCGCCTTTCTTTTTTCCCGGGGTCCTTCCGGTCGGCCGCCGCACCTCGTATCATTCCCGAAACACCCACACTCTGCGGAGACCGTCCCGAGATGATCGAGGCTGGTATTGTCGGCGGTACCGGATACGCCGGCGTCGAGTTGTTGCGCCTTCTGGCCGGCCACCCCGAGGTCCGCCTCAAGGTGATCACGTCCCGTTCCGAGGCGGGGACCCCCGTCGCCGACCTCTTCCCCAACCTGCGCGGCCATGTGGACCTGGCCTTCAGCGAGCCCGATGAACAGACGCTGAAGGGCCTGGACGTGGTCTTCTTCTCCACCCCCAACGGCACCGCCATGCAGATGGCCGAGTCCCTGCTGGCGGCGGGCACCCGGGTGGTCGACCTGGCGGCCGACTTCCGGCTGCGCGGCGCCGACAACTGGGAGCGCTGGTACGGCATGCCCCACGCCTGCCCGGATCTGCTGGCCGAGGCGGTCTACGGCCTGCCGGAGATGAACCGCGAGGCGGTGCGCGGTGCCCGCCTGGTCGCCAACCCCGGCTGCTACCCCACGGCCGTGATCCTCGGGCTGCTGCCCCTGCTGGAGGCGGGCGTGGTGGCGCCGCACGGGATCGTGGCGGACGCCAAGTCCGGGGCCAGCGGCGCCGGCCGTGGCGCCAAGGTGGACACCCTGCTGTGCGAGGTGGAGGGCAGCTTCAAGGCCTACGGGGCCCCGGGCCACCGTCACCTGCCGGAGATCCGCCAGTACTTGGCGGATGCCGCGGGCCGGGAGCTGGGGCTGACCTTCGTGCCTCACCTGGTGCCGATGGTGCGGGGGATCCACGCCACCCTCTACGCCACCCTGCAGGAACCCCAGGCCGACCTGCCCGCCCTGTTCGCCGAGCGCTACGCGGACGAGCCCTTCGTCGACCTGCTGCCGGCCGGCTCCCACCCCCAGACCCGCACGGTGCGCGGCTCCAACCTCTGCAGGCTGGCGCTGCACCGCCAGGCCGACAGCGATGCGGTCATCGTCCTGTCCGTAATTGATAACCTCGTCAAAGGTGCGGCCGGCCAGGCCGTGCAGAATATGAACCTGATGTTCGGGTTCACGGAGACGGCCGGTCTCGAGGGGATCCCGGTCCTGCCATGAGCCGGCTGATCGTCAAGGCGCATAAGCCCTGGCGTCACCGGCTGGTGATCTCCCTCATTGTGGTCGGCCTCCTCTACGGCCTGGGCCGGACCGCCTACGAGTACGGCCGGGCGTCCGCCGGCTTCGACTTCGCCGAGTTGCGCGCGGAGAACGCCCGCCTGCAGCGGGTCAGCCGGGAACTGGAGGCGGAGAACGAGCGGCTGCGCGAGGAGAAGGCGGTGCTGGAGCGGACCGCGCAGATCAAGGAGGAGGCGTACCGGCGGCTGGACGACACCGTGGGCGGGCTTCAGAGCGAGGTCGCGGAACTCAAGCGGGAGCTGGCCTTCTACCGCGGTATCGTCTCCCCCAAGGAGGCCGCGCGCGGGCTCAAGGTGGAGGGTTTCGAGGTCGCCCGCAACGCCATCGAGCGCAGCTACCGGGTGAAGGTAGTGTTAACCCAGGTGTTGAAAAATGATACGGTTGCCAAGGGAACCGTGCGGCTGGGTTTCGAGGGTTCCCTGAACGGCGAGATGACGGTCCTGGACCTGGAGCAGGTCAGCCTCGGCGAGTCCGAGGGGCTGAATTACCGCTTCAAGTACTTCCAGAACCTGAAAGGCGACGTCGTGCTGCCGGAAGGATTCATACCGTCCCGGGTCATCGTCAAGGTCGACCCGGACGGCAACAAGGGCAAGCAGATCGAGAAGGTGTTCGACTGGCCGGCGGAGGAGATATAGAGGCATGCTGGGCAACAAGCAACAGAAGAAGCGGGCGGCGAAGATCGATACCCTGATCGGCCAGAACACGCGCCTGGTGGGCGATGTCGAGTTCAGCGGCGGCCTGCATGTCGACGGTCGGATCAAGGGCAACGTGATCGCCGAGGAGGGCAGTGGTTCGGTCCTCAGTCTGAGCGAGCGCGGCCTCATCGAGGGCGAGATCCGGGTCCCCAACGTGGTCCTGAACGGCCAGGTCAACGGCGACGTCTACGCCTACGAACACGTCGAACTCTCGGTCCACGCCCGCGTCAAAGGGAATGTGTACTACAACATCATCGAGATGACCCGGGGCGCCGAGGTGAACGGCAGCCTGGTCCATCGGGGCAGCGAGGAGGAGGTGCCGGAGGCGCCGGTCCCCCTGGCGGCGGAAGAGGCGGTGGCCGGCGATTCTTGACTAATTGTCTAAGGAACTAGATAATTGTCAACTGAGAGCGTTTTCAAACGAATTTGCTAGTTGGAGAGGAGCGATGACCGCGACTGATACCGAAAGCCCGCTGCACTTTTCCGATGCGGCCGCGAACAAGGTCAAGGCCCTGATCGAGGAAGAGGGCAACGAGGCGCTGAAACTGCGCATCTTCGTCACCGGCGGGGGCTGCTCGGGCTTCCAGTACGGTTTCACCTTCGACGAGGACGTCAACGAGGGCGACACCGCCGTGGAGAAGAACGGCGTCACCCTGCTGATCGACCCGATGAGCTACCAGTACCTGGTGGGCGCCGAGATCGACTACAGCGAGGGCCTGGAGGGCGCGCAGTTCGTCATCCGGAACCCCAACGCTACCACCACCTGCGGCTGCGGTTCCTCCTTTACCGCCTGAGGGACCCCGCCCTATGGAAGGAGGCCTTGGCCGCCCCGCGGCCAGGGCCTTTTTCTTTGTAATATACTGAAATCGCTTGGATTAGCGCCCCGTCCCGGTCGCCCCGCGGGCGGAGGGGCGTTTTTGTGGTGCTTTCTGGTATCCTAGTCGCCCTTTTCGGTGGGCACGGAGGATGGGATGAACGAATATCTCCCCGGTCTCGAGGGCGTCCCGGCGACCCGTTCCAATATCTCCTGTATCGATGGCGAGGAAGGCCTCCTGACGTATCGGGGCTACGCCATCGAGCAACTCGCGGAGCACAGCAACTTCGAGGAGACGACCCTGTTGCTGCTCGACGGCGAGCTCCCCGGTGCCCATGAGCTGGAGGTGTTCGACCAGCAGGTGCGCCGCAACCGCCGGGTCAAGTACAACATCCGGGAGCTGATGAAGAACCTGCCGTCCAGCGGCCACCCCATGGAGATGCTGCAGACGGCGATGGCCAGCCTGGGCCTGTTCTACCCCGCCAGCGACTGCCTGACCGGGCCGGAGTTCTGCGAGGACCTGGACTACGTCCACAACATGACGGTGAAGATCATCGCCCGGATGCCGGTGCTGGTGACCATGTGGGCGCACCTCCGCCGCGGCTACGACCCCATCGAGCCCCGTTACGACCTCTCCTACGCCGAGAACCTGCTGTACATGTTCAACGGCGAGGAGCCGGACCCGCTGCTCGCGGACATCATGGACAAGTGCCTGATCCTCCACGCCGAGCACACCATCAACGCCTCCACCTTCGCGGCCCTGGTGGCCGGCTCCACCCTGACCAGCCCCTACGGCGTGATGGCCGCCGCCATCGGCACCCTCTCCGGCCCTCTGCACGGCGGCGCCAACCAGCGGGTGGTGGCCATGCTGGACGCCATCGGCAGCCCCAATCACGTGGAGTCCTGGCTCGACGAGCGCCTGGAGAAGAAGGAGAAGATCTGGGGTTTCGGCCACCGCGAGTACAAGGTGAAGGACCCGCGGGCGATCATCCTGCAGGGTCTGATGGAGAAGCTGGCCCGGGAGAAGGGCGGCGACGTCAGCCCGGTGTTCGAGACCGCCCAGGCCCTGGAGAAGGCCGCCGCCGAGCGCCTCGGCGAGAAGGGGGTCTACCCCAACGTCGATTTCTACTCCGGCATCCTCTACTCGGAGATGGGGATCCCGGTGGACCAGTTCACCTCCCTGTTCGCGGTGGCCCGCTCCGCCGGCTGGCTGGCGCACTGGCGCGAGCAGCTCTCCGACAACCGCATCTTCCGGCCCACCCAGGTCTACACCGGCGAGCCGGTGCGCGACTACGTGCCGATGGACCGCCGCTAGGGGCCTGCCGGCACCGAAATCGAAATCGGGATCGAAATCGGGATCGAAATCGACCCCGGCATCGGTTGCAACAACCGATAAGGCCGAACCGCAATCGCGGGTCCTACGGCCCGCGGCTACAGGCTCTCGATTTCGACTTCGATCCCGATCCCGATATCGATTGGGCTATGAGGGCTGGAAACCGGTCGGTGCCTGTCCCGGGTAGACCCCGCCCAGCACGACCGGCGCCGCGGCGCCGGTGACCGCCGGCAGGTTGCCGGGCCGGCCCGCCAGGGTCGCCCGGGCCAGCCAGGCGAAGGCCGCCGCCTCCACCCAGTCCGGGTCGACCCCGTACGCGGCCGTCGACTCCACCGCCACCGGCGCCCCCGCCTCAGCGAGCCTCGCCATCACCGCGTCGTTGTGGACGCCGCCGCCGCAGACCAGGAGCCGTTTCGCCCCCGGCAATGCATCCTGTAGGGCGTCGGCGACCGTGGTGGCGGTCAACGCCTGCAGGGTCGCCTGCACGTCGGCGGGCGCCTCCGAACCGGCCAATCGCTCCGTTAACCAGTCCAGGTGGAAATGCTCGGGCCCGGTGCTCTTGGGGGCCCGCCTGGAGAAATACCCGTCCCCCCGCAACCGCGCCAACAGGGTCGGGTCGACCGTGCCGCTCGCGCCCCATGCCCCGGCGTCGTCGCGGGGCCTGCCCAGGTGGCGCTGCGCCCAGGCGTCGAGCAGGGTGTTGGCGGGCCCGGTATCGAAACCGAGGACGGGACCGTCGGGGCCGGCCGGGAGGGTGGTCAGGTTGGCGATCCCGCCGAGGTTGAGCACGGCCCGGTCCTCGCCCGCATGGCGGAAGACCGCCGCGTGGAAGGCCGGGGCCAGCGGTGCGCCCTGGCCGCCGGCGGCCAGGTCCCGGCGGCGGAAGTCGGCCACGGTGGTGATCCCGGTCGCCTGGGCGATGACGTTGGGATCCCCGATCTGGAGGGAGAAGGGATGCGGCCCTTCCGGCCGGTGGCGGACGGTCTGGCCGTGGCTGCCGATGGCCGTAACCGAGTCGGCCGGCACGCCGGCGTCCGCCAGGAGCTCGGCCACCGCCCGTGCGAACCAGCGGCCGAGGGCGATGTCGGCGGTGCCGAGACGGTCGAGGGCGTCGCCGTCGGCGGCGCCGGGGCGGGCCAGGGCGGCGAGCTCCTGGCGCAGGTCGTCGGGATAGGGCAGGTCGTGGTGGGCGAGCAGCCGCGGGGCGTCCCCGTCGAATTCCACCAGCGCCGCGTCCACGGCGTCCATGCTGGTGCCCGAGAGGAGGCCGACGAAACGCGGCGACACGGTCCGGCTCAGCGCTCGCCTTCCTCCAGGGCGACCCGGGTCCGCTGCAGGACCTCCAACTGGGCCAGCAGGGGCTTGCTGGCCTGGCGGAAGTCGTCGCGGTAGGCCTTGCGGATGGGCTCGGCCTTGGGCAGCTCCACCTTCAGCGGGTCCCGGTGGACCCCGTTGACCCGGAACTCGTAGTGCAGGTGGGGCCCGGTGGCGAGACCGGAGGCCCCGACGTAGCCGATCACCTGGCCCTGCTTGACCCGGCTGCCGGTGCGCAGGCCGCCCCGGAAGCGGGACATGTGGCCGTAGAGGGTGGTGTAGCGGCCGCCGTGGCGGAGGATGACGGCGCGGCCGTAGCCGCCCTTCCAGCCGCGGAAGACGATCTTGCCGTCGCCGGAGGCCTTGATGGGGGTGCCCACGTTGGCGGCGTAATCGACCCCGCGGTGGGGCCGCTTCTTGCCCAGCACCGGGTGGAAGCGCTCGCGCTGGAAGCGGGAGCTGATCCGTCGGAAGTCCACCGGGCTGCGCAGGAAGGCCTTGCGCATGGAGCGCCCCTCCGGGCTGTAGTAGTCGGTGTGGCCACTGGGGTCGGTGAAACGCACGGCGCGTACCACCCGGCCCCGGTTGATGAACTCCGCCGCCAGGATGGGGCCGTTGCGCAGCTTCTCGCCGTCCAGGAACTGCTCCTCATAGAGGATGGTGAAGCGGTCGCCGGCGCGGATGTCGAGCGCGAAGTCCACGTCCCAGCCGAAGATATAGGCCAGTTCCATGATGGTCCGGTCCGACAGGCCCGCCTCGCGGCCGGCCTCGAACAGGGAGGTCTCGATGGTGCCGGTAGCGTGAGCGGTTCGGGATTCCACCTGCCGTTCATGCAGCCGGGAGACGAAGCCGTCCCCATCGCGGCGCACCTCCAGGGTGCGGGTGCGGTCGATGTGGTAGTCGAGGGCGGTCACGCCCTGGTCGTCGGTCCAGAAGGCGATCCGCTCGCCCGGACGCAGGCGCTGCAGGCGCTCCGCCTTGCCGCCGTCGCGGACGATGGCGTGCCACTGCTGCGGCGTCAGCCCGGCACGGTCGAAGATGGCGGAGAGGGTATCGCCGCTGCGGACGGTCACGGTCTCCGTGGGGGCGGCGGCGGTGACCGCGGTCTCCTCGGCGGGGGCGCCGCTGGCCCCGTCGGGGAGCTGCAGGTCTTCGGTGGCGCGGGATCCCTGTTGGGGCTGTGGTCCGGCCCCTTCCTCCGCGCGGGTGGCGGCAGCGTCATGGGCCGGCCCCAGGAACAGGGCCAGGGAGACGAGCAGCCCGGTCAGGAACAGGACCAGATGGAGGTGGCCGGCTTTGAGACGCGTGCGACGAGGGGTGTCCAGATGCTTATAGTCGTGTGTGAGCACGGGCGTTGTTTTTGGACGTTTTGCGGTAAGGCAACCTTACCCCGCCGATCCGGGACGGTCAAACCCGGCCCCGGGTCCCTGTGATGGGCGTCACACGTGGGGTGCGGCCGGCCGCTGTGGTAATCTTTCGCCCCTTTGGACGAGCCACGGCTGGAGAGAATAAGGCATGACGACGGTTGACGAGGCACTGGCGACCATCCGCCGCGGCGCCGACGAGATCCTCGTGGAATCGGAACTCGAGGCCCGCCTGAAGGAGGGCCGCCCGCTGCGGATCAAGGCGGGCTTCGACCCCACGGCGCCGGACCTGCATATCGGCCACACGGTCCTGATCAACAAGCTCCGCCAGTTCCAGGACCTGGGCCACGAGGTCATGTTCCTGATCGGCGACTTCACCGCCATGATCGGCGACCCCACCGGCAAGAGCGCCACGCGAAAGCCCTTGACCCGGGACGAGGTGATCGATAACGCGCGCACGTACGAACATCAGATCTTCAAGATCCTGGACCCCGAGAAGACCCTGGTGATGTTCAACTCCAGCTGGATGGGGGAGATGGACGCCGCCGACCTCATCCACCTGTCCGCCAAGCACACGGTGGCGCGGATGCTGGAGCGCGACGACTTCCACAAGCGCTACCAGTCGGGCCAGGCCATCGCCATCCACGAGTTCCTCTATCCGTTGATCCAGGGCTACGACTCGGTGGCCATGAAGGCCGACGTGGAGCTGGGCGGCACCGACCAGAAGTTCAACCTCCTGGTCGGGCGGCAGTTGCAGGAGGCGTACGGCCAGAAGCCGCAGGTGATCCTGACCATGCCCATCCTGGAGGGCCTGGACGGGGTCCAGAAGATGTCCAAGTCCCTGGACAACTACATCGGCATCGAGGAACCGGCCGGGGAGATGTTCGGCAAGGTCATGTCCATCTCGGATGATCTGATGTGGCGCTATTTCGAGTTCCTGAGCTTCCGGCCCATGGACGAGATCGAGGGCTACCGCCGCCAGGTGGCCGACGGGGCCAACCCCCGGGACATCAAGTTCCTCCTGGGCGAGGAGATCGTCGCCCGTTTCCACGGCGCGGCCGAGGCCGAACGGGCCAAGGCCGAGTTCATCGCCCGCTTCCAGCAGAAGGCGGTGCCGGACGAGGTCCCGGAGCACACCGTCGAGGCCGGCGGGCCCATGGCCCTCGCCCAGATCCTGAAACGGACCGGTCTCGCGGAGAGCACCTCCGAGGCCCGGCGGCTCATCAAACAGGGGGCGGTGCGCGTGGAGGGCGACCGGGTCGAGGACCCGACGCTGGAGCTGGCCCCGCCCGGGCCCTACCTGCTGCAGCGGGGCAAGCGTAAATTCGCCCGGGTCACCCTCGCCTGAGCACGCCCCCGAGACCGCAATTCAAGGGTTTGGCGGCGGCCGTCGGAGGCGTCTGGTCGGCGGTGTAACTTTTTCGCAAAAAAGCTGTTGACGCACTCTCTGCAGCCTATATAATGCGCCTCGCTTTCGACGGGAAAGGCCTCAGGACGAGGCGAAAATCGAAAGCCAACAGCAAAAAAAGCTGTTGACGGCGGAACGGGAAGTTCCTACAATGTTTCTTCTTCGGCGCGGCGCTTTAGCCGCCGGGTCGAACTGCTCTTTAACAAATCGGTCAGGTAATCTGTGTGGGCGCTCCGTCGATGTGGTGCTTTACCATAAACATCGATGGGACGACCTAACCCGGAAACAAACAGTTTCTAGGGTCAGGCAACGTCTTCATTGAGAAAGGGTTTGGTCACCCTAAGTGACCGATACCTTTAAACTGAAGAGTTTGATCCTGGCTCAGATTGAACGCTGGCGGCATGCTTAACACATGCAA
>Ga0102944_1001912_pt1 | contig 12943 bp, 15 predicted proteins | sample SalPonD_shore_MG_FD_78172 | JGI IMG/M metagenome (GOLD analysis project Ga0102944, IMG submission 78172) | Salt pond soil microbial communities from South San Francisco under conditions of wetland restoration - Salt Pond MetaG... | ecosystem: Environmental > Aquatic > Marine > Intertidal zone >...
CGCGGCCCGCCGAAGCGCACGATGGTGAAGGGATAGCCGCTGTCCGCCGCGGCCACCACGCCGCGGCGGCGATCGGCACAGACCAGAACCCGGTGGCCCTCCCCGGCCAGGGTGTCGGCCAGGCCCGTCATCAGGCTTTCCACGCCGCCCACGTCGGGGGCGAAATTCTGGGTGGCGATGAGAATGCGCATTCAGTTCAGCCGCCCGTCGGCGCGCAACCGCGCCAGCAGCGCCTGCACCGGCAGGCGCGCCAGGTCGCCGCCGGGGGCGGTGAGGACGTGCTGCGCCTGGCCCAGGGCGTGGGTGCGGCGCCAGTCGGTGGGACCGAACAGGCCGTAAACCGGAATGTTGCAGCAGGACAGGATATGCATGGGCGCCGAATCATTGGTCACCGCGAAGGCCGCGTGCCGGCCCAGTTCCACCAGCTCCAGCACGGACAGCAGGCCGGCGGTGTCGATGCCGGCGTGCCGCGCCAGCTCCCGGTTCAGTTCCCGGTCGTCACGGCCTCCGGTCCAGACCGGGGTGAGGCCGTATTCGGCCAGCGCCCCGGCCAGTTCGCGAAAAAACGGCCAGCGCTTGCGACCGTGGCGGGCGCTGGAGCCGGCGTGCAGCACCACATAATCGCCGCGGACGAGTTGGTGCTCCTGCAGCCATGCCCGCATCTGTGCCGCCACGGCCGGCGGCGCCGGCAGCTGCGGCGGCCCCGGGGCCGGGGTCATGCCGGCGGCGGCCAGCACCTGGTTGAGGCGATCGAAGGCATGGCTCTGGCCGGTGTAGCGGTCCGGGGGATGAACGTGATAGGGATAGCGCGGGTGATTGCCGATGCGTTCCGGGATCCCCGATAGGGCGCTGATGAAACTGCTGCGATCATTGGACTGCAGATCAATGAGGCGGGTAAAACCCTGGCCGCGCAGCCATTGCAGCAGGCGCCACATGGCGCGGGCGCCACGCCGCGGCATGGCCTGTACCGTGAGACCCGGCCAGTCCTCGAACAGGGGCGCGTGGGCCGGTTCGGTGAGCAGCGTCACCGGCGCCGGACGGTGGTGCTCCAGCACGCGCCGGATCAGCGGCGTCACCAGGATCATGTCGCCTAGGGCGCCGAACTTGAGGATCAGGACTTTCATTCGAACTCGCCGGAACTTCTTTTTATAGCCACAGAGATCACAGAGAAAAAGCCGTGAATCGTAAATCGTGAATGGTAAATAGTAACAACATGTACGGCCGCACGATAAAACGATTCACTATTCACGAATTACGAATAACGGCAGTTTTCATCAGTTGCCGTCTATGTCGCGATAGCGTTCAACAACGATATTGCATAGCCCTGCCCCGTAACCCAGGCCGCTGGAGAGCTGCTTCAGGGCTTTCCGGCCCGTCTCGCCGTTCCAGGTGATCAGGGCGAGGACGGCGTAGACGGGCGCGGCCAGGAGTTTGCCCGTCAGCTTGGGCAGGAAACGGCACCAGGCGGCGAGGTTGCCGCGATCCCGGCGCCCGCGCAGCACATTGTTGATGGCGCCGGTGAAGTGGCGGTAACAGAGATAACGCAGGGTGCGGCGTTCCGGCGGCACCCGCTCGAACACCACGGCGTCGGCGGCCCACACGTGAGGGTTGCCCGCCGCGCGGGAGCGGTTGAAGAAATCGAAATCCTCGCCACCGATGAAATCGTAGAAGCGGTCGAAGCGCAGGCCCTGATCAACGGCCAGGGCGGCGCGGAACAGGACGTTGTTGCAGGCCACGTGCCGGGGCACCGTGCCGGCAGCCTGCTGCCGGCCGCCGCGCGCGTCCGCCGTCTCCTCCACGCCATGCACCGGCACCAGCGGCCCGGTCACCACGTCGGCGCCGTATTCCTGCGCGCTCCGCCACAGGGCACACAGCCAGTCGGGGGCGGGCATTTCGTCATCGTCGAGAAAGGCGATCCAGTCCGCGTCAAGTTCCACGGCGGTATCCAGCAGGCGGTTGCGCACGGCGGCCAGCCCGCGTTCAGGCTCCAGGGTGTAATGCAGAGGCCAGGGAAAGGCGGCCTGCAACTGCTTCACCTGTTGTCGGGCGGTACCCGCCGCATCGTTGTCCGCGACGATGACATGAACGGCCGCGCCCGCCGGCGCGTCCAGTCCGGCCACGGCGGCCAGGCAGTCCGCCAGCATGTGCGGCCGGCGCAGGGTGGGAATGCACACGGCCAGGCGGTGCTTGCCTGCCGCCGCCCCCGGAGCCGCGCCGCTGTTCACGTGCCGCCGTCCCCGGCGCGGGCGCTTGCGTAGACCTCCAGGGTGGCGTCGAGCATGCCCTGCAGTGTAAACGGATTGTGATCGGGGACAACGGGACGCTCGCGCAGGAAGCTCTACGCCAGCGCCGCCGCCGCGTCCGTATCCCCCGGCGGCACTTTGCCGGCGGGGAAGATGGCGCCGAGCACCTCGGCGGCGCCGCCGTGGTTGTAGGCGATCACCGGCACGCCCAGGCAGAGCGCCTCCAGGGAGGTGCGCCCGAAGGCCTCCGGTTCCCGTGCCAGGGAGAAGACGATGTCGGAGATGCTCAGGATCTCGCGCAAATCGTCACGGTGGCCGGCAAAGGAGACATGTTGTTCGAGACCGGCGGCCCGGGCCCGGGCCCGCAGTTGCCGCAGGAAGCGCCGTCGCCGCGGTGCCGTGCCGCCGACCAGCAGTCCCTGGACATCGAGACCGCGCGCGCGCAGCGCGGCCAGGACCTGGAGAAAATCCTCCTGGCCCTTCCAGCGGGTGATGCGCGCGGGCAGGGTGAGGAGAAAGCGGCCCGCCGGGCGCGGATGTTCACGTTCCCAGGTGTCCAGCCATGCCGGCAGCGGTTTGTAGCTGTAGGGAAAACGGGCGGGGTCGACGCCGCGGGGAATGACGACAATGCGCTCCCGATCCGTGCCGGGGTAATTTTCCAGGATGTAGTCACGGATGAAGCGGGACACGGCGATGACCACGTCGCCGCGGGTCATGATGCGGCTGTAGGCATTCACCGTGTACGGGCCGTGGACACTGGTGATGAACGTCGGCCGGGCAGCGGCGGGCATGCCGCGCAGGGCGAAGTGGCTGATCCAGGCCGGCAGCCGCGATCGCGCATGGACAATGTCGGCGCCGGCGAAAAGCCGGCGCAGCCTGGGGATGTGCCGCAGGGTGAACGGCGTCTTGACGCCCACGCCCAGGCGGACATGTTCGGCGCCGGCATCGTTAAGTTCCGCCTCGAGGCGGCCGCCCCCGGAGATGACCACGGCGCAGTGTCCGCGCCGCACCAGTTCCGCCGCCACCTCCACCGTGCCGCGCTCCACGCCGCCGGCCTCGAGGGCGGGCACGACCTGGATCACGTTAAGGGGTTGGCCGCTCACGAACGTTGCCGCAGGCGATCGAGAACCAGGGCGGCGCAGCGCCGTCCCTCGCGCAGGGGCGCGGGCGGCGGTGCCAGCGGCCGCCCCGCCAGCCAGTCCGGGTAGGGCACGGCCAGGCCGTCGGCGGCGAGGGAGTCCGTTGCCCGGCCGAGTCGCGATTCGCCCCGGGACGGGACGTCCAGCAGGCCCACCGCGGCGCCGGCGCTCAACGACTCGAAGATCATGGACATGCTGTCGCGGCTAATCCAGACCGTTCCCGCCCGCGCCATCTGCCCGCCCAGCCAGCCGGGGGGACAGCGGTCGAAGGGCCGGTAGTCCGGCCCGAGTCCGGCCAGGGCGCGGCGCGTGGCGGCGGGCGTGCGGGGCGAGTCACAGATCTGCCAGCGCAGCTCCTGCCGTGCCGTGATGGTGCGGATCTGTTGCAGCAGGCTGTCCAGGTCCCAGCGATAGTGGCGCGAGGGGCCGCCGATCAGGATCAGTCCCGTGCCGGGTTCGCGCACGGCGGCGGGGCGGACATCGTTCAGCGGTCCGCGGGTGACGATGACATTGGCGGCCGGCGGCGGGGCGTCGTGGGACGGGATCAGGCAGAAATCGAACAGCGCCAGCGGCAGGGAGGGCCGCATCAGGACGAGGCTGCGCCCGCCGCGGGCGCGGCGGGCGCCGATCAGGGGCAGATGGGTACGGTGGCCGGCGCCGATAATGAGATCCGGATCGGGCAGGTCGTCGGCAAAACGCGCGCGCCCCGCGAACAGGCCGGCGAACGCCTGCGCTGCCGGCGGCGCGTCAATTTCGTGAATGGAACAGTCGGCGAGTTCCGCCAGTGCCTGGATCAGGCCGCGGCTCTGGGCAACATGTCCCGCCCGGCCGTCGCTGATGCTCCAGAGGATCAGTGGCCGGGACGCGGACTCATCCACGACGGCGCCGGCGCTCCGGTCCGCCTGTTGTACGGGACGTTGCGGAGGATCGTGCAGTGGATTGGCGCGGCAACCCCGGCATCCGGCAGGTTACGACTTCAATACGAATTCCGCGCCGCAGTAGGGACATTTTGCCTCGCCGGTCTTTTCTATGGGCAGGTAGACCCGGGGGTGCGAGTTCCACAGGCTCATCTCGGGCAGGGGGCAGTGCAGGGGCAGATCGTCTGCGCTGACTTCGTAACGTTCCTGATCATTGGGGACGTGATCCCCGTGCCGTTTAACAGTGGTGGTTTCGTTCATGGCATTTATCCGTCTATGTGATCCAGCCAGTCCGCGTGTTCCTTGCGTTCGCCGTTGGCTTGCTGAAAGAAGAGTTTTTGCAGTTCATCAGTAACCGGGCCCTTGGTCCCCGATCCGATGCGGCGGTTGTCCAGCTCCCGCACCGGCGTCACTTCCGCCGCCGTGCCGGTGAAAAAAGCCTCGTCCGCGATATAGACCTCATCACGGGTCATGCGCGTTTCCCTGACCGTATAGCCGGCCTCCCGCGCCAGCGTCATAATGGTATCACGGGTGATCCCTTCCAGCGCAGAGGTCATCTCGGGCGTATAGATGACGCCGTCCCGGACGATGAAAATGTTCTCGCCGCTGCCTTCGGTGACGTAGCCCTCGTTGTCCAGCAGCAGGGCCTCGTCGTAACCGCACTGCACCGCCTCCTGCAGGGCCAGCATGGAATTGATGTAGTGGCCGTTGGCCTTGGCCTTGCACATGGAAATATTGACGTGGTGGCGGGTAAAGGACGAGGTGCGTATGCGGATGCCTTTCTCCAGGCCGTCACTGCCCAGGTAGGCGCCCCATTCCCAGGCCGCCACGGCCACATGGACCTTCAGATTGTCGGCGCGCAAACCCATGCCCTCGGAACCGTAGAAGACGACAGGCCGGATGTAGGCAGACTTCAGCCCATTGCGCCGGACCGCCTCGCGGCAGGCTTCATTGATGGTGTCCTTGTCCCAGGGCATGTCCATCTGCATGATATGGGCGGAGCGAAACAATCGGTTGGTGTGGTCGTGCAGGCGGAAGATGGCCGTGCCCCGGGCGGTTTTGTAGGCGCGCACCCCCTCGAAAACGCCCATGCCGTAATGCAGGGTGTGGGTTAGGACATGGACAGTGGCGTCGCGCCAGGGCACGAATTCGCCGTTGAACCAGATGACGCCGTCACGGTCATCCATCGTCATTATTGTTCTCCCGGACAAAGCAAACCAAAAACGGTTATTCCATCATATTTGCCCGTTTCCGCCAACTCGGCCTGTAACAGGCGCCCGCACTTGTAACGGGCCGGTCTCCCGGATAATGTATGGGCAACGCGCGGAACCCGCGCCCTTCATTGTCAATCACACCAAATGCCATGCTGGAAGACATCACACCTCCCGATGCCTGGGCCATGCTCAACGAGAACGAGGACGCCGTCCTGCTGGATGTGCGTGGGAAGGTCGAGCACGATTTTGTCGGTTGGCCGCTCGAGGCCGTGCTCGTTCCCTGGCAGGATCCGCCGGGGACGCCGGCGGATCCGGACTTCGTGGACAAGGTTGTCGCCGCCCTGAAACAGCAGCGTAGCGGCAAGGATCCGGCCCGGGACCTGACCGTCCTGACCCTGTGCCGCAGCGGCGCCCGATCCAGGGCGGCCGGCGAAACCCTCCAGGCCGCGGGATTTGAAAAGGTCTACAACGTGGCCGAGGGCTTCGAAGGCGACAAGGACGAAAACGGCCATCGCGGCAACATCAACGGCTGGCGCTTTTACGGATTGCCATGGGAGCAAACGTAACCAAAAGTGAGGAGTGAGGGGCAAGGCGTGAGGTGTAACAACGCCCCGGATTAAACGCCGTTTACCCCGTGCCAGTCACTCCTCGCCCTCTTCCTTCGGCGCGAAGCGGCGGCTGAAGAATAAACCAATCTCGAACAGGGCCCAGATGGGCACCGCCAGCATGACCTGGGACATGACGTCCGGCGGCGTCAGCAGCATGCCGACCACGAAGGCTCCCACGATGACGTAGGGGCGTTTGTTGGCCAGATCCTCCACAGTGATAATGCCGGTGGACACCATGAGGATGGTGGCGATGGGGATCTCGAAGGCCAGGCCGAAGGCGAAAAACATCTTCAGGATGAAGTCCAGGTAATGGCTGATGTCGGTCATCACGGTTACACCGGCGGGCACGACCGAGGTAAAGAAGGCGAACATTAGCGGGAATACCACCACGAAAGCAAAGGCCATGCCGGCGTAGAACAGGACAATGCTGGACAGCAGCAGAGGGTAAACGAGCCGTTTTTCCTGCCGGTACAACGCCGGCGCGACGAAGGCCCAGAGCTGGTACAGCAGGTAGGGCATGGTGATGAACAGAGCTACAAAAACGGTCAGCTTGAACGGCACCAGGAAAGGCGAGGCCACCTCGGTGGCGATCATGCTGGCGTTACCCGGCAGTTTCTCGATCAGCGGGTGTGCCACGGCGCTGTAAAGGCGGCTGGAAAAAGGCGTCAGGCACAGGAACGCGACCAGGAACACCAGGAGGCCGCGCAACAGGCGGCTGCGCAGTTCGATCAGGTGTTCAATCAGCGGCTGTTCCCGATCGTCGCTGCTGTTATCGTCGGTTTCGGTCATGAACGGCGCTGCGATCAGGTCTTGTTATTATCGTTGCCGGAGATGCGGTTGCTGTCCCGTTTTTCACGCTGTTCGCGCCGTTCGCGATCCGGCGCGATGTCCATGAGTTCGTCGACGTCGCGCAGGCTGCGAAAAAGATCCTTCTCCTCGTCGAACTGCAGTTCCCGTTCCAGTTCCTGCCGTGTCTGCACGACGAAACGTCGCACCGCCCGCGCCCAGCGGCCGACGTCGCGGATCAGGCCGGGCAGGCGCTCCGGCCCCACGACCAGAAGCGCCACGACGCTGATGATGACCAGTTCCCAGAAGCCGATGTCAAACATAAAGTCTGCCGGGCCCGCCCGGCCTGACGTTAAGGGGAATGAAGGGGTCGTCGCGGGAGACGACTAGCTCGTGCTGTCGTGCTGCGAGCTGGTCTGTTTCTCGTGTACCTCTCCCTCGATGACGTTGCCCTGCTGCCGGTCATCCTTTTCCCCGTGGGCGGGCTCCTCGTCATCGTCGTCCTGCATGGCTCCGCGAAAGCCCTTGATGGCGCTGCCCAGATCGCTGCCGATGGTGCGCAGTTTCTTGGTGCCGAACAGCAGTGCGACGATCAGCAGGATGACCAGTAATTCCGTGATTCCAAATTTCATACGGCACCTCCAGATTCGGTTGCGTGCATGGCCGCCATTATACGCCCTGACGGCCCTGCCTGATTCAGTGACTTATTTTGCCTTCCTTGAGGCTTTTTCCTCCAGGCCGGAGCGGCCGAGGCGGCGCTCCAGCTCGGCCAGGACGTCGTCGGGCGAAAGATCCAGGTGGGCGAGCAGCACCAGGGTATGGAACCAGACGTCCGCCGTCTCGTGGATGATGGCGTTCTTCTCGCCGGCCTTGGCGGCGATAATGAGCTCCGACGCTTCCTCGCCGATCTTCTTGAGAATGGCGTCAACGCCGCCCGCGTACAGCGTGGCGGTGTAGGAAGACGCCGGCGGGCCGTTCTTGCGGGCCTCCAGGATGCCGGCCAGTTCCTCGAGCACGTCGTTCACTTGTCCTGCCTCCGGTAAATATCCGACGGCGCCTTGAGCACCGGTTCCACGATTCGCCAGCGGCCTTCTTCCAGCCGCTGAAAGAAACAGCGGTGGCGTCCGGTATGACAGGCGATGTCGCCTTCCTGCTCCACTGATAATAGGACGGTGTCACCGTCGCAGTCGAGCCGGATCTCGCGCACGCGCTGGACGTGGCCCGATTCCTCGCCCTTGCGCCACAGTTTCTGCCGGGACCGGGACCAGTACACAGCCCGGCCTTCGCGCGCGGTCAGCGCCAGGGCTTCCCGGTTCATCCAGGCCAGGGTCAGCACCGCGCCGGTATCCGCTTCCTGGGCGATGGCCGGCACCAGTCCGTCCTCGTTCCAGTTCACCTCGTCCAGCCAGTCCCCGTCCGCCGCCATCTAGAGCCTCACCTCGATATGGTGGTCGGCCATCAGGCGCTTGGCCTCCACCACGGCGTGTTCGCCGAAATGAAATATGCTGGCGGCCAGAACCGCGTCCGCCCCTCCTTCGAGTATACCGTCGACCAGATGTTCCAGGCGGCCGACCCCGCCGGAGGCGATGACGGGGATGGCCACCGCTTCCGACACGGCCCGGGTCAGGGCCAGGTCGAAGCCGTCCCGGGTCCCGTCCCGGTCCATGCTGGTGAGCAGGATCTCGCCGGCGCCATATTGATCCATCTGCCGGGCCCAGTCCACGGCATCCAGGCCCGTGGCCCGGCGGCCGCCGTGGGTATAAACCTCCCAGCGCGCCTCGCCGTCCGCCTGCTTGGCGTCGATGGCCACGACGATGCACTGGGAACCGAAACGCTGCGAGGCCTCGTGCACGAATTCGGGATTCAGGACCGCGGCGGTGTTGATGCTGATCTTGTCGGCGCCGGCATTGAGCATGCGGCGGATGTCGTCCAGGGAGCGGATGCCGCCGCCCACCGTGAGGGGGATGAATACCTGGGCGGCGACGTCGGCAACCACGTTGACCAGGGTGTCCCGATCGTCCGAACTGGCGGTGATGTCCAGGAAGGTGATCTCGTCGGCGCCCTGTTCGTCGTAGCGGCGCGCCACTTCCACCGGATCGCCGGCGTCGCGGATATCGATGAAGCGCACGCCCTTCACCACGCGGCCGGCGTCCACGTCCAGGCAGGGGATGACCCGTTTCGCCAGGCTCATGGGCCCGGCTCAGTCATCGCGGCCGCAGCGCTCGTCGATGCGGGCCTGGGCGGCCTGAAAGTCCAGGGTTCCCTCGTAGATGGCGCGGCCGGTAATGATGCCCGCCAGACCCTCGTGGGCGATGTCGCACAGGGCCTCGATGTCCTCCATGCGGCCGATGCCGCCGGAGGCGATGACGGGAATGGCAACGGAGCGGCACAGTTCCAGCGTGGCGTCGAGGTTGACGCTGGTCATCATGCCGTCGCGGCCGATGTCGGTGAAGATAATGGAGGCGACACCCTCCTCCTCGAAGCGCTGGGCCATGTCGATAGCGTCGTGATGGGACAGCTTGGACCAGCCTTCCGTCGCCAGCTTGCCGTTGCGGGCGTCCAGGCCGACGATGATGTGGCCGGGGAATTCCAGGCATACGTCGGAGACGAAGTGCGGTGTGGTCACCGCGCGGGTGCCGATAATCACGTAGGAGACGCCGGCGTCCAGGTAGGTCTGGATAGTGTCCTCGTGGCGGATGCCGCCGCCCACCTGCACCGGGATCTGCGGGTGCGCCTCGACGATGCTGTGAATGATGTCCGCGTTGACCGGCTTGCCGGAAACGGCGCCGTTCAGGTCGACCACGTGCAGCCGCCGGGCCCCCGCTTCCACCCAGCGATCGGCGACTTCCGCCGGGTCATTGCTGTATACCGTCTCGTCATCCATGCGCCCCTGGCGCAGGCGCACGCACTTGCCGTCTTTGATATCAATGGCGGGGATCAACAACATGAAGGCATCCTACTGGGTCTTGTAGTGGTGGTAGAAGAGCGGGCTGTCGGCTTCGAATCGGGCTTGTAATCGTTGCTTGTCGGTTATGGTAGCATAGAAATATTTAGTATCTACGTCCAGGTATCGGGCATTCAGTGCGCTTCGTCCCAGTTCCGGCCGGCGCCGATCTCGACCTCCAGGGGCACGGCCAGTTCGGCGGCCCCGGTCATGAGCGGGACGATGGTCTCGCCGGCGGCTCCCGCCCGATCCTCCTCCACTTCGAAGATCAGTTCGTCGTGGACCTGCATGATCATTTTAATGCCCTGCTGTGTCTCCAGCACCTCCCGGTGGATGGCGATCATGGCGCGTTTGATGATGTCCGCGGCAGTGCCCTGCATGGGCGCGTTGATGGCCGTTCGTTCCGCATACTGCCGGCGCGCGGCGTTGCGGGAATGAATCTCCGGCAGATACAGGCGCCGCTTGAAAACGGTTTCCACGAAGCCCTGATCTTTCGCCCGCTCGCGGGTCTCGTCCATGTAGCGCTTGACCGCCGGGTAACGGTCGAAGTAACGGTCAACATAGTCCTTTGCGGCAGCGCGATCAATCCCCAGTTGCCGGGCCAGGCCGAACGGGGACATGCCGTAAATGAGGCCGAAGTTGATGGCCTTGGCGGCGCGCCGCTGTTCGCCGCTGACCGCCTCCAGTTCGGTGTTGAAAACCTCGGAGGCGGTGATGCGGTGGATGTCCCGGCCCTGCTCGAAGGCGCGCAGCAGGGATTCGTCGCCGGACAGGTGGGCCATGATGCGCAGCTCAATCTGTGAATAATCCGCCGCCAGCAGCACGCAGCCGGGCGGTGCGATGAAGGCGCGCCGGATCTTGCGGCCCTCGGGGGAGCGGATGGGGATGTTCTGCAGGTTGGGATCCGAGGAGGACAGCCGCCCGGTGGCCGCCACGGCCTGGTGATAGGAGGTGTGCACGCGGCCGGTGGCGGGGTTGATCATCTGCGGCAGGCGGTCCGTGTAGGTGGACTTCAGCTTGCTCATGGCCCGGTGTTCCAGGATCAAACGCGGCAGTTCGTAGTCGGCGGCCAGTTCCTGCAGCACGGCCTCCGCCGTGGACGGCTGGCCCTTGGGCGTCTTCGACAGCACCGGCAGCCCCATTTTTTCGTACAGGATGGACTGGATCTGTTTGGGCGAGCCGATATTGAAGACCTCGCCGGCCAGGTCGTGGGCCCGGCGCTCGATTTCCCCCATGCGCCCGGTCAGCTCCCGGCTCTGCTCCGCCAGCATGTTTGTATCGATCATGACGCCGTGGCGTTCCATCCGCGAGAGTATGGACAGCAGCGGGATCTCCATGTCCCGGTACAGGGCCGTCAGTCCCGGCTCGGCCTCCAGCTGCGGCCACAGGACGCGGTGCAGGCGCAGGGTGACGTCGGCGTCCTCGGCGGCGTAGGGCGCGGCCGTTTCTACCGGCACCCGGTTGAAGCTGACCTGTTTCGCCCCCTTGCCGGCCACGTCCTCATAGTGGATGGTGCGGAGGTCCAGGTATTTCAACGCCAGGGAATCCATGTTGTGGTTGCCGGCGGTGCTGTTGAGGACGTAGGACTCGAGCATGGAGTCGTGTTCGATGCCGCCCAGCACGATGCCGTGATTGGCCAGCACGCTCTTGTCGTATTTCAGGTTATGGCCCAGCTTTTTATGGCCGTCGGATTCCAGCAGCGGCGCCAGCTGTTTCAGCACCTTGTCGCGATCCAGCTGTGCGGGCGCTTCTTCGTAGTCGTGGGCCAGGGGCACGTAGGCGGCGCGGCCCGGCGCGACGCAGAAGGACACTCCCACGATTTCGGCCTGCATGTAATCCAGGCTGGTGGTCTCGGTGTCGAAGGCGAACAGCTCCGCCGCCTTGATGTCCCGGATCCAGCGGTCCAGTTCCTTTTGCGTCAGCACGGTCTCGTAATGGACGTCCGGCGCCCTGGTTTCCGTTGCGCCGCCTTCGCCGGGCAGCTGCTCCAGCCAGCGCCTGAATTCCCAGCGCCGGAAATGTTCCCGCAGGGCCGCCATGTCCGGCTCGGCGCGACCCAGGTCCCCGGGCCGGAGGTCCAGGGCCAGGTCCCGCTTCAGCGTCACCAGCTTGCGGCTCAGGGGCAGGGCATCGAGGCTGTCGCGCAGGTATTCGCCGACCTTGCCCTTGATTTCCCCGGCGTGCTCGATGACGCCGTCCAGGGAGCCGTACTGCTTGATCCACTTGGCCGCGGTCTTGGGGCCTACCTTGGGCACGCCGGGAATATTATCGACGCTGTCACCCACCAGGGTCAGGTAATCGATGATCCGTTCCGGCGGCACGCCGAACTTTTCCTCTACCCCGGCGGGATCCAGCAGGGTGTCGGTCATGGTATTGATCAGGTTGACGTGGTCATCGACGATCTGGGCCAGATCCTTGTCGCCGGTGGAGACGACCACGTCCAGGCCCCCTTCCCGCGCCTCCCGGGCGAGGGTGGCGATGACGTCGTCCGCCTCGACATTGTCCATCATCAGCAGGGGGAAACCCTCGGCGCGGATAATCTCCAGGAGCGGTTCGATCTGGCAGGCAAGATCATCCGGCATGGGCGGGCGGTTGGCCTTGTACTCGGGGTAGAGGTCGTTGCGGAAACTCTTGCCCTTGGCGTCGAAGACCACGGCAAACAGTTCCGGATCGTCATAATCCTTGCGCAGCTTGTGCAGCATATTGAGTACGCCGTAGATGGCGCCGGAGGGCTCGTCTCTGGAAGTGCGCAGTTGCTGCAGCTGGGGCACGTGATAGGCCCGGAACAGGTAGTAGGATCCGTCAACCAGGACCAGGGGTTTTTTCGGCATGTTTACGGGCGGCAACAGGATGATCCGCGGCCATTATGAATGAAATCGGTGGTGCTGCCCAATGCAATCGGCCCGCCGGCGCCAAAGGGCCCGGCGCCAGGGCGTTCGCAATTCTCCTGTTGCAGATTGGGACATAAGCAAGGAAGATCGGTCTAAACCATTACAAGATTTTTTACAGGTCAAGGCAATGAAACGAATACTGGTGCTTCTCTGCCTGCTGCTGGCGGCGGGCCGGTTGCCGGCCCAGAGCCAGGGCGACAA
>Ga0102944_1001913_pt1 | contig 12942 bp, 8 predicted proteins | sample SalPonD_shore_MG_FD_78172 | JGI IMG/M metagenome (GOLD analysis project Ga0102944, IMG submission 78172) | Salt pond soil microbial communities from South San Francisco under conditions of wetland restoration - Salt Pond MetaG... | ecosystem: Environmental > Aquatic > Marine > Intertidal zone >...
CCCGCCGAATGACCAGCGTGAAGATGCCGGTTTCGACGCCCGCCCCTGGTTTGGGCTGAAACGACCACTGCCTCACCGCCCGCGCGATCTTGTCGTTCACAACGGTATAGGGTGAGCGCTGTTGAAAGATGAGCGACCCCGGAACCACAAGACCACGATCATTGACTTCAAATATAACAACTATCGTGGTTCGTGCGGGCACGTTGCCGCCAAAATCAGATGAATAAAAGGTGAGATCGATTCTCGGTTGTCCCCGGCCCTCAGGTCCCGTCCACTGGACCCTGCCCGCCGCAAGGGATGACAGATTGCCCGGTCCCTGATTTCCCGCCTGCCCGGTTTGATCTTCCTGGGCGGCGCTGCCGGATCCGGACTGAGAGCCGGAACTGCTTCCCGGGGAGGCCGCCTCCCTGTCTAAAGAGGAGATGACCTGCTTGAGATTCTTCTCAAACTCAGGGTCTGCTTGAATCTTCTGTGCCAGATCCGTCACATCGGACTGCTCCATCTCTTTAGTTGAGATTCCCGAGCTTTGCATAGTCCGGTTTACCCAATCCGGTAATGTGGCCTGGTTTTCCGTTGCGGATGCCTGCGGCGCAAGTACCCCCTGATCACGGGGAGCGCTTTTTTGCCGTTCTCCGCCGGACGTGCGGCCATAGAGAAATTCCGGCGTATCGTAGTTCTGCGGGGAAGCGGCTTCACCGGATGAGGCTTCCGCCTGGGAGCTCCCGCCTGAGGAGGCGGAGGCGCCCGCAGAGGAAGAGGGGGCGGGGGGAGACGGCGCAGGTTGCGGTGCGGGCTGCTGTGGCCGCGCCTGTTCCGGGTGCTCGGCCGCCGGCCGCGGCTCTTGCGGCACAGTCTGGGGTGGCGATGGCAGTTGTTGCGGCAGAGGCGGCGTTTCAAGTTGCACGTAGAGCGGCCCTTTATACGGAGGCGGTTCGGGAAATCCCCAATGCAGCACTATTGCCAGCATGAACACGATCCCATGAAGCGCCAGCCCAAGGAAAACGCTTACTGCCAGCCGCTCTCGGTCTCTATATTCCATCATTGTGTTACCGGTCAGTTGATCCTGGTTGAGAAAGCGTCCGTAGATTTACGGCCTGATATCCGTTCTGTCTAAGAACATCCAGGACCTGCACCATCACATTGTAGGACGCGCCCTTGTCACCCTCGATAACGGCACTCTTCACCTCGTTCTTCCCGCCGCTTTCCGATGGAGCAAGAGCTGCAACAGCCTGATTCAACGTGGCAAGGGTGTGGCGTTGGCGGTTCAGGTAGATCTCATCCGGTGACACTACGGTTACCACAATTCGGTTCATGACAACCGGTTCTGAACTTGTGGAACTTGGAAGATCCAGCGCAATGCCGGGCGTCATCACAAAGGTACTTGAAACCATAAAGAACACCACGAGTTGGAACACAACGTCGATCATTGGAACCAGATCTACCACCGCCTGAGGTTTTAACCTCCTGCGAAACGTCATTGCGCCTCTCCTTTCAGGAGCAGCACCATCTCACTCACGCGGTTCTCAAGCCGGATAATGGAATGGTTCACCTTGTTTACCAGGTAGTTGTAAAAAATGACCGCCGGTATGGCTACTATGAGGCCAGCCGCCGTGGTCAAAAGCGCTTCCGCAATGCCACGCGCGAGAAGCGCGGGATTACCGCCGGCACCCTGAAAGTTGCCCAGTACGCCAAAGGCGCGGATGTTTCCGGTAACCGTACCGAGAAGGCCCAACAGCGGAGAAATATGCGCTATTGTGCCGAGGAACGAGAGATAACGTTCCATGCGCGGTATTTCCATGTTGGCCGCGTCCGTGATGGAGTCCTTGATAACCCCCGGTGAGTGTTGTCTATTCTCTATTCCCACCTTCATGAGATTGGCTACCGGGGAAGGATGCTGTTCGCAAATGCTTAACGCCTCGTCATAGTGTCCCTTGCCCAGCGTGGATTTTAGGCGTTGGATTATCTGGTTTTCGTCGCCCCTGATCTTCCGGAAGAAGAGCAACCGCTCAATAATGATAGCAGCGGCAACAACGGACAAAGCCAGAATGAGAACAAGGATTACTCCACCTCGTTCAATGAGTGATATCATCATGACGCTCCTTTCTAAAGAGAGACTTCTGTTTTGAGAATGAACCGGAACCCCGGTTCAATGAACGGGAAGTCGGATGTGACCTGGTCACCGATAGTGGGCCTGCCGCCTGAAATGATCGGAGCGAGCAAATCACTTGCTTCCGCCACAAGGCGTACTCCGTCTGTAACCTTCACAAACCCTCCCAGTCCGAGTCGCGGCATTACCGGTGAGTCATACAAATCGACCTCACTGGAAAAGTTAGCACCCCAGCGCTCAGATTTCTCGGTAGCCTCCGCACTCAGCGTAAATTTCTGCTCCGGCATGAGCGGCGTTCTATCCATCAAGTTTCCTGTCCACTCCATACGCAGGGCAAAGATGTTTCTCCGGAGAGCAAGAGAGAGCGTTGGCTGGAGGGTCTGGAGCGACTCCTGGGTGTATGGAAAGGAACTGGTAACCGTGTCGTAGGGTTGGAGCACCACCGCGTTTTCTGCAAATGCGTAGTTTACCGTCCCGTTCAGCGTGACCGCCTCCGGCATAATCTTCCAGGTGAATCCGCCCGTTCCGTACCATTCCCTGACGTCCTGCAGGTCTCCGTTTCCCTGCGCTCCAATTGCCAGAAGCGGTACATCCTGCCAGAGGCCCGTAAACGAAAGCTTTCTCACCCGGAAACCGCCCTCGGCCTGGAAACTCAACAGATCAGCGGCGTTTAGTGTTACGCCAAGATCAAACGGTATCTCAGCTTCATTGTCAAACGCCCAGTATCCGCCTATTCCACCGGAGAGGAAAATGGAATCACGGATGGAGGTTTCCATTCCCAGCCGTGCCTCAAGGGATTGATTGTCTGTTATACCGCTTTCTGAGACGTAACGGAAGTTGTAGCCGGTCCTCAGGCGTAATGTGAACTTCTTGAGATTAAATCCGGCCGTAAGGGCTGGCCTGGCGTACACCTCTGCTTCCCGCGGTGGTTCTATGTTTTGCTTTACTGAAAGAATCTTGCCGGTGCTTGCGGCATCCACCGCCGCCTTAAAGAAAAGCAGGTCCGTGGGGGTGTAGATGAGGCTCCCGGTTCCGGTCAGGTAACGGTTATCAACGGCGTAGTAGTCATTGCTGCCCTGAAGACCGTTCTGTTCCTCCCGGAAGGTTGCTTCCGTCTCTGCATCCAGCACGTCTCCATCTCCGGCAACCCAGCCGGAGATAACGTCTTCAGTGTTGAAATAACCCGCTCCCGGTTTTTCAAAATTGTATCCGTCCAGTCCCTCGTGGGAAAAGTTGAACCGAAAGCGCGGATTAGAACCAAGTTTGTAAAGGCTAAGAGCTCCCAGAATATGGTTCATGCTGCCGGCGCCGAGCACGCCGTCAGAAAAGAAAGAAGATTCGGTGTTGCCGGTTACCCTGCCTCCCGCCGGACTTCCGGGAGCAGGCAGATTGAACGCGGACTCTGCAATTTGTAAATCTGATTCCTGCGGCAGCGGGATCTCCATGTGCGGCGTCTCCAGCGCACTGCTTTCCGGCAACACTGCCTTTACCACGTCAGTGCGGAGCTCCGGCACCTCCAGCAGTTTGGTTGGAAGGCGAATCTCCGTATCTTCCGGCGCGGAAGGGCCTGCCTGGAGCGCGGACGGTCCCGTATCCTGCGCGGTGAGAAGTGAAATAAATGCAAGCATATAGACGACAATTGCTGCTTTACGTTGAATTCGCATTCGTCTATCCTTTCAAAAGCTTTTTCGCTTCCGCAGTCCATTCTGAGTCGGGGAACCGCTTCTCCAGCTGATTGACCAGTTCTTCCACCTGCGCCTGCTTGCCGGCCAGCGACATCATTTCCGCAGCGCGGTAAAGTGCGTGGGAAACCAGATCGCGGTCCGAGGGATGAATGGTGGCGGCCTGCAGAAAGAGGTTGGCCGCCTGCTCCGTGTCCCCCAGCCGGTAACGATACTCAGCCAGAAGAAATGTTGCCTGCGCCGCCCTGGCCGGGTCCGCCTTCTGTTTTGAAGCAACCGCCTCCAAAAGCGGGACTACCAGGCTCTCATTCACCGAGCTCCCGCTTCCCTCATAAATGACCATGCGGGCAAGATCAATGATTGCCTTACGCCCGGCATCGGTCTCCGCCCGGTTGTTCTCATCTATGCGCACCCAGAGCGCAGCTTCCCGTTCAGAAAGGCCCCCAATTAGCAATACAAGTTCATCTGCCTTTCGGCGTGCCCCGGCCGCACGGGCCTGTTCAGGGTACGCTGCAATAAACTCCGTGAGTACGTTCAGCGCTTTGCGGTACTCACCCTGGTTCCCGTATACGTCTGCGCTGCGCTGCATGGCGTCTGCCCGGAACGGGCTCTGACGATACTCGTCTATGAGTTTCTCCCACAGAAGGAGGGCACCGGACGCCTCACCTAAGTTGTAGGATGCTACCCCGCCCCAGTAGAGCGCCGCATGGAAGAGGCGCCCGTCCGGAAAATTGGACCGATACTCAAAAAAAGCATTCCGTGCGTCCTCGAACTTGTTGTGCTGCAAGAGAACCTCGCCGCGTTTGTACATTCCCTCTTCGGCCAGCGGACTCCGCGGATATTGCTGATAAAGGTCACGATAACGGCTCACAGCTTCATCAATGCGGTCCATCCTTAAAAGCACTCCGGCGTACTCATACATAGCGTCATCTGCATACTCAGAGGAAGGATGATCAATGAAGACATTCCGGAACTGAAGCCCCGCTTCTTGAAGCCGATCCATGGCGTTCAGGGTTTGCCCCAGCAGGAAGGTCCCCTCCACCTGCAGCGGTTCCGGCGGACGCATCGCGTTCATCCGGTTCAGGTATTGTTCCGTCCGGCCGTAGTCCTGAAGAGTGAACGCGCTCCAGCCCGCAAGGTATGCGGCACGGGGAGCAAATTCGTTGGTGGGCGCGTTGGCAATAAGCAAATCAAACGAGTCAATGGCTTTCCGGTAGTCACCCAGGCGGTAATGTGCCCAGCCACGGTAATAGAGTACGTATGGACCAATAACCTGGAGATCGGGCTTTGAAGAGATGGCTCGCAACTGCTTTGCACTTGCCGGAACGCGCTCCAGATACGAAAGCGCCTTGCCGTAGTTTTTTCGAGAAATCTCTGAAAGTCCGTACACGTATTCAGCCTGTACGTAGACCTCAGGGCGCTTTTCTTGCAGATCCGGGTAATCGTCAAAAAGCCTCGCCGCCTCGTTGAGCGCTGCATCATACTGTCCAACGGCAAAGAGTAGCTTCACGTATTCAAGGCGGGCGTCTATGTTGCCCTGGTTCAGCGGAATGTATTCACGGAGCGCCTGCAGCGCCTCTTGATTTTCGCCGCGCTCACGGTGAATGGTTGCTGAAAGCCACAGGAGATCCTGGCGATACGCGCCTACTTTTCCAGTGGCCAGCTGATCAGAGATGACGGTAAGGGCGCGGGCGCCGTCATTTGACTTATAGAGACTGAACGCATACTGGTAGACCGCTTCTCCATAGTGCTGGGTTTCCGGAAAGTCTGAAAGAAGCTCGAAGAAAGTTGCCCCGGCGCGGCCCCATTCTCCGGCCCGCGTGTAAACGGAGCCAAGCTGAAAAAGCACTTCGGGATGTCCCTTTCCCTGTTCTTCAAGATAGGACGTAAGGAGGGAAATTGCGCGTGCGTCGTCTCCGCGCCGCTGGTAGAGCTCAGAAAGGTAGACGGGAACAATGCTTTCTACGGGAACGGTAGAACGCAGATCCCAGAGACGCTGGAAATAGAGTTCTGAGAGATCGTACTTACCGTCCTTGTAGGCGTCTATTCCTACCCGGAGCCAGAACTCTTTCAAGATGTCAGTTCGTCCGGCAAGAGCCTCTTCTGCCTGGCGGAGAACGTCAAACAGCTGCTCTTCATTTCCGCCTGTGCGCGCCATTTGAAAGAGGCGTTGGAACGCCACGGTGGCTACGCCCGGTGATGCATTTTTCAAGCTTCCGTAGAGCTCCCGTGCCGTAGCAGTGTCTCCGGTGGCGCGGTACGCCTCCGCCGCATAAAGCGTAATATTGTCCTTCCAGGACGAGGTGATCTCTGCGGTATTCAATTTTTCATAGAGAGTGAGGGCGTCCTGATAACGCTCCTGTTCAAGATAAAGTGAAAGCAGAAGCGCAACGGCGTAATCTTCCTGTTCCGGACGAGAGGTTTGCGAGACAAGCAGTTCAAGCATGGTTAGGGCATCTGAAGTTTTGTCCCGAGCAACATAACTGAGGGCAAGGTATAGCCGTGCCTGGGACTCCTCTTCGGGTTGTCCGCTTCCGGAAAGGTATTCTTCAAGATTTGTAGTGGCTCTTTCGTACTCACCGAGATGATAGGCAACAATGCCCTTCCAGAACGGTATGTAGTCCAGGTACTGCGTGGATCTGAACCGAGTCTCTACCCGCTGGAGGAGGTCGAGGGATTCCTGAAATCGTCCCAGGCGGTAAAGCGCCACGGCCTTTCTGTACTGCGCGTCAGGAACGTACTCTGAGAGCGGATACTGGCGGGCCAGCACGTCATAACGTTCAATGGCCAGTTCGTAATCCTGATTCTGGAATCGGTTTTCTGCCTGCTGGAATATTTCCCGCGCCGAGGTTTGGCCATATACAACAAACCCCAGGACCAGCAACATCCCGACGAGGAAACGCCGCTTCATATGGACATATCGTATCTCAGCTAACGAGAATATTCAATCACAGGCGGTACACACGCATCTTCGGCCCGCACACGCACCAGATGAATGTCATCACCGGGATATCGGTCTTCAAGTGATTTCACGCTTGTTTCCACGTTACGTTCCATTACGCTGACTTCAAACGTTCCGTCCGCCTTGAAAAACGGGAAAAGCACTACCACGTGCACGTGCTGTCGAAGCGGGGGATCACTTCCAAACTCCTTGTTCACGCTGCCAATGTAGAAGTTTCCCGGCTCACGCACGGCAAGGAGATAGAGAATGCGGTCCAGCTCCGAAATTTTGAAGCCAACATCTTCAACGTAGCGCGAAAAGGGCACCGAACGCACATCTGCGGCCTCCGGACCAATATCCGCACCCGGATACTCTACCCGCAAGAACGCGGTAGCAATGTTTCTGGACCAGTCAAGCCCAAAATAGGGGTCACGCTCATCTTCCCGGCGCCGACTGTAACGGTGCCCGCGTGTACCAAGCTGTTTTTCCTTGAGCTCGTCAATGGTAAGGTAGTTGCCGGTCGCCGGTTGATAGATGGAGTCCGCCACCCATTTTGCAAATCCAGAACAGTTAAATCCAACTTGATTCTTCTGCAGGACCAGACTCTCAATGAAAACCAGCCTCCCTTCCTCATCCATTGCGCCGTCTTCCGCATCCGGGAGCGTGGAAAGTGCGGGACGAAGAGTTGAAACCATTTTTCGCACCGGCTCGTAAAGCGAAAGATCTTCCGGCGGAAAGAGAGCGCCCCAGCTCACAATGCCGGATGTCATTTCCATGACATCAGAAAACGGCAGGAAGAGCACGTCTGGAAAGGCGCGAGCAACCGGTACGCCGCTGTATACCCGTTCTCCGGCAAGGTAAAGATCCATAGTGGTATGGTCTCCTGCCGGAAACATTCTCACAAAGAAGTCCGGATTGGTCTGGATAAACACCTTGGCCTGCACAAATGCGCCGTCTTTCCGGTTCCGCTTAATGATGTAGCTTCCCTGACTGAAGAGCGGAAAGCGTCCTGCTGCCTCATTAATAAAGAGAAGGTAAAACGATGTTGCGTTGGCTCGAACTTCAAACTTGACATGCCGGCCATCGGCGTTCTGCACAAACACCTGACTCCCCACCCGGATTGCTTCATCAGACGGTGCAAGAACAACGCGCCGAAGCGCCTTTCTCACGTCAGTGTTGTCCGGAAACAGCGGTTCACGGGCAGTATTAAACGGCAGAGCGCCGGCCGAGGCAGGTGCCACAAGAAAGGAAACAAGAATTGCAAAAAGCGCGGCCACCAATGACCGAGGGAGATTTCCCCATCGGTCGCCGCTGTTTTGGCGGCCACTGTATTTGTTCACATAACCTCCAGCCGCGACCGGGCGCGGTAGGTAGCACGGTCAAGCGCGTAGAGAGGAGGAACCTCTCTGACACCGTGGCGCGGAGTACCGTTTGCCCACGAGCCGTAGAGCTCTGCCAGACGCCGGCGGCACGCTGCTATATCCTTACTATTTTTCAATCTGCAGAACTCCTGCCGGGCGTCTGCACCAAGAATTACGGGAGAACGCGCCCATTGAATAAGGTCTCGCATGCGCACCGCAAAACGAAATCCGTCTACTTCATGATTTTCGTCATCTTCTTCCCCCGCTTTGAGCGCATTGTAGCGGGCAGTGTGAGCGTTGGAGCCCAGAAGCGGCAAAACTCCACTCAGAAAGCGGGGAGAGAGTACGGCCGCGCCGGTTGAAATAAATCTTCCTGTTGTTGGCGGATTGCTGGACCTATCCTTTTCACCGATAACTTCAGCAGCAGCAGACGCGGAAACAGCCTTGACGGTAAGTTCTGCGTCACGAGTTGCGTGAAGGCCAATCAGGTCAAGATCACAAACCCGCGCAAGCGGATTGGTAAGTGGCACAAACAGAAGCATATCGTAGCGTGAAGCAATTGCCCCGTCAGCCTGACCGGTGCCGAGCAGCACCACGGCAGCAAGCATGCTGGAAGTGTAGACATAAGGGCGCAGCGTTCCGTCGGTGAGGATGGTACCGTGGGCGTCCCGAACGGGCAGGTCTGGATAGACAACAAGGTGCACGTGATCCGGCCGCAAACCAAAATAGTGGCGCCTTCGCAGTAGGTGTTCCACTGCCGCAGCGTTGGTTTCCGCACTCACTATGTACCAGCGCGGCTGTTTCCCGTATTCATATGAAAGCGCACGAATCCGCTCTCCAGTCAGCTGAAGAGCCGAAACGCCGCGCCCCGGAGAGAGCGGCTGCAGAACGGGATGCGCTTCCGGGCGCCCGGCCCAATCCGGCAGCGGGCTCACAACGGCCAGCCCGCTGGAGGCAAGCACTTCCTCTGCGGCCTCACGAACCTCTTTTTCCCGCGAAACTTTACCTACGAATCGCGCTTTTCCGCCTCCGCGCGTCACGCTCTCTACCGGAAAAGCCGAGGCGCCGTCCACGAATGTTATGTCAAGCAACGGGCGAAAGGCGGGAGAGTACCAGCGGCGCATCTTCTGCTCAAGATCGCGGCGAATTGCGGCTCCTCGCCGCTGCCAGCCGGCCAACAGGACCCGCTGTTCCGCAGGAAATCCTTCCGGCAGCATGAGTCTTTCCAGTTTTCGTGACGCTTCGCGGTTTTTGACCGAAATATCCAGAATCGTTTCCCGCAATCGCTGTATGTTAGCCTTGCGGTCCGCTTTACTGCCGCTTGCTTCCTCTAATATCTTCTGCGCTGCCCCTTCAAGGGTGAACATGCGCTTTTGTATGAGGTACTTAATACGAAAAAGGATTTGCAGATCCCGCGGAGAATAAACCCGCCGGCCCGCCTTGTTTTTGGGCGGAGAGAGCATTGCTACCTGCTGCTCCCAGTATCGCACTACGTGCGGCTTCACACCCAGCGCGTCACAAACCTCTCCTATGAGAAAGCGGCGCATAGCTACCTCGAAGAATCACGGAGCTCCATCCGGAACGGTACCAGCGAAAAACCAAGTTCCCGCCGTATCTTATTACGAATATAGCCCAGATAGCTCTCCGGAAACTTCTTTGTTCTGTTTACAAAAAGAACAAACTCAACCGGATTTGTCCGGGTCTGCGTCATATAGCGAATCTTCCAGCGCACGTTCCGGGCGGAGGGCGGTGGGGTTTCTTCTACCCAGCCGGCAAGACGCTGGTTCAGTTTCCCCGTCTCCACTCGATGGTTGAGCTGGCTATGAATCTGTGCCGCACTGTCCAGCAATTTCTCGAAACCGGTATGTTTGAGTGCGGAAAGCGGCAGCACCGGGGCAAAATGCAAAATGGGAAAGACAAACTCGATCCGGTCCTTTACTGCCTGAAACTGATTGGGTACACCGTCGGTCAGATCCCATTTGTTCAGTACCAGAATAATTCCGCGGCCACGTTCTACTACAAGATTTGCTATCTTCTTATCCTGATCCGTAAGACCCTTCTCTGCGTCTATGAGAAGCAGTACCACGTCTGACTCGGAAATGGTGGAAATAGCACGATTCACCGAGTAGTATTCTACGTCTTCCCGCACCTTGCTCTTGCGCCGTATTCCTGCGGTGTCAAGAATCCTAAACGGCCGCCCTTTCCAGAGGAATTTTCCTTCAACCACGTCCCGGGTTGTTCCGGGAATATCTGAGACAATCGAGAGTTCGCTATCTGTGATGGCGTTCAAAAGCGTCGATTTTCCGGTATTTGGCTGACCCAGGATTGCAAGCTTCACTTCATCACGCGGATCCACGCGCTCACGTGGTACCGCTCCTTCATCCGAGCCGGACGCCACGGCTGCTGCACCAGGCGCCGGCTCTGCCGCGCGGGCCTCCCGCACCGTTTGGGCAGCATGTTCCTCAAGCGCGGAGATGCGTTCAATCACCACCTCCAGCAACGCGGAGATGTTGAGACCGTGCTCTGCGGAAATGGGCACCACGTACTCAAAGCCGTACTGGTAATAATTCCAGGCGGCCTGTTCCCGTTGCGGGTTGTCTACCTTGTTCACCACCAGCACTACCTTGTCCCGATACGGTTGCAGGGAACTGAGAAACTCCTCGTCCTCAAGCGTAACTTCAGTTACGTCCATTACGAGCAGGATTAGGTCCGCTCGTTCCGCGGTGGCAAGGCTCCTTCCGGTTACCAGCGGATCAAAGCCGTTACGGCTGGATGTAAGACCGCCGGTGTCCGCCAGTTTCATCTCGTGCCCGCCCGCAAACCACGAAGCCTCTACCGTGTCACGCGTAACGCCGGGGGTAGGATCCGTTATGGCGCGCCGACGGCCAAGAAAACGGTTGTAAAGTGTAGACTTGCCCACGTTGGGTCGGCCGAGAATGGCCACCAGTGGGGTTTTTATTTCAATAGACTTTGATATCAAATCTTTTCTCCATTAGATCCTGGACAAACTTGTCAATTTCCTGGAAAGAGCGCATATCCAGAACCTGCCCAACCAACTCTTCCGCTTCAACCATGGAAACGGAACGGATAATGCGCTTCACTTCCGGAATACCGGAAGCACTCATGCTGAACTCGTCCAGTCCAAGTCCAAGCAGTATGACCGTTGCCAGCGGATCCCCGGCCATCTCTCCGCACATTCCAACTGAAAGACCCTGAGCGTGGGCGTTGTCAATGACCAGCTTTAAGAGACGCAAAACGCCGGGATGAAACGGCTCATAGAGATAGGCAATCTTCTCATTGCCACGGTCAACGGCAATGGTGTATTGAATGAGATCATTTGTGCCAATAGAAAAGAAATCTGACTGCTTGGCAAGCACATCCGCCGTCATTGCGGCAGAGGGAACCTCAATCATAATTCCTACGGGAATTTCCTCATCAAAGGGCACATTTTCCGCGCGCAGCTCAGCACGAACCTCTTCCACTACTTCCATTGCCTGGTGAAGTTCTTCCACCCCTGAAATCATGGGAAACATGATCTGGAGTCTTCCGTTCACCGATGCGCGAAAAAGGGCCCGCAACTGGGTTCGGAAGAGTGCCGGCCTTGAAAGGCAAAACCGGATGGCGCGCCAGCCCAGGATAGGATTCTTTTCACTCAAGCCTTCAAGGTCCGGTGCTACCTTATCGCCGCCAACATCAAGCGTCCGAATGGTCACTGGCTTGTCTCCGACGGCCTGCAGCACATAATTGTACGCGGCAAGCTGCTCTTCTTCAGTTGGAGCCCGCCCGGGCTGCAAAAAGAGAAACTCACTTCTAAAAAGGCCAATGCCGTCTGCTCCATGGGCGGCTATGGCGTCCACCTCCTCCGGCACTTCAATGTTGGCTTTAAGCGCAATGAGCTTACCGTCGCGCGTTTCCGCCGGCAGATCGTTTAAATCCATGAGCTGAACTTCACGCTTCCGCCACTCTTTCTGAATGCGCAGAAATCTCTGTTCGGTCCTGGAGTCCGGCCGGAGAATCACGCGCCCGCGGTTACCGTCAACAATGATACGGTCTCCGCTAGATGCCAGCTGCGTAATATTGGAGAGGCCCAGAACGGCCGGGATCTCAAAAGAACGCGCTAGTATGGCCGTGTGAGACGTGCGCCCGCCTGCATCCATGGCTATTGCCTTCACCATACGCTTGTTCATAGCTATTGCGTCTGATGGAAGAAGGTCATGGGCAACCAGGATGACCTCTTCAGACAGGTCTGAGAGAGAGATCTTCTCCCGGTACATGAGGTGGTTGAGCACGCGCTTAGAAACATCGTGAAGATCCGCAGTGCGCTGCCGCAAATACTCATCTTCCGATGAACTCAATTTGTCTATTAAGTCGTTAATAGAACGATAGAGAACCCATTCAACATTGGTGTGCTCCTTCCAGAGCCGCTTATGCACAGTGTCGCGGAACTCAGGATCTTCGAGCATAAGCACGTGCGAGTCCAAAAGCTTCGTACTGGTTTCATGCGCTTGTTCTGAGCTCTGAACACGGAGCTCTGAGAGCTCTGCCTTTGCCTTCTCCACGGCCGCCTGAAAGCGCTCGAGTTCTTCCGGCAGATCATCCGGAGCCACCTGGTATTTGGGTATGACGGGACTGTCGTCTTTATGTACGAATACCGTCCCTATAGCTATGCCAGGAGACACAGAAATTCCAGCGAGCTCATCCATTGTGGAATCACTATACGCCCATTCCACGCCAGGTGTCAAACTGACACTCGCCGGCAGCGTTGTGTAGTGGCCCGAAGACTGGGTAATTTGAAGCAGCAGGAGATTTCAGGGCGTAGTTCTCGGTGGTACCCATGAGGTACTTCAGGAG
>Ga0102944_1001914_pt1 | contig 12936 bp, 14 predicted proteins | sample SalPonD_shore_MG_FD_78172 | JGI IMG/M metagenome (GOLD analysis project Ga0102944, IMG submission 78172) | Salt pond soil microbial communities from South San Francisco under conditions of wetland restoration - Salt Pond MetaG... | ecosystem: Environmental > Aquatic > Marine > Intertidal zone >...
GAGCATTATTCGCTAAGCTGATTGGTGCCAAACCCCAGAATATCGCCTATTCATTTGGGAATTCTGTTGCTTTCAGTTCTGTCTTATCTGGGTTTGATTTTGACTCAGGTGAGAATATCATCTACAATGCTTTAGATTTTCCTTCATTTCCCGCATATATTATGGCTCAGGCAGAAAAACAGCTGGATTACCGCGTAGTTCCTGAGAAGAATGGTATAATTGAGGTAGCGGATTATCTGGATGTAATTGATGATAATACTCGATTACTGACTGGATGTGAGGTATCATCCAACACAGGAGCGAGATTAAATACCAAAGAATTAATTGAAATTGGTCATCAACATGATATTCCCGTCTTTATTGATACCTATCAGTCTACGGGGGTTATTCCGACTGATGTCAAATCATTAGATATTGATTTTCTGGCCAGTGGTTGTTTGAAATGGTTGGTTGGTGGGTTTGGAATAAGTTTCCTCTATATCCGAGATGATTGGCTACATAAATTAAATCCCGACTCCATCGGTTGGATGGGAATTGAGGACCCTTTTCAAGATCTCTATGATAAACTACGCACGGAACTCCATCGACCATCAGATGCGACAAAATTCCAATATGGTACTCCCTATCCATTTGGAGCAGCTTCAGCAGTTGCTGGGATGAAAATCATCGATAAACTAGGAATACAGAGGATCTATCGACATGATATGAAGATTACTGATGAGATAATCAATGAAGCCCAAGCAAGAGGTCTCGAGGTCCAAACCTCCGTGGATCAAGAGAAAAGGGGATCAATTGTCAATATCAAGGTAAATAATGCAGAAAATGTAGTTCAGCAATTACAGGAAGAAGGGTTTATTCTTGATATGCGATCGAATGGAATCAGATTGGCACCTCACTTTTTCACTAATTCGATGGATGTTCAGACACTATTCGACCGCCTAGATCTATTTCCTGAGCTCTGATATTTTTCTCTTCTGTAAAATGAATGGGATCATATTATGAAAATAATACGTTCATTTAAGAACTAACAAAACGATACTAGTGTATGAAACGAGTACTGTCTTCGTCACTTGATGAAATAAGCTTACAGGATGTCAGGAAATACTTACTGGAACAGAAGACAGAGTTGAACGAGATTAATCTGTCTAAATTACCAACAGATCATCAATCCGATCAGGTTACTTCTTTCATCAAAATGGCATTGAGTGAGACCAATCTTCATCAATCAGTCAACATCCGACCCAAGAAGCTGATAATTGCCGGTCAGTAATTAATTGGTAAAATAATAGTAATCCTCATCAACAATATATCGACCGATATAACCCTTATCCACCAGTTTTTCCAATTTTAATCGAACCTGAAATTCTTTATCCTTTAAGATATCAGCAATCTGATTGGAAGAGGCATTTTTCAACCGGATCAATTCCTTAATTACTGGATGATACTCAGAATCCAAATGCAGCAATGTCATGGGATCTAATGGTTTTGTTGGATCAACTCTGGTCGTCGTCATCTCCACACCCAGAAGATCGACAAGGTCATCATAGAAATCATCGAAGAAACCTTCATTTCCTCGCCAGGCATCAACCTCGTTCCCAAACTGTTGAAGAAATCTCAGACCAATCTCAGATAATTCTGAGGGTTGTTTGATTTTTTCATTTGTACTCAAGACAATGGTTATCGGTCCACGCTTTTGAAAGAAGAATGTATACTGACCAGTTGAAAGTACTGTTGGGTATCGACCAGTGATCTCAATAATAAAACCCTGAAGTGCTGTGAACATTCCAGTAATCAAATTCTTTGGGGGTGCAGTGGGTGTAAAATACTGATTATAGATACATCTCCCATCATCGAGCATAATATATAATGAATTAACACGCATATTAATCACGATTCTCGAGTTTATCTGCGATTTCCATCAATGATTTGGAAAATTCAGATTCTCGATTAATGAGATAATGTATTGGTCGAGGTTTATTTTCCAGAGGTTTGTTCATCTCTGAGAAGGCATACTCCAATTCAGTATTGATTAAATTCTCATCATGCTGGATAATACCCAACAGATCGATATTTGATCTCCCAAGATGTTGGATAATTCGATTCTGGATCAATTCTGAGGTCCTAGCATCTCCACCTTTATCAAGAAATGATTTCGGTACCTGATTAACCACAATACTAGTTCGCGGTCTAAGAGCCTTATGTATGGTTTTGAGGAAATGATAGGTTCCGTTGATATCTGCATTTACTAATCTCAGGAGTAGTAAGAGATGATCAGCCGTAGCAACTCCATTGATACTATTTGTTGATAATCCTGGAGGAGTATCAATAATCACATAATCAGCATTCCACGGATCATTAGGCAATTGATTTCTTATGATCCCCATCAACAGGTAGAGATCATTGAGTAAGTCCTCCTTACTCCTTTGACTCATTTCGGAAATACCTTCACCGGAAATATCTGCCAATGCAAAGTAGAATTTTCCATTTGCATTTTTATCATCTAAGAGATAGGTTGCATCAAAGATAACATCTTCGAAATCACAATTTCCCAAGAACAGATCATTAATTGTATTTTCCTGACGACCAGGTGCGAAAGTCTGCAATGATGGGGCATTTAGATCCAGGTCTATTACAACCACACAGTAACCACGAGTAGCTAATATAGCTCCGAGGTTAACTGCAGTACTTGTTTTACCCGACCCACCTTTATGACTATGGATCACTATTGACTGTGTCATCTTGACATCAACCTGATCCAATATATGTTTCTTAAGTTGATTGGATTCGATCCATTCAATCCGAAACTTGGTGAGATATTTAATTAGAGATCTCTGATTTTCGGTGAAATATGGAAGTTCCTCGGGTTAAATTGTCTCTATTGATGAGATAATCAGGATTGGATAGTCGCAATAAACTATTGAATTTAGCAATATAATCTGAAGAGATAGGATTACCATTCAGTGTGATCCACTGTATTTGTTTGAATATCTCAATAATAGGATAGGGAATTTCCTCAATTAGATTGTTCTCCAGATCAAGAAATTTGAGATCTTTGTTGGTCTGGAAGATATTCAGATCAATTGATTGTAAATTATTTCTTGAGAGACTTAATCGTTTCAGGTTTCTCAAATTGACAAACGCAGTGGCATCAATCCGCGTTATATTATTTCCTGCAAGCAGGAGTTTCTCCAATTTACTACAATTACGAAAAGTCATAGATAATACCTCAGTCAATTCATTATTGGTGAAATCACAATGTCTGAGATCACGTTGTGTAGTCAGAAGATCAAATGGTAAAGACCGGAGCCTATTACCTGATAGATTTAGATACTGTAAGTTCTGAAGAAATAATAATGTATCATGATGTAATTGCTCGATTTTATTTCCAGATAAATCAAGTTCTTCCAGCCTGAGAAATCCGGATAACGCATCGACAGAGATTTCCTTAATGAAATTATCTGCAATTCGTAATTCTAGGAGATTAGGTATTAAAATGACATCTTCAGAATTTAGAAAATCAATTTGATTATGATTTAATTCAATTTGATGGAGATCAAACATCCCTATGTAGGTAGATGCAGAAAAACTGGAAATGTAATTATGATTCATTTTCAGAATTTTTAATTTTGGAGTGATTTTGCGTAATGGTACACACATTGAGGGAACTTGATTATATGAAACATCAAGCACTTCTAAATTGGGGAGGATTGGCATGTCCAATTGCTCAATTTTATTCTTATAGAGGTATAGTTGCTCTAATTGTACCATAACTCGTAGTTGTTCTTTTGGTATGTGATTAAATTTATTCTTCCCAAGATTGAGATATTTTAGTTGCGGAAGAGAGGAAAATATATCAGAAGGAAGCTCTTCAAGCTTGTTACCAGATAAATCAAGGTATTCAAGTGATTCACAAAGATCAAAGACATCTTCTGGCAGAGTTTCAATCCCCAGATGAGATAGATCTAATTGTATTAAATCATCCTTTCTCAATTTAGTATTACCATTTGACAAGATAATGTTTTCATATTCTTCTAATTCCAATTTATCAAGAATAGAAGCTAATTGGATAATGTCCTAACCCTCCAAATGTAATTTATTATATCTTACCTGAATTGTTTTTATTTAAGTTCTATTAAAATTGAGAAGCTTTCGAAATCAAGATTATGAGAATAACCTCTATTTCAACTGTTTTTGACAAAATAGAGGATCAATCAAACTTTTCTCATTCAAAATCACTAAAATTGTAGAAAGCCGAGATCAAATCAATTTTTCATGATATTTTCACGAACAATAGATTTTAGACTATAGAAATCAAAGATTTTCGACATTATACTTCTTCAACACGTAAAATTGGGAGAAATTGCGTAGGTATTACTCTTATTGTTACTTCCAAGATAATAACTATCAATTATCTGTCTCTTAAATTTTATATTTCCAGCAAATTAGCTTATATTGCCTAATAATATTGATAATAAGAAGTCTTTAGAAAATACCATGGGGAAGTTAAGGCTATTTATAGTAGTTCTACTATTATCTTTCACAACAACTAATCTTGTTTTGGGACAAACACCAGCAGATTCTACGGATCAGTGTGCAAATCCGGTACAAGACATCACCATTACCTCAGCACCAAGTGGGCAGGATTCTGACATATCGTTGACACCTACTAGAATTAACGTAGAAAATGGGGATCTGTCTCCATATTAGATATGAGAATAAGTCACCATCACAGGAACATGATCTGATAATTGATGCTGTGGGCAGTTTTGAGAAGGTACATCTTTACCTACAAAATTCTACAGATGGGATAAATAATTCAGGCTATACTTCCGTCAATGTCATCATACCATCTGAAGATATTCAATTAGATTTTTACTGTGGAATGCCCGGTCATAGGCCCGCAGGTGAACTTGGAACAATTTTTGTTGGCAATTCAGAACCTGATTCTCCCAGTGTTGATCAGAATCAGGATAGCAGTGCCACCGCACCGAATGTTCCTGCGATTGGACTGCCTTATCTAATACCTGGTATCATTATCCTTGGGATAGTGAATCGAGCTATTAGAAAATATTCTGATAGATTTCACCTTATGTTTCAGTGCTAATGTTTTCTAATTGCAAGTTATGTAATCATTACTTAAAATCAATGTAAAAACATCTTTGAAATGGCTGAATTAGTATTTCGATCAACAAATAGTTTCATAGATATGATATTGGTTCTCAAGATATGGTTCAAACGACCGAAACTCAGGTCATCAGAGCAGGTTGGATATATCCAAATTCGGGTAATATCATTCGAGATGGCATGATTAAATGGTCAGGTAAAAAAATAGAATATATTGGTGAGTTCGACAAATCAGAAGTCCCTCGAGGTGCTACAATATACCATTATCCCAAAGCAATTGTGACACCACCATTTATCAATTCACACACACATATTCCTGAGACACTGATCCGGGGTATTGCAGATGATTTCCCGCTTGAGACCTGGTTGTACGAACATATTTGGAAAGTTGAACCGCAAATGACCTCAGAAGATGCCAAGATTGGGACGCAACTGGGAATTGCAGAAATGATATCAACAGGTACCATCGGCATTGTGGATCAATTCTACTATGCCCAGGACATTGCGGAAGTGGTTGCAGAGAGTGGAACCAAGGCATTTTTGAGTCCCTCAATTTTTAGCGATAATCCCGAAACAGGAACCCCAGAAGCAGCATTCAAACTGGCTAAATCCGTCTATGATAAGTGGCATGGCTATGATGAGAGGATTAGCATTGGATTTGGCCCACATGCATTATATTCAGTAGATCATGATTTCTTCGTAGAGATTGCAAATGAGGCTAGAGATCGAGATACCATGATCCATACGCATGTGGCGGAGACTAAATATGAAGTAGAACAATCAAAGCAAAACTGGGGCATGTCTCCGGTGAAGAAATTGGATGAATTAGGCGTACTCGATACGATTATTGCAGCGCACTGTGTTCACCTCGATGATGAAGATATACAATTGTTGAATCGGCATGATACCACGATTCTGCATAATATTCAATCCAATCTCAAGTTAGGTTCTGGAATTGCACCTATTCCTGAATACTTGAAGCATGGCCTGAATGTAGTTCTTGGAACTGATGGTTCTGCATCCAATAATAATCTGGATATGCTCGAAGAGATCAGACTTACTGCGTTACTGCATAAGGGACTTCAACATAATGCAACAACTATTCCAATGACAACTGCACTGAAGATGGCTACCAGTAATAATAATGCGATACTATCAAATATGTATCAAGGTAAGCTTGAAGTTGATCAACCCTGTGATCTTGCAGTATTTGATCTTGATAATTTTGCTGCCACACCGATAATTGATCCACTATCTAATCTGATCTATTCCCTTCCATCAAATGCCTGTACAATGACCGTCTCAAATGGGAGGATTCTGTATAAGGATCAGCAATTCCTCACGTTAAATATTGGGGACATAAAGGAAAAAACCCAGGCAATTACTGATCGCATGATAACAGAAGCAGATTATTCCAAATGAGATTTAGTTAATGATCAGGATTCTACTTATCTCAAAGTATAAATGGAATATTACAACTAATTAGGAGTTGATTAATTCCTGCCAAAGTGGATCTGTATCAGGTTTATTAGAATATTCATAATATAGATCAAGGGTATATCCCATTGGATCTTTAACAATAAAACTCCAATAGCCTACCCATTGTGGTTCTTTATAAAATTTAGGTGAATTAGAGCTGGAAATACGTTTTACAGTCTTGATATACACCTCAAGATCCTCTTCTCGTAGAGTCCAACTGATATCAAACATGTTACCATCACGAAACACAGGACCTCTACTCCAACCATCTAATTTAGAAGCTTCTTTGGATTCCATCAGAACAAGATTAATGTTCTCAGCTAGTTGGTAAACTAGATGTCTGTACTTTTCAGAAAACATCTTCTCGTTTAATTTAATTGTGTCCGTATAGAAATTCCTCATCTCCTTAATATTCGTACAATGGAGGAAAATATCAGCAAGTTGCATTTTTTATCAATGTTTTACTTGTATTTATACTATTCTAGAAAGGAATTATTTTAGATCTGAGTACGAGATAAGTTGAGATATGAAAAAATTCCCAGTTGTTGATAAATTTACATGAGAATTAACAATTGAAGACCATCAATATTTATGTTGGAGACCACTTATTAATAGTAGAAGAGATATGCCAATTAATAAGTTAATACTAGTTAGTGTATTGGTAAAAGACCAGGATGAAGCCATTGCGTTCTATTGTGATAAATTAGGATTTGAGAAAAGACACGATATAGCCAGAGATTCGGGTAATCGTTGGGTTGTAGTATCACCTCAAAAACAGAACGAGATAGGAATTGTCCTGAGAAAACCACATGCTGGAGATAATGAATTGATTACCAAAGAATTGGACAGGGAGATAGGGCGAGGAACACTTTGGACTTTTTCCACTTCCGATTGTCAAGCAACGTATGAAGAATTACGTGCAAAAGGAGTGAAATTTGTTCAAAAACCATACAATAGTGAATTCGGGGTGGAAGCAATTTTTCAAGATATATACGAGAATAGATTTCAGTTATTAGAGGTAACCGCATAAATAATTGAAGATGAAAATATTAACGTATGTTGCAAATTCATTGTATGTATATACTCAGGATTCGAAATGGAGAGGTAATTATGAAAACACGACATTTTCAAGTGTAATACCTCTCCATATAATTTGAAGTAAATTACTTTTAAGAATGTTCACCTTGGGTTGGGGTTAATTTTCGTCTATTAAATATCATAATTAGTGATCCTACCAGTAATTTACAACACGGAGTTATTTCATACGGCATGAACAGACAATAATGTCCACCTTATTGGCATTTAAAGGATCTCTATGAAAACATCAATTGATTAAACTGATATATAATTACGGATTAGATGTTGTTATTTGAGAATGGAACTTGTCAGATGGATAAAACGAATTAGTTCGAATGCTTTTTCTTCAATCTAATGCAGGAATGAAGGTGCTATACCTTCCCACCAATTAGCAAGACTGAATTTTCTACCAAAGTGAGGTGTAAAAGCAAAGACCAAAAGTAAGAGTGCGTAGATTATGTGTTCATCTACGAATGGGTTGTTTTCTAATGGTAATTCTGATAACCACATAAGAACCATCAGAATAGCACCACCGACTCCACCAATCTTGCGACCAGCTCCAAGCAACATGGTAAGTCCTACACCGAAAAGGCCTACCATGTAGAGAATAGCTACTACTTGTGAGTCAGCTATGCTTGCGAAGAAATCATGGAAATATTTGTCTACCGTTCCGTATTGTAAAAATCCTTGAACTGGTGAATTACCTTGAATCCATGCGTTCTTAGGATCAGTTCCAAACTGTGCATCGTGATACCAGTAAAATCCTAGTCCAAAGGTCTTGTCGAGGAAGGCCCAGAAAAAGACCCATCCCAGTGCGATTCGTGTGAGAGCCAGTAATGACTCTGATGCCATATTATCGGTTGTTCGTTCACTCATAGTTTTTTCACTACCTTAATTGAGGTAAATGTGCAACCCAAATATGATATATAAATCATAGTAATTTGGTTAATCATGCACATACGAATAATACAATAATCTAAGAAGAATTCTGTAATACGAAATATTGTTCGGATATCCAATAAATTCTTGGCATCCATGAATAGATCGTACTACGTTTAATTTACTGAAATATTGTATTACCCGTTAAGGGTTTTTGAATTGTACTTTTAAATTTATTGGGTCTTGAATCCATCGGTGTGTTTTCGAGTAATCAAATTGATTGGCAGTAAACCTTTGAGAACCGAGATCTTTATCTTGCAAATTTTGATTTTCCATTTTAGATCATGAGAGACATTCTAAAAACGGATTACCAATCCTGATATCACCAGGAAACAAATCTATCTAGAACGGTTCTAGATACTTGTAAGTCTAAGTCCCGTCTATACCCTAATCCACAGGGAAATCCTGGTCATGAGTTGCTCCAATCGTGACATTTTTTATAAACGAGTTCATCCTAATATTAATCAGAACCGTCACAGATACACTTAGATGATAGATTAGAGGATTCTAAGACCGCAGGTTATTTATTTAACCAAGTTACAAAAAATACATCAAATGAATGTGTGAATTCACAATATTTATATAATATGAAAAGTTATTTACGTTTGAACACCCTTCATTGCCATGTCTCTAACTTTTTTTCTTAACTGTTAACCCGGTTTGATTGAAAGACCTCGCATGGTTTTTTTCGCGCTTTTAGCGCAGTGATTTCTATGAGTAAAAAACCAGACCAAAAAGATAAAAACGCCATCACCCAGTCCTGTCCTGATTGTGGATCTAGCGACCTCATCCAGGATAACCAACGAGGAGAACTTATCTGTACTTCTTGTGGTGCTGTAGTTGATGATATGATAATTGATGATAGTCCTGAATGGAGAGCATATTCCTCAGAGGAACGAGCAAATCGAAGTCGTGTTGGGTCACCCACCACACTTACTCTGCATGATAAAGGACTCTCAACCCAGATCGGTCAAGAAGATCGAGATGCTTATGGTAGGAAACTCTCCAAAAATCAAAAATATGCCTTCTATCGACTCAGAAAATGGGATACACGATCTAGAATTCATTCTTCGAAAGATCGTAATCTTACCAAAGCCATGAGAGAACTTGATCGACTTAGTTCACAATTATCACTCCCAAGATCAGTTAAGGAAACCGCCTCACTCATCTATCGTAAAGCTTTGAATGCCAATCTTATTCGAGGTAGATCAATTGAGGAAATGATTGCTGCTTCAGTTTATGCTGCAGCAAGACAACGTCATCTACCCCGAACACTTGATGAGATTGCAGCAGAAACCAGAATGAGCAAGAAGGAATTAGGACGTGCCTACCGACTACTCCTTTTCGAGTTAAACCTGAAAATCCCACTTGCTGATCCGATTAACTATGTCAGCCGATATGCAGCAGAGCTAAATCTATCTGGAAAAGCAACTGCTGCTGCTAAACAAATGATTAATGATGCTAAACGTGAGAAGATTACAACTGGAAAGGACCCAGTATCTCTTGCTGCAGCTGCCATCTACATCTCATCAATTCTCAATGATGAACAACTGACTCAGGCCGAAATTGCAGAGGTAGTTTCTGTCACTGAAGTCACCATTAGAAACCGATACAAAGAACTTGTCAAAGAACTTGATATTGCTTCATCAATGTACTAAAGTAATTTCTAAGCGACCAAATAATCCTCAATTTTCAATAATTCACTGATCATCAACTTATTCAACAGCTTATAATATTGTGCAGTTAATCTAGCCATAGAAATGCCAAGAATAATGATTGGTAATGATGATGGAATAAGTTCTGTCGGCATTGATGTACTCGCCCGAGCTGCGTCAAATTGGGGACAAACTGAAATTGTAGCACCAACCACTCAACAAACAGGACGGGCAAAAGCCATGACATTCAAACATCCGCTTCGGGTTCAGGATGCTGTTACACGATCTGGCTTACCGGCAAAATCCTATACTGGAACACCAGCAGATGGTATTATTGTCCATAACCATTTCTATTCCAGACCCGATCTCGTACTGTCCGGTATTAATGCCGGAGAGAATACCTCGATTCACAGTATCCTGACATCTGGTACTGTAGCAGTAGCTATGGAAGCTGGATTGATGAATATTCCCTCCTTCGCCTATTCCATTGATGTTCCGGAGAGTTATTTCTTTCAGGATGAATTTCCCGGAGAATTACAACAAGCAGCCGAGATAGCGGTGGAAATTGCCAAAAAATTCTATGATCAAGCGAGTGAGAAATTTTGGAAACAGATATTATTTGTCAATATCAATTTTCCAGATACCTTCAATAGTAATACAAAAATAGAAGTTGTAGCTCCTGAAACCTACAAATACAAGAATTATCTTCGGGAGAAAACTGATCCAGCTGGTCAGTCATACTACTGGTTATGGGGAGACAAACGCGAAGATTTCAATCCTAATCGTGATAGCTATAAGGTGTACCATGACAAATCCATTACCCTATCTCCAATCTCATTTCAGGAAAGCCAGGAAATATTTGATGAATCCTCTGCTATAGTCGATACCTTAGGGTTCTGAACTCAATTTGTCAGAATGAAGTATTCATTGAGTAGAACTATCAGTAAGAAAATCAAGAAGCCAGCCAAGATTACCAGACCTCGTTTACTATTCTCATAGAGTTGTCTGAGAAAGAAACTGAAAAGTGATCGTGCTAGACGAATCTGCCGACGAAATGTCAAATCCTTTCTCGAAAATACGATTTCACCATCGACTTTGAGTTCGGGAATCGAATAGATAAAGGTGAGGTAAAGATAACCAGGAAAAATGATGAACATGGCAATGGGTAGGAACCGAACATAAGGATTGACAATTCCTGCCAAAAAGGCAATAGTAGTACAGAGTAGATAAATCAGGATATTGTAAAATGAGCCCATCCATTCGTCAAATGTCGATTCAATTGTCTTCAGTGCTTCTGCATCTAGATCCTCTATTTCTTTTTGGTCATCAGGGAAAGTATTTTCTAAATTCTTCGAGAATACATTCAATTGATCGTATAATGCTGAAAGATAGAAGCCTATACTTTCATCGATATTTCTCTTCGTTTTCTTTTCTCCTCCACTCTCACTGTTTGAGTGCTCTTCTTCTGAGGAGATTGATTCAGGAGGTGACACCGTACTGACAAATACTCGATAATTAATGGTATATTAGTTTGCTTGCACATTTGAGACATGATTTGCATTCCTGAGAGAGTAATCCCGCACATTAAAGTTGATGCGATATAGAGGAAGGTTGTGATGAAGCGGACTATAGCTGTTGGTTCAACTAATCCTGTCAAGATCAGTGCAGTTACCAAGGCAGTCGAGCAATATTTTACACAAATTGAGGTAATGCCGACAGGAATTAAATCAGGGGTATCCGATATGCCTTTCTCCAAGGAAGAGACAAGACTTGGGGCGAAAAACCGGGCATATCGGGCAAGACAAGAACGAAATGCATGGCTAGGTTTAGGCCTTGAAGGTGGAGTTTGTTGGATCGAGGGAGAATTATATCTCTTCAGTGCTGTTTATGCAACTGATGGTAAAACTGGAGTATATGGAGGAGAGACCCTGATGAGATTACCCAAACAAATCGCCAACAAATTAGTAGATTCAAATCGTGAACTAGGTGATATTTTAGATGAAATAACTGGACGAGATAATATTAAGCAAAAAGAGGGGGCCGTGGGTTATCTCTCCGAAAACCGACTCACCCGGATGGAAGTATTTTACTCCGGGGTAATGATGGCATTATCCAACTGGTCATCTTGATATCGGGTCCCATGATAATGACCAGTACTTCTGGATTTGATGTTGATACAGCATTATTAAATTAAGTAAATGTCGATTTAGATTCTCTGAAAGACTATGGACTATATACGACCTCTTTTATGCCTTTTAGCTGGTAAAAATCTTAGGTTGAGTCGATGTCACAGGTTCAGAGTCCAAATAATATCTTGATTCGAGCAGATGGACTACGGAAACACTATAATTTAGGTGAAACGGTCGTCAAAGCTTTGGATGGCGTCAATATCGAGGTCAAACAGGGTGAATTCTTAGCTATTGTAGGTCCATCAGGTAGTGGGAAAAGTACCTTAGTCAATATGCTCGGAGGAGTTGACAAACCTGACACGGGTATCATCACGATCGAGAATTTAGATCTTACGAAATTGAGTGCAGGTCAGTTAACTGATTTCCGGCGAAAATATGTCGGTTTTGTCTTTCAATTCTATTCACTCATTCCAACACTGACTGCTCTCGAAAACATTGAGATGGCTGCAGAATTAGTTGATCTCAAAGGAGAA
>Ga0102944_1001915_pt1 | contig 12936 bp, 11 predicted proteins | sample SalPonD_shore_MG_FD_78172 | JGI IMG/M metagenome (GOLD analysis project Ga0102944, IMG submission 78172) | Salt pond soil microbial communities from South San Francisco under conditions of wetland restoration - Salt Pond MetaG... | ecosystem: Environmental > Aquatic > Marine > Intertidal zone >...
CCATAAACTTATCGCTGATTCATATAAAAGTACCATTGAATCATACCAAAATAATTGATCATCAATTATTTATGAAATGTTTTTTAATTAATTTGTTATCGCAATCATTTAATTATAAGATCAGTAATTTCAAATTTAAACAATTTATTTTACGGACGATTCAAGTTTAATAAATAGAGAGCTTTGCAAAACCAGGGATTTTGGTCAATCCCGAATGCTTTCGGGGTGAGTGATTTCAAAACCTCCCGAAAACTTTCGGGAAGAATTTGGACAAAAGCACGGTTTTGCAAAGTCCTCTATATACTTTTGTAAGAGATATCTTAGTTTTCTAGCTTACTTACGCAAAGTTCGCTATCGAATCCAGCAAACAATCAATTTACTATCGTAATCATTTCATAAAATGAGCAATAAGCCCGAAAAACGCAGGGAATCATCCATTAAGTTGGCCCTATACGTAAATGTTATTTTACGTTGGAAAAAATTCCTGCTATATAATTTTATCGGATTAAGTATTTTCGCAATTATATTGAGCCTCATTATTCCCAAAACTTTTAGTGCCAGCGCATTGATCCTGCCACCTGGTGGGAATAGTGCTTTCTCATCTTTCTTACCGGAAAGCATGACCAAAGGATTAGGAGGTGTCATGGGATCGGCTTTACAAGATCAGGGAGAAGGAACCGATAAAATTCTTGCTATTTTAAACAGCAGAAGTTTAGCGGTAAACGCTATCGATCATTTTCACCTCAAAGAAAAATGGGGTTCCCCAACCGATGAAGATGCCGTTAATACCTTTCACTCTCAAGTTGGGATTAATGTTGATGATGAAGGTATGATTAGAATCACGACAAATATCAAAACGGATTATTTTCACCCTCAAAAGAATGAACAAGCTACCCGGCACCTGGCAGTGGATCTAAATAAATATTTATTAGACCAACTGGACCAAAAGTATATTCGCCTGCAAACACAAAAAGCCCGGTATGAGGGAACCGTCATTCAAAAACGTTATAAACAAAATCAACAAGATTTGGCTGAAGCTGAACAAAAATTAAAAGCCTTCAGCGAAAAGAATGGTATGATTTCACTCCCCGAACAGGTTAAAGCCACCGTTGAAACAGCGGCTCAATTAGAGAGTAATATTATTATCAATCAGATTGAGATGGATGCCCTGCGGCAAACAATGAATGAAAAAATGCCCGAACTCAGAAAGAAGCGTATCCATATCAAGGAAATGAAAGACAAATTGAGAAATATTCGTTTTAACGAAAGCATGAATGACAGTCTTAACATATTCCCGACTTTTAAAAAGGCTCCGGATCTTGTTTTAAAATATGAACGCTTAAAACGAAATGTTGAAATACAAAATATTATATATAAATATTTAACTCAACAGTACGAGCAAGTTAAGTTACAAGAGTCGAAAGCAACTCCCAGTCTTCAATTTATTGATCAACCTGTTTTACCCACAAAAAGAAGCAGCCCTACGCGAAGTTTACTATGCATAGCCATAGTTTTGGCAGGTATGATGCTGACCGTAGCGTTTATGTTCGGATACGAATACTACGAAACACATTATGCAGATTTAATGGATCATATCAACGATGCTCATCAAAATACCGAACAGTGATCAATGACTGGCAGTAATTATGATCTTAAAATCAAGGCCCTGCTTCCCATAGTATCAATAGGTATCTTATTGATCGTTGGCAGTACTGTACTATTTCAATTACCGGTTTTATTACCTGCAATAGCAGGTATTGCCCTGATATTAATTTATCTTATCACTAATAATTTTGAAATCAGCTATCTACATCTTACCGTATTTTTAATTATATCCAGTCTTTTATTACCACCAATATCCATTAAAAGTACCCTCCCGGATATTCGTTTTGAGGAGTTCATTTTTTACATTTTTTTCCCATTTATTCTTTTGAAACCCCCGGAGCATAAAAAGTTAAAGGGACGAGCCAAAACATTTGCCTATGTTTTTATGGCCTTCCTCGTATGCATGTTTATTTCATTAATATGGGGAGTTATGCACTTTGGAGTACCTACCGGGTCGCGGGACTTTGTTAATTTCTTTAAAATTGCGAAATACCTCATCATTTTTTGGGTCATATACCGATTCAATTATACTGATGATGAACTTAAAACCATATTATATGTAGTTCTTGGCACCTTATTTATCTCCGTCACTCTCGGTTTCTTGCAATTATACGGTGTTTTTGGACTGGATCATATCACTGCTCCCCTATTCTTACAAAACAGAGCCTACATGGCTACGGAGCGCCTGGTTGGTACCTTTCATAACCCCAATACTTATGGATCAATTTTATTGGTGGGTATTATTATATGCCTGGTCCTTTTATTTCATAAATCACTTGTAAAGAACAGAGTACTGATAAGTGCATTACTGGTTTATTTTATAGCGGCTCTTATATTAACCGTTTCCCGAACTGATGTTGCCATTTTTGTATTTATCGCCATTCTTATTCCGGTTTACAATACTTACAAACATTCCATCAATCCCTTGTATGTACTTTTATTTTTTACGGGATTTGTTTTATTGTTAATTCCATTAGCTGGATTTCTTACCTACGATATATTGGTGCGATATATCTCGGGAATGAATATTTTACAAGATCAAAGTTTTTTAATGCGTCTCTATTCCTGGTATATAAACACGAAGATATTTCTTCAATCTCCGATCGTAGGATGGGGTACTTCTGAATATTTGTATACAACAATTGTTGATAATGAATATATTTTGATGCTACGAAATTTCGGCATTTTGGGTACGTCCGTTTATATTTGGTTCTATTTTTTACCCCTTATCGAAGCCTGGAAAAGTAATGCAACAAAAGACATTCATAAAGCCTGGAACCAAATCATAATGTTTAGCATCATAAGTTTTTTAATCGTAAATCTGACGAACTCAACCTTCTCATCCATTCAAACCATGGATTTTTTGGTAGTCATGATAGGAATCTTTTTCTCGATACAAAATAACAAAAGAGAAGGGGCCGGTATAGTAGAAACTTCGACCTAATGCTAATTTAGAATATATACTCGTGATCTAAATTAAATCTTACGAATTTTTGAAAACTGATACCATCTTTTGGGAATCATTAAATTTATCAAATAGATTAAAACGACTTCTCTTAGTTATAACACATCATGAAATTAAAATTCTCTTGAAATATTAATATGGAAATCGCTTTAATTTCCCATTTATTCCCGAACCGCCATAATACAGCCCAGGGGATTTTTGTTCATGATGAAGCTGCAATGCTTCAGAAATATGTAAAATTACATTTATTCATTCCATCAGTTTATACTTTTCAAAAAGGGTCAAAAAGAGCATTAAAATATAAAAATCATATTTCCACACTCTTCCCCAAGACGAATTTTAGGTATATTTCTTTTCCCCAAAAAAAATTTCCAAAAATTATCAGATGGAATTTATCCAGAAATTTAGCTCCGTATATTGATGAATTACAACCCGATTTGATTCATTTTCACTGGTTGTACCCCGATGGTTTGGCAATACCTGAAATGGTAAAAAGGAATTACCCTACTTTGCTGACGATTCACGGTAGCGACTGGTATAAAACCAGAAATTCAAAATCTCAGAAAGAAGTTACTAAAACATCATTGGAATCTGTTAATAGGATTTTGACCGTCGGACAAAAGTTAAAAAATGATATTCTTAAAGAATACCCCCACCTGGATGAAAAAATTTTTGTGGTGCCCAACGGGATAAATGCTGATTTTTTTACCCCCCCTCGGGATAAATCTAAAGCCAAAGAAAAACTTCAGTGGAATGATAAACAGATCCATCTTTTATGTGTATCCAATCTGACTCATGAAAAAGGGATAGATATTCTTATCCGTGCTATATCAGCTTTTCCTGTTTTAAAGAACACCAAAGTTCATATCATCGCATCAAATGCAGATCCAAAATATGAAAATTCAATTCGAAAGCTTATTCAAAAAAACAAACTAACAAATATTCAATTCTATCCAACACAATCCAGGCATCAGCTGCTAGAATATTATCAAGCGGCTGATTTATTTATATTACCCAGTCGAAAAGAGGGATTTGGGCTTGCTCTCGCAGAAGCTGCTTCTTGTGGTGTACCGGTTATTTCAACTAAAAGCGGGGGACCTGAACAGATAATTAATGCGTCAGTCGGAAAAATTATTGAGCCGGATAATCCAAATATATTGGGTCGCACTATGATTAACATCATCAAAAATTTATCGCCATATCACCAGGATAAAATGCATAAAGATATCGCATCCAGATTTGGGATTGAGAATACGGTTCAAATAATAATCAAACATTACCGCGCTATTATAGAAGAAAATGCGAAAGTTTAATTAAATATTCTAGCCAACAGGGGATGAATAATATTAAAGTATTATTAGTATTGATAACTTTATTAATATCTAGTTGTGTTAATGACTCATCTTTACAATCAGGTTGGAAGGATATTACAGCTAATATTCATGCTAAAAAATATAACATTCATGAACTTGCATTAAATAAAAGACCTTACTTCAATGAACAAGCACCATCTTTAAGTAATCTCGGACCTGTTGATCGAGATTCTGTTCCGGTTTATAAACGAAATGGGAAACAATATTATCATCCGGTCTATACATCAAAATTTGGTATAAACTTTATCGACGAATTCCTTCGTAATGGAGATAAACAGTACCTTGATTTAGCAAAAAAAGTAGCTTCAAAATTAAATTCATATGCCGTTCTTCGTAAAGATGTGTTATTATTTCCTTACAATTTTGATTTTTCCTTAGTTATCAAACCACCTTCAGAAAAAATGTATGAACCCTGGTATTCCGGGATGGCACAAGGTAGAATATTAACATTATTTTCCAGATTATATCAAGCTACGGGAAATATTAAATATTTACATTGGGCTCAAAATACATTTAAAAGTTTTCAGATAACTCAAGAACAAGCGGTCGACTGGATCGCCTATATTGACCAGGATAATTATTATTGGATAGAGGAATATCCTACGAATAACCCTATGCATGTTTTGAATGGTTTTATTTTTGGAATATTTGGCTTATATGATTATTACTTAATATCGCACGACCCGGAATGTCTTAAGATTATGAATGCTGCCATTACTACCGTTGAACATTATATTTCTGACTTCCGCAACCCCGGTCATCTGAGTTTTTATGGATTAAAGTACAAAAGGCAAAAAGAGCACTATCATTATGTCCATATTTATGAATTGAATATGCTGCATAAAATTACCGGCGATCATTATTTTAAAGCGATGGCAGATTCCTTGAAAATGGATTATTACAACAAATAACTAGTTTAATTTAATGAGTGAAATCTTATTTATCGTCGGAGCCCGACCCCAATTTATAAAACTGGCTCCCCTCACTAAAAGACTACCTGACTACCTAAATTTTAAAATTTTACATACGGGTCAACATTACGATTATAACATGTCGGATCAGTTTTTTGATGATTTGAAAATTCCAACCCCGGATTTTAATCTTGGAATTGGTTCATCAACCCATGGTCGACAAACAGGTGAAATGCTTACGGCTATTGAAGAAGTATTATTGAAAGAATCGATTAATCTGGTTATAGTTTTTGGTGATACCAATTCTACTATTGCCGGTGCATTAGCCGCCGTAAAGTTATCTATACCTACCATTCACATAGAAGCCGGATTAAGAAGCTTTAACCGGACCATGCCTGAGGAAATCAACCGGGTTTTGACCGACCACACCTCTGATTATCTATTTGCTCCCACTCAAATAGCAATGAATAATTTAAAAGCAGAAGGTCTGGAAAATAAAAGTATCTTTACCGGTGATATAATGGTCGATTCTTTAAAAGATAATCTAAACCAGGCCACTCGAAAAAAACAGCTATTGGAAAACTTACAAATAAATGATGAAGATTTTTTCCTTTTAACATTGCACCGCCCTTATAATGTTGATGATCCTGAGAAGTTATCATCCATATTAGATAAGTTATCACGTCTTGAAAATCCCATCATATTTCCGGCTCACCCGAGAACTCAGCAGATCATCCAAAAGAATGATTTAATACCCGATTCACACATCCGTATCACGAATCCATTGGGATACCTCGATTTCATATCTCTGGAAGCTGCGGCAAATAAAATTATAACGGATTCAGGAGGTATTCAAAAGGAAGCTTATATTTTGAAGACTCCCTGCCTAACCATACGTCCCGAAACGGAATGGATCGAAACAGTTGATTGTGGATGGAATAAATTACTGGATGTGGATGATCCCGATTTTATTGAAACCATTAAATTATTCGCTCCCCCCATAAATCATGAAAATATATTTGGAAATAAGGTAGCTGATCATATGGTTGATATTATTAATAGGATATGCAAAAATCCTGATTAAATTTATAATTTCGGTATATCTCTTTTTCATGTATTAAAAATCGGTTCATCAGAATTTATTCAAATATTTTCTTGTATACTGTATTCGGCTTTAATCTCCGAAAACAACTTTTTATAAACATTAACGAGTTTTTTACCTTCTTTTTGCCAGTTATATTTATTCTGAACAGCGTTTTGTCCCCTTTTACCCATTTTTCCCGCTTTTGCAGGATGTTCCAAAATCCAACGAATAGCATTTGCAATTTCCTCAGGATTCATTGGGTTTACTAATAATCCACACTGTTCTCCTTCTATAATTTCCCGCCAAAGTGGAAAATCAGATGCGATTACCGGTAAACCAACTGACATATATTCGAATAGTTTATTGGGTTGTGCATCTATATGATTTCTTTCGGGATGAAAAAGTACCAATCCGGCACGACTTTTATTCAATTCCGTTGATAAGTCGGAACGGGAAAGCCAGCCCTTGAAATCACAAAATTTCCAGCCTTTCCTTTTTTCTATGTCGTTAAGAATTGTAGAAGGGGAAAATCTGCCTCCAATCACAAGTTGAGCCTTATTTTCATTATTAGTGAGACCAATAGCATCTACCATTTCATAAATTCCTCGTATTCTCGTGATATCACCGGCATAAAAAACCTGATTGGGGCGCTCCAGATAAGGAACAAAATGATCTGCATTCAGCTCATTTAATATGGGATAGTTTTGAACTAAATAGGTTTTTTGAGAAGGAAAGCGATTATAAATTTTTTGAGTTACGGTTATAATAGCATCAAATTTACGAGCACAATAACCTTCATATTTCTCAATAAGATTAGAAAGTATTTTCTTTAAAGGCTTGATTATCCAATCTTTTGATAATATTTGACGAGGGACATCCTCATGAACATCATATATTATTTTGTATCCTTTTCGCTTTAATAAATGTCCCACGACTATAAGTTCCGGATCATGAAAGTGAATAATAGTTGAACGATCTTTTTTTAATATTTCCTTATAAATAGCTGGAACAATTCTATACAAACGTTCCAGCTTTCCCTCAACTTTACCGACACTTTTGATCGTTATTTTGTTTTTAACCTGATCAATATCTCCCTGAGCAATGAGCGTCACGTCAAATCCCTGCTCCTGAAGCGTCGAACATTCCTTTAAAAATATCCTGGTATCAAATGGATTATGTACCGATGTTATATGAACTATGTTGTTGCTTCCTGGACTCATTAAATATTTTCTAAAATCTTAAATTTCTATTTTTAAAAACCTTTGGGACTTAGAAAAATCAGGTTCTTTCCAAAGTTCCCGAGGGCTTTGAAAAACCAGGGATTTTTGTCATTCCCGAACAATTTCGGGGTGAGTGAATTTGAAACCGGGGTCCCAACATATCGGGATGAGGATTTCCAATTCACAAAAATGCCGATTTTGGATAAAAGACCCATTTTGCAACGTCCTCTTCTATTTTTAAACTGCTAATTTTTTATGTTGCAATTTATTAGTTAATTATGGTTCATTTTGCAAGACAATTTTAAATACGGAGTATGAAAGAAGCGGGATTAAAAAGGCTATTTAGCAATGTGGCCCTAAACTTTATTCAACAGGGCATAAAATTAGTACTTGTTTTAGTACTTACTATCTACATCGCCCGAACACTAGGTCCCGGTGGTAATGGGCAGTATAATCTTGCGATATTATTACCAACCCTACTCACTACTTTTCTAATATTAGGAATCGATAGCGCAAATGTTTTTTATATCGGTCGTGAAGAAATTGATATCAGATCTTCCTTCTATTTGAATCTTAAGTTATGGACTGTTATAAGCGGTATTGGAACTACTGTCGGCATTATTATTATCCTATTTTTCAATGAGATCTTATTTCCTGGTATTGATCCCATCTTGCTCTGGATAGCACTTTTCACTTTTCCGGCACTTTTATTAAAAAAGTTGATCGTAAGTTTATTTCAGGCCATTGAAAAGTTCAAGCGCTATAACTTAATATTATTAACAGATCCATTTTTTCTGTTATTATTGACCTTAATACTAATAGGAATTTTTCATTTTGGAGTCAAAGCAGCCTGTTTTGCTTTTTTAGCGGGTACCTATTTAGCAACAATTATTTCCCTTCTTTTGTTGATACCTTATTTAAAAAATGTGGATAAAATCCAATCCCGCTCAATTCTTAAAAAAAGCCTGACCTATGGGGGGAAGGCTCATTTGAGCAATATTATTACATTTTTTAATTACAGGCTGGATCTAATACTCGTTAATTTTTTCCTCACTCCGGCTGCAACCGGAGTTTACGTAGTAGCTGTTCAAATAGCTGAACGCATGTGGATCCTTTCCCGGTCTGTCAGCACGGTCCTGCTACCGAAACTTGTAAGTTTAAATAAAACGACTGATACCCGAAAAATATTGATTCCGCTTGTCTGCCGATGGATCTTTTGGGTTTCATTCATGGCAGCAATAGTTTTAGCATTACTTTCTACCCCATTGATAAAGTTATTATTTGGGAATGACTATTTGGATGCAGCAGGGGCCTTATTATGGCTATTACCCGGTATCGTCGTGGGTAGTATTGCCCGTGTTTTTTCCAATGATATTGCTGCTCATGGTAAACCTGAAATTAATTTATATATCTCAATAATAGTTGTTTTTTGTAATGTGATCGCCAATATAATGTTAATTCCTCTTTATGGTATTAATGGTGCGGCAATTGCAACGACTATTTCGTATACCCTAAATGCTATTCTAAAATTCATAATTTACAACAAAATAAACAGGATAAAATGGAAAGAAATATTTCTGATGACTGAATATGATCTCGAACTTTTGCAAAAAATATTCAAGCTACTTAAAGATAATCTTATATCATTTCGTTCTTCCAGGTAAACGGGAGTTTACTATTCAAAAATCAAATCATTTTATGAGGGCTTTACAAAACCAGGGATCTTGGTCAATCCTAACCCGGATATTTCACCAAGAAATTTTTTTCTCAGCAACCCCGAAGGCATTCGGGGCAAGGGGTAAAATGGTGACGGAATCGTATAAAGATACGTTGAGTAAGCTATTTTACCTTCAACGAAGCTGAGGGAAAAATTTCGCAGCGTTTAACACCCTGTTATAATTTTTAAACTCTGAAAATAAATGGTTCTCAATATATACCAAAAAGTTATGATAATTTTATTTTAATCAGTGTGAAATATCCGGGCTAAATGCTTTCGGGTTGATTGATTTGGACAAAAGCACGGTTTTTCAAAGTCCTCTTTAAACTAATGCAAAAAGAGTTCAAACTTCTTATGAATTTTCTGAATCTAGAATAACCCTTAATACTTCCTGATCTTCTTCAAAATATTTAGCCAGTTTATTTTTTAACTGGATGGGTGGATCGGTTGTTTCTGTATCTTTCGTGTTCAAATCTATCAGGTATTTCACAATAGCATTTCTTTTTTTACGGGGTAGCCACCAACTTAAAAATAATTTTACGATCCATGATCTGACAATGGAAGGCTTTGTTAGCATTCTATGCCAAATGCCGCTTCTCGTCGATCCCGTTACGTTCTTTTTTTGTAAAACAGGTTGGTAAGTATCATCTACATCCAAAAAAGCAAATACTTTTCTGATTAGGTTCTTGGGATCTTTTTTCAATTCCAGGAAATCTAAAATTAATACCTGATTACGACCGAAAAACTTGAAAACCCGTTTTAGTTGTCTCCCATACATCCCATGTTCCAGATAAGTAAAATTACATGCATCCTTCGAATAAGTTAGCTTATCTTTTGGGGTATAAATAAGAGCTTCTTCCAACGACCTTTTTTCTTTATTGATTTTTTTATTGTAGCGGTAAGCAGATAAAGCCCGCTCTACAGGATCCCTCAGAAGTACGATGATTTTGGCTTTGGGTGAATAATGATTTATACGTTTTAAAGCATCTTCAAAAAGTATATAGTTCACATAGCTGTGCAAAATTATTTTCTCCTCATCATAATCTCTTAAATCTCTCTGAAGATTTGATCTGACATTTTTAGCTTCCTCCGGATCGGCAAAATAATCGGCGTCTTTTAAATGAATCGGTGCAAATATCTGAGGATGTTGAGACAACCAATAATGTAAGGAAGTGGTTCCGGCTTTTTGTACCCCTATGATATATGTATTGGGAAACTTGAAGGAAGTTTGAGTCATGGAATCACAGAAAAGATATAAGAAATCCGTTACAATGATTAAAAATTAAGGAAAGTTCCACTACTTAGAGGATTTTGCAAAACCGTGCTTTTGTACAAATTCACTCAGGCTTTGACTTTGACCAAAATCCCTGGTTTTGCAAAGCCCTCTACTTAATTTATGTTCTTCAAATAAATTTAAACCCTACTTCCCCCGGCAATCAAATACAAAATAGCCATCCGAACAGCCACCCCGTTGGTTACCTGATCCAGGATTACGGCACGGTCGCTGTCGGCAACTTCACTTTCCATCTCAACGCCGCGGTTTATGGGTCCGGGATGCATGATCGTGAACTGCGGATATTTCTCGAGATGCGGCATTTTGATTCCAAATTTATCATGATATTCGCGCAGGCTGGGAAACAGGCCGGCATCCTGACGTTCCAGTTGAATACGCAGAGCCATGGCTATATCACACCAGGCCAGGGTTTCATCCAGGTTGTACGATATATTGGCGCCCAGATCTTCCACAAAAAGGGGCATCAGGGTTTTGGGTCCACACAAGGTCACTTCTGCTCCAAGCTTTTTCAATCCGATCAGATTCGAACGAACCACGCGGCTATGCGAAATATCCCCAATGATGGCGATTTTCTTCCCCTTCAATTCATCAAACAGCTGTTGCATGGTGAACATATCAAGCAACGCCTGCGTGGGATGTTCATGCGCCCCGTCACCAGCATTAATGATGGCAGCATTTACGCAACGCGTCAGGAAATGGGGAACGCCCGGGCTTTCGTGGCGTGTAACCACCATATCAATTTTCATGGATTCGATATTACGTATCGTATCTTTCAGCGATTCCCCCTTCTTGGTACTCGACGCGCTTCTAGAAAAATTCACCACATCGGCGCCCATGCGTTTCTGGGCCATTTCGAAAGATAGACGAGTACGCGTACTACTTTCGTAAAATAAGTTGACGATGGTTTTATCCCGTAGTGTAGGAACTTTGGGAACCGGGCGATCCAGAATTTCACGAAAATATTTTGCCTGATCCAGGATATACCTGATGTCTGCTTCAGAATAATCGGCTAAACCCAGTAAGTGTTTGTGTTTGAATTCGTGCGTAGGTTTAAGCTCGTTCATGCAAAAGTGGGATTGTCAGGATTATTAACTACATATACCGCGTCTTCGCCGTCCAGTTCCTGTACCCGCACCCGGACTTCTTCGTCCCGGTGAGTGGGCACCCGCGTCCCGATGTAATCAGCTGCAATAGGCAGCTCGCGATGTCCCCGATCCACCATACAGCAAAATTTGATGCTTCTCGGCCGTCCAAATGCCATCAATGCATCCATCGCAGAGCGAACCGTTCTCCCAGTATAGAGTACATCATCTACCAGTACAATATCTTTACCATATAAATCAAAAGGTATTTCGGTTACCTTCACATCGGGCATTTTCAATTTGGTTCGAAAATCGTCCCGGTAAAAAGTAACATCGAGCACTCCGAAATTCAGTGACTCATAAAAATCCTTCTGAATAATGTTCAACACTCGTTTGGCAATATATACACCTCGGGTCTGCATACCAATGACGGCAAGCTGGCTGTAATCATCATGGGGTTCCAGAAACTGGTGGGCAAACCGCAGATAGGTGCGGTTGAGATCTTTGGCCGATAAAATTTTGGCTTTTTCCAATGGAACTCTTTTTCTATTGGCGGTTTAGATCCTGAAATTAGGCAATGGTTTGATTGAACTCAATCATAAATTAAATATTTTCATTGTTAATTTTACAAAACGATTTTAACTATTAGAAGTACGAGTATTAGCCCACCACTTTCAGCCTATACCGATAGTGAAAAATAAAACATGGAATTCACTTTTCATCATTCACCTTTCACGTAATTTAATCCTAAAAATCTTTGTCTTCATAAGTCACTGCCTTTCAGTCTGTAGCTATTTTTAATAAAACTGAGGCTTTGATCCTGTTTGCTTAAGATTGAAATATCGATATATTAGCTTCGTTTATTCTTCTTTAAATGACATTGGATACTATGGCAAAAGCATTTTTTCTAGATCGTGACGGTACAATCAACGTCGATTATAATTACGTTCACACGCCGGAAGAATGGACCTGGTGTGATGGAGCTATCGATGCCCTTAAGTGGATGAACCGGAATAATTACAAGGTGATTGTAGTCACCAATCAATCAGGTATTATTAAGGGGCATTACGATAAAGAGCATGTTGATTTTCTACACAACTGGGTAGATCGGGAACTGGCCAAACACGACGCACACATTGACGGCTGGTATATAGCGCCCCATCACCCGGAGTTTGATGAAAAACC
>Ga0102944_1001916_pt1 | contig 12934 bp, 12 predicted proteins | sample SalPonD_shore_MG_FD_78172 | JGI IMG/M metagenome (GOLD analysis project Ga0102944, IMG submission 78172) | Salt pond soil microbial communities from South San Francisco under conditions of wetland restoration - Salt Pond MetaG... | ecosystem: Environmental > Aquatic > Marine > Intertidal zone >...
GATCGCTACGCTCTTGTGTATAACCATTCCGGGAGCTCGAACCGGTTCCCGATGGTGGTGCTGACCAGCGACGATGCCTATGAGTTTGATCATCCGCTGTTGCTCAACGGCGAAGTCCCCCCGATGCGGTATATGGGGTTCGAAAAGAACACCGGCAGCCAGTATTTCCGGGGTATCGCACCCGGGAACGGCGATCCGCCCGGGGATGACATGTGGGTTGCATACAGCATGAACAACGAAGATATCTGGATATCACGAACCCCCGTGCCGATCCGCGGGACGGTAAACGAGCACGTTTCCGAGGATTTTCAGACTTTGAATGGTGATGTTTCGAACCTGAAGATGTGGAACCTGTATGTTCCCAAATGGGCGCCCGTGACTATTGAAAGAGATCCTGTCAGGTCCGAAAACCAGGTGCTTCAACTGTTAGATGAGGAGCCGTATGATTATGCCATCGCCCGGCGGGCCTTTCCCGAAAGCATAGCGCAGGTCACTGTTGAATTTGATGTGTACGTCGAGAAGGTGGGAGATGCCTACCTGTTCATTGAAGTCCAGGATAAGTACGGATATCGTCCTAACGCCCTGCGATTCGACGGGGTTCGTGTGGGGATGGATCGTGGAAATGTCGAGCCCGCTCCCGTGCCGTACCCGTCGGGAACATGGATGCACGTGCGCATGGACCTGGATGTCGAAGATCAGGTATACACGCTCTCCATCGATGGGGAGAAGATCCGTGAGCTGCCGTTTGATGAAGAGGTGGAATCCCTGGAGCGGCTGGTCTTCCGCACCGGCCCGTGGAGAGGCGACGTGCGGCCGTTCATCATCGACGGCGAGCCCGGGGCCAAAGGGATCTATAAGGAAGACCTGCCCGGGGCCGATTCGACAACCGATGGCAGCATCTTCCTCATTGATAATGTGGAGACATATTAAGCAGGGTATGTGAAAACAAGGAATCACCGGGAAGATTCTGGGGAATGATTTTGTTTTATATGACTAGTAAATCTGTTCAGCAATATCAAAGGCACGGAAGCCAGAAGGGATACTTTCCGTGCTTTGCGTTACCCTTCACAAATTGTAGAGCCGTTTCAGGAAACAGCTCTACAATGCAGGTCGAGAATCGAAACCATTGCTTTCCTGAGCTAATTTAATAGTCACGTTGTTTTATTCCCAGTAAAGCCATATCACCTTGAAGATTCCGCTCCAATCGGGAAAAGGGCATTCCACTCAATAATAGCATCTGATTATGCTGTAAGACACACCTTATTGGAATTAATGCTGTCTGGAGGGAAAATTACCGAACACAGCTGAATTACACACCCATCGAGAAGCCCTGAGCTTTCAGGTTGAGAGGATCCCATCAAAAGCATCCCTACATAGCCGCACTCTTGACTTCATTAAGTGCGGGAATAAATGGGTATTCACATTTGGCCACCCTTTTGTCGTATCTTTCTCACGAGTTTCGTGTCTTATTAGCAATTTCGTGTTGACATAGGCATCGGAGTGTAATAGATTTGATTGAAATTGAAAATCATTATCAATAAATTCAATTCGGTGATTATGGATAATGGAAATTGCTGACGCCAGAGGGACAGGAAACACAGAACATGGACAAAAAGTACAGAACCACATTTCTTTCTCGCGATTTCCCATTCGACCATGAAAGCGATTCGGGCGCGGAGTGAGTGATATTGAGAAAAAATTTTCAATAGGATATGATAATGATTCTCATTAACTGTATAGAGGAAAGTCGATCGGGGAAGAAAGGAGAAAGAGGAGATCGTGACGCAGCTGAAGTATCTCCCTGGAAGAATCGAAGAGAAGACGGAAACGAGATCATAATCACAGAGATGAGGCAGCTTTCTATTGACCGCAAGAATCAGACGGGACTGTGACTGCGACCCTTCAGAGAAACGGAGTGAATTTTTATGGACAATCATTCGGACATCGTGATAATTGGCGGTGGACCGGCAGCAATGATCACGGCACTGACAGCGAGACGGTACTATCCTGAGAAATCCATTACCATGATAAAAAACAAAGCCGCGGATATTATCCCCTGTGGAATACCGTACATGTTCCATAGTCTGGAACATCCGGCACAGAATGCCATGAGCAGTGACGGCTTATCGAAGAATAATATCGCAGTGGTCATCGATGAAGCAAAGAAGATCGATCGGGAGACCCATCAGGTCACGACGGCGCAGGATGAAGTATACCCATATGAAAAGCTGGTGCTGGCCATCGGATCTGTTCCCATTATTCCACCGATTGGGGGTATCGACCTTGAGGGCATTTATCCGATAGAAAAAGATCTGGAATACATACAGGATATGGTAAAGAATGTGAAAGAGGCGGAGAATGTGTTAATTGTAGGAGGAGGGTTCATCGGCGTGGAACTGGCCGATGAAATCACCAGTCTGGCAGATGTGCGGGTGCATCTGGTGGAGATGCTCCCGCACCTGCTTGCTCATTCCTTCGATACGGAATACGCGCAGATGGTGGAAGAGAAGCTGGAATCCAGGGGAGTACAGATATATACAAATACCGGTGTGCAGGAATTCAGCAGTGATGGAAACGGGAAGACTGCTCATCTCGCAGACGGCACCGATATTCCCATCGATTATGCGATACTGGGAATTGGCGCACGTCCTAACACTGATCTCGCAGAGCAGGCCGGTCTTTCATTATTCGATGGCAGCGGGATCTGGGTGGATGAGTACATGCGCACTACGGATCCGGATATCTTTGCTGTGGGAGACTGTGCGGTTAAGCGGGATTTCTTTACCAGGGAGAAAGCCCCGGTGATGTTAGCATCCACCGCCACCGCAGAAGCCCGGATTGCCGGGGCGAATTTGTACAAACTGAAGGTGGTGCGTGAGAACAAGGGCACCATTGCAATATACTCCACGTATGTTGACGGCCTGGTCCTCGGGTCCGCCGGATTAACGGAACACACCGCCACCGCCAAAGGATTCGAGGTAAAAGTGGGAACGGCCCACTGTGTGGACAAACATCCGGGGGTGCTCCCGGATACCCATCAGTGTCAGGTCAAGATGATTTTTTCCAGGAATTCAGAGATCATAATGGGTGGACAGGTGGCTGGAGGATCATCTGCCTGTGAAATGATTAACACCATCGGCGGGGCGATCCAGCAGCGAACCTCCCGGAGTGAATTTGAAACCATGCAGATGGCGACGCATCCGTTTATCACGGCGGCACCGACCCAGTATCCGCTGGTTATTGCCGCCCAGAATGCGAATTCATGAAAAGAAAACGACTATTCACATGAGACGAGACCCTCTCCTTGTTGTGTAGTCTCATGGAGTGAAGCACCCCGGAGACCAGCCGGGGTGCTTCACATTATATGGGAAGGTAGTTCTTCTGGAAAGTGTTTTCAGGTGCTGTGAAATTCATGCTGCCGATTTTCACCTGCTGTTATCCGTTTTTCTTATTGAACCAGGATTCGTAGCGGAGGGTTAACGGTGCCGTATATACTGGATCATCGCATCCGTTACTGCGAGGTGGATCAGTGTTTCCGGTTTCAACTGGGAGCGCTCTTTCAACTTCTACACGAGGCAACAACAGAACATTGGAAGCTCCTGGGAACAGGTATGCGCGAACAGCAGTCATCAGGTTACGCCTGGGCGGTTCGGAAAATTGCCCTCCGGTTATGGCGTCTTCCGGAGTATGACGAGCAACTCAGTGTCTCCACCTGGATACAACAGTACAATAAAATTACGATGTATCGGGATTTTGGGATCACGGTTAGGGGGAAAGAGGTGGCAGCAGCCTCGAGCGAATGGGTCTGTATGGATTTGCGCCATCGGAAAATACACCGGAACCCTCCACCGGTGTCGCCGAATTCTTTGTTGGAGCGCAGCGACGGGCTCGATCAGGAACTGCAGCAGTGGACAAGTCCCCGGGAAATTCCTGCTGAATGCACCGTTGAGATCCGCGTGCGATCCGCGGATTTCGATTCCAACGGCCATGTGAACAATGCAACCTATTTCGAATACCTGGATACGTTATTAGTGCAGTGTGACGAGACCGTGCCGGTTCCACTTCATCTCAATATGCATTTCACCAGAGAAATTGCGCCGGATACTTCCGTGGTGACGCTGGGACTTATGGCTTCGGAGCGCTGCAGATATTTCAAGATCTATCACCGGGATACCGTCTATGCGCTTGGAGAAATTCTGAACCCTGCAGAGGAGTATTCAGAGGTGGCATTATGACGGATCTTCCAACTGAAGTACTTCCGGTATTTGTATATCGGATGCCGTTGGCCTGAATGAAATCCTTCGGGAGTGGAGAAAATGGCATCTGCACTGGTGGACCAGATTAAAGAGTTACAGGAGAAACGCAACGCGGTCATCCTTGCCCATGTTTACCAGCGGGATGAGGTCCAGTCGCTGGCGGATTTCACGGGAGATTCCCTGGCATTGAGCCGAAAAGCGGTGGAAACCGAGGCGCAGGTGATTGTCTTTTGTGGGGTGCAGTTTATGGCAGAGACGGCGGCAATCCTTAACCCGGATAAAACGGTTTTGCTCCCGGTGAAAGCAGCCGGATGCGAACTGGCGGATATGGCGACGGCTGAGGATGTCCGGGCCAAAAAGAAGCAGCTACCGGATGCGAAGGTGGTGAGTTATGTAAATAGCGCGGCCGAAGTGAAGGCGGCAAGTGATATTTGTTGCACCTCCTCAAATGCCGTCGATGTGGTTCGATCAATCGGCGAGGGGCCTGTTCTTTTCGTACCGGACAGGAACCTGGGCGCCTATGCCGCTTCGGTTACCGGCAAGGATATTCGTTTATGGGACGGATGGTGTTACGTCCACGAAGATATCAAGCCGGAACGCATTCGGGCATTACGCAGCAGGCATCCGGAGGCGAAGGTTATGGTGCATCCGGAATGTACGCCGGCCGTGATTAATCTCGCCGATTACGTGGGCAGTACGGCACAGATGCTCACCTATGCCAGCGAGTCGCAGGCCGAGGAATTTATCGTGGGCACGGAAGATGGATTGCTCTTTCCATTAAAGCGAGATAATCCCGGAAAAGCATTTTATCCGGTCGGGACTATCTGTCGCGGAATGAAGACGATCACACTGGAGCATGTGAGAAATGCATTAGCACTGATGCAGTATCGCGTTCACGTTCCGGAGGCTATCCGGGCGCGGGCGAAACGGGCTCTGGACCGGATGCTCGAACTCTGAGGGAGGTCTGGTCTTTGGCAATGACATGATATCACAGAATCGGGTGTGTATGCAGTACCAACGATGTAATCAACAGATACATACAGCAGAGAATGAACGGGATAGGCGATACCATTGAATGAAGGAGTGTGATAGCAATGTTTGGACGATCCCGGAATAACGGAGGGAGAGGAGCGGGCCGGGGAAGTAGACGAGCGAACGGCTCCGGCGGGAGGAATCAGCGGCAGCAGGAGCAATCGCAGGGCCTGGGTCCCGCCGGACAGTGTCTTTGTCCCCGGTGCGGGGCGACCATCCCGCATCGGCGTGGCACACGATGTCAGGAGGTGTCCTGTCCTTCCTGCGGGTCAAAAATGCTTCGGGAGGGTGGATATCATCATCAACTCCTCCGGCAGAAACGCAATCAAAAGTAGGGGAGTTGTTTTTTTAGCCGTTGAGCGGGGATTAACTGATCCCGGACCCGGGGCCCACAACGTCTATTGAACTCCCGGAGGTCTCTGATTGTTGGCAGGAAGACGACGCCAGCCGGATTCTCACTGGCTGAACTTTCGGGATGATGCCGAAGGTGCTATGAGGCAGTATCGCCGGGAAAATGGTGAGAGAGGTTCCGGCAGCAGAGAGGGGATGAGCGTGAAAAAAGGGACTTACGATCGGGAGAAAAATATCGAGGGCGAAGTACTATGGAACAACAGAAGCAAGCGCAGCGATTCGAGGAGTTGGAAGAACAGGTCCGCCGGAATTTGGAGCTGATTCCCCATAAAATAGTTGTCTTCAGCGGAAAAGGAGGTGTAGGAAAAACCACGGTGAGCGTGAATCTCGCCTGCAGTCTGCAGCAACACGGCGTGGACACCAGCCTTCTGGATGCGGATGTGACTGGGCCCAACGTCCCGAAAATGCTCGGATTACGCGGGCAGCTGCTTGCCCAGGAAAAACGGATTGTGCCGCTGGACTATCACGGGGTCCGGGTGATCTCAATTGCCAGCCTCCTGACCGAGGATCAGCCGGTCATCTGGCGGGGTCCCATGCGATCCCGGTTGCTCTCCCAATTTTTAGGCGAGGCCGACTGGGGTGAGACCGAATACCTGATTGCGGATTTGCCGCCCGGCACCGGTGATGAAGTCATTACTATGACCCAGCAGATGCATCCCGATCTGGCGGTGATTGTGACCACGCCACAGGAAATGTCACTCATTGATTCCCGGCGAGCGGTCCGGATGGCCCAGAAGATGCAGATTCCCAGAATCGGCATTGTGGAAAATATGTCGGAATTGATCTGTCCGGAATGCGGAGCTGCCATTGATTTATTCGGATCCGGCGGCGGGAAAACACAGGCAGAGACACTGGGGGTGGATTTTTTCGGGGCATTGCCGGTGGATATCACCGCCCGCCGGCTGGCCGATGAAGGCAGGTCGGTTATCTTTGAACAGCCGGATTCGGCTCTGGCGGAGGAGATGGATACTATAGCCGCTAAAATAAAGAACTTGCTTGGATAGTAGTGAGCGCAGGAGGGAGCATACCACCTCAGATCTGCCTGTATCTGTGCTCGGAGCCCAGTAAATCGGAGAGTGTGAGTTCCGTTTCAGCCAACGCTGTAATGAGTTGGGGATGCTGCTATTTTATTTGAACACAGTGCATTGATAAAATTTCGAGAACCCGCAAGATAAACGAATAATTATACAGACCAATCAGTGATGCTATCCAAAATTTTCAGACCGGATTTCATGTATCGGTACCGGCCTCCCTTATCCGGCAGATGCTGCGGATCGTTTGTGGTCAGGAGTTGGATTGCCGGCGAGCACGTACTGTCCCACGGATACGCCCATATCACGGCCAATCACCGGACATTTGACCTTCAGGAGAAAGAAGAGGGGGTAGGCATGATGGCTGAGCGTTTCGTAATTCCCCTGGCCTTTCGCGATAATCAGGTCGGCCCCGGTGAGGTGTTCCCGAACCGTGTCATTCACTTCCGTGACGATGGTGCCGGGGGCGTCACTGCCGTTGCTGATGACCGGGACGAGGTCGTCCAAACCCACCTGTTGTGCATCTTCGATAGTCGCATCGTTCAGGATGGGAGAACCCCGGACAGCGAACGTGATATCGGCATCGGAGATCTGCAGCAGGAGTTCCACAAGCAGCCGATCAAAAACGATTTCTCCGGCGTTATCTCCGATGTAGAGAATGGACCCGGCCAAGCTCACCGCATCCCGGAACTGTTCGAGATGGCATCGTCCGAATGGAGCCTTGTCGGCTTGCGTGATCTCCTGTTGAATATCCATGGAATCGTTTTGCGCACCAAAATCAATGATATTCCCGGCGATGGCATACCGAACGGCGATTTCAAGTGGATCGGAAGCTGTTCGGAGTGCATTCCGGAGGGAGGGGAGAAGCGCGAGCGCCTCCTGATTGGCCTGTTGTTTAGCCCCGGCATAAGGATCGCGCTCTCCGGAGAAATTGCGCACCATGCGATGGATGTATTGTCCGATAACAGGTGGAGAGACTCCCGGCGACATTTGCTGCAGCAAGGTCATCGCCTGATGCAAAATCGTTCGTTGGTCAGATTCGTCTAATTGTGCGAATTTCGCTGCTTCCAGAGCTTGATTTAATACACAGGGGTAGCATTCCAGGTATGTTCTCATGCGATCTCCTCAGCAAACGATAATGATAATTATTTTCATAAATTATGATTTCATCCAACCTGTGTCAACGTCTTTTCCAGACCTGATCGATCTCCGGCAGGTCAGAAGTGGATCACGTATTGACTTCTGCACGAAAATTCTCTATCTTCAGAAAAGATAATGATAATCATTTTCAATAATAATGAGTGATTCCTGGTATACCGTCCGGTTGAGGAAGAACAATTTACGAGTCACCAATGAACGACAATTGGTGCTCTCGGTGCTGGACCGGAATCACCAGCGGCATCTCACGGTGGAGGAGATTTATTTACAGGCACATGATGAGAAGCCATCTATTGGTATGGCCACGGTGTATCGAGCGGTCAATCTCTTCGTGCAGCATGGGATTCTTCACAAATTTGAGTTCGGGGATGGGAAGGCCAGGTATGAAATGGTTCCGGGACCTGAGGAACCGGGACACCATCATCATCTGATCTGCAAAAAATGTCAGAAGATTCTGAATTACGATGACTTCATGGAGGTGGAACGGAAATTTCTGGAGATCGTGGAATCCGGGTTGGAACGGCGATACCACTTCCGTATTGATGATCATATTATTCATTTTTACGGATGCTGTGAAACCTGTGCTGATGAAGGTTCCTGACGGGCATTATGAAGGATGCAACCATGAGTGCAACAAATGATGCACTGCGGCTGACAATCATTTATGATAACGAGGCGGCCGTAGGGTCATTGGAAGCCGATTGGGGATTTGCCTGTGTGATCACCGGAGCACGCATTCCCACGATACTCTTTGACACCGGTGCCAATGGGAATATTCTCATGTCGAATATGCAGCAGCTCGGGATTGACCCTGCGTCTATCGATGCGGTATTCCTGTCTCACCATCATCTGGATCATACCGGCGGCCTGTCGCATTTTTTAAATGCAAACCGGGATGTGGATGTATATGTCCCGGTGTCACTTCGGGGTATCCGTGGTGTTCGGGAACTGATAAGGATACGGGACGCACAGCTGCTTACCAATCACTTGTATTCGACCGGAGAACTGGCAGGGATTGAGCACTCCCTGGTCATTGGGATGACTTCTGGCTTGTTGGTAGTGACTGGCTGTTCACACCCCCCGATGCGGGACATTCTGACGGCGGCCGGGCAATTCGGAACAGTGTACGGAATAATCGGGGGCTTCCATGGATTCCGGGAATTCGATCTGTTCCGGGATTTGCAGCTGATCTGTCCGGCGCATTGCACCCGGTACGCCTCGGAAATCCGGGAGCGATATCCCGACACCACAATACCGGCCGGAACGGGACGGGTGATCACCCTCGAACAACCCTGAATGTGTGTTCATAGGAATCATACATGAATAAAGAATCCTTGCGATTACGGATTTATCCGGACAGCGCTTTGCGGGAACGGGCACAGCCGGTGACCAGGATTGATGGCTTTCTGGAAGTATTAGTGCAAGAGATGTCCGATCTTATGTACCGAAATCAGGGGATTGGTCTGGCCGCACCCCAGGTGGGGTTCCTGCAGCGGCTCGTTATCATGGATGTGGGAAACGGGCTCCTGGCAATGGCGAATCCCGAAATGCTCCATCGGGAGGGGAGCGATAATCTGGAGGAAGGGTGTTTGAGTTTACCTGATGTTCTTGTCGACATAGATCGCGACTTTGCGGTTACTGTGAAGGGGTTGCGCCCGGATGGCGAAGAAGTCCGCCGTGATCTGGACGGGCTCGCCGCCCGGGTGATGCAGCACGAGATCGATCATCTGGACGGCCGGTTGATTATCGATTATGCCACTCCTGTGAAAAAAGTATTGTTGAAAAAACAATTGAAAGCGCTTGCACAACAGTGAATAGAAAATCCGCTGTATTGACTGAGCCAAATGTACATACCGATCAATCGGACGAGTGGCTGGACGTCTGGGAGCATCAAGAAGGCGTGGAATTTTTGGAAACTATTGGGCTGCATCCAGGGGAGAGAGTTCTGGATTTTGGCGCCGGTTCGGGGCGCTATGCGCTCCCGGCTGCTGTGGTGGTTGGAGAGGACGGTGTAGTCTATGCCGTCGATACGGATCGTAACCGACTGCACATCATTCGCAATAAGGCGATCCATCGAGGGATCCGGAGCATTGTCCCGCTGCTTGTCAATGGTCGGCTGCCCATCCCACTTCGGGATGCCTCCCTGGATGCTCTCCTCGCGTATGACGTGATGCATCTGGTCGAGGACCGGATGGCCTATTATCTGGAATTTCGACGGCTTTTGCGATCCGGTGGACTCTTCTCGGTTTACCCGAAGCACTGTCAGGATGATCTGCCATGGGGGAGTCTGGCTGATCGCACTCTCCGCCAGGTACGGGAAGAAATTGAACAGTCCGGGTTTCGACTGCAGAGTATTCACAGGAAGCGGCTCTGTCATGATGAGCAGCCGGCGCTGGGATTCGTGCTTAATTTTCGGAAGGATCTATGAAACTGCTACAGAAACCACGAATTACACGAATGGACACGAATTATATACCAATAAATATCTTCATAAAAACATAATATGATTCAATATAATTTCGGATATCTGCATTGAATAAACACATAAGCTCTTTGCTTCATTTTTTGAGCAAGATTTTCTATAAATTATAAAGTGTAGGGAGACAGGAAATCTCTGATGACTCATTCTCAAGAGTCTGCTCCGGATTTGGCGTTTGGCCCGGTCCCTTCCCGCAGGCTCGGCCGCAGTCTCGGTCTCAATAACATCCCTCCCAAAGTTTGCAGTTATTCCTGCGTCTATTGTCAGGTAGGCCGGACCAGCAGGCTGCGGATCGATCGGGAGTCTTTCCATTCGGTGGAGGAATTTTTCGAAAACGTGCAGTCCAGAATTATCCAGCTCAAGCGAAAAGATGAACCCGTCGACTATATGACTTTTGTTCCGGATGGCGAACCGACCCTGGATGCGAATCTGGGATTCCATATTGAAAATTTACGTCCCTTTGATATCCCGATAGCGGTGATTTCCAATGGATCCCTGCTCTGGCAGGAGGAAGTGCGCCGGGATTTGCAGCATGCGAATTGGTGTTCGGTGAAAGTCGATACCGTGGACGAAGAATGCTGGCAAAAAATCAATCGCCCTCACGGCGGGCTGCACTTGTCTGCAGTGCTGCAGGGAATGCGAGAATTCAGCCGGGAATACCAGGGAGAACTGGTTACCGAGACCCTGTTGGTGAAAGGCACCAATGACGGGGTGCAGCAAATAGAGCAGACAGCCGAATTTATCGCAGATCTGCATCCGGCGGTGGCCTATCTGTCCGTGCCCATCCGTCCGCCTGCCGAATCCTGGGTGGAGCCCCCGGATATGGAGGCGATAAATACCGCGTTCCACGTCTTCAGTGATGTACTGGATCAGGTGGAATACCTGATAGGTTATGAAGGCGATCAATTCGCATCCACCGGCCATGTGGAGCAGGATCTGCTCAGCATCACCTCCGTGCATCCCATGCGGCGTTCCGCTGTGGAACGGCTCCTCCGGAAAAACACTGGCGATTGGACGATCATTGAAGACTTATTACATCGAGAGAAGCTGGTGGAAGTGGATTATGGGGGAGAACAGTTTTATTTGCGGAATTTGAAAGGGTGAAGACTGCAGGAGTTCCCAGGAGCACATCCATCCCGATCATGTCGAATCTTTACCGTGGAATCCGTATTTTCCATCAGAGAGGACAGCAAGAAGGATCACTGCAGACGATTCATAAACTAATCTGCTCACAGTGAATCATCATGGGTGAAAACTCAATGTCGATATGTCGAAAACGATTGATCTACTGGCTGGTGATGACTGCAGCGTCGCTGGCCATCGGGATTGCGCTGGATGTTGCGTTGCAGACCACTGCATTTCCAATCGCTGTCAGATTCCTTGGACTGGTGGGAATCATCCTTGCTCATTTCCCTTTAAAACGAACCGGCCGGCTGCTGAGCCAGGAAGGTGGAGTCGAGGAGTGGGGATGTACGACACAATTGGTGACCACCGATATTTACCAATGCCTGCGCCATCCACATCACCTTGGGGTCGGGATCTTTATGATATCCCTGGGCTTGCTCACCGGACATCTCTGGACATTCCTGATAATCACTGTCGTGCAGTGGACCTGGGTCTTCGCTTTTCTGTTATTGGTGGAAGAACCGGAATTAGAGTCGAAATTCGGAGAGGCGTATAGACAGTATCGAGACCGGGTTCCCATGCTCCTGGCACATCCACGGTGTCTGTGGTGGGTGTTCTCCTCACCGGTGAAGAGCGCTGCTTTTCGCAAAGAGTATCAGGAGTGATCGAGCTTCTGAAAGCACCCATTTTTTCTATGTGGCACTCATCAAGAAGCCCGGCTCGTCGTGCATTTAATGTATGTGGTTATCAAGGTTCTGCTAATGAAGGAGCGCTCTGACTGCTGTGGTGTTTTGTGCCACGTTCAGCAGCCTGATCTTCTACCTGTCGCTCCGGGCAATCCCGCACTGAAACCTCTGGTAACTGACAGCAATGCTGGTGATTGTATGGAGTCAAATTGGAGCCCGATTGATGCGATTCGTCTCACATCACGGCATATCCGGGAATGGTTAATAGGAATTAATATGCTGGTGTTTATAATATTCGGCTAAGATGTAAGCCCCGCCTGTATAAGAGGGTATTGCTATCGAATCCCTCGGTTGGTTCATTTTTAGGCTTACCTGCCACGCTCCCGGAAAATCGTTATTGACTCCTCCGGTTTAAAACCCTAATTTAAGTAAGAATGAGAATCATTATCATTAATACCGGCCTTTTGGAGCAGTAATGTGGGGAGAAAAATTTTTAGAATAGAAATGATAATGATTCTCATTAACAATAAGAAGAAAAGGAGGTATAGTTATGGCAGGAGGAGATCGTACCGGACCGGGAGGGTTCGGAACAGGAACAGGCCGGGCAGCTGGATTCTGTGTAGGATATGACGTTCCCGGATACTTGAATCCCGGACTGCGAGGCGGTGGATTCGGCTATGGCCGGGGTTGGCGGCACAGGAATCGGCCTGGCTGGGGTTACGGTTATGGATGGCGACGGTGGAGAGACGCCAGGTA
>Ga0102944_1001917_pt1 | contig 12934 bp, 10 predicted proteins | sample SalPonD_shore_MG_FD_78172 | JGI IMG/M metagenome (GOLD analysis project Ga0102944, IMG submission 78172) | Salt pond soil microbial communities from South San Francisco under conditions of wetland restoration - Salt Pond MetaG... | ecosystem: Environmental > Aquatic > Marine > Intertidal zone >...
GTTTTGCCAGGCGCCATAGGCCAGCCAGGACGCCCAGCCGTGTATGTCCAGCAACAGCGCGCAGGCATATTCGGAGAAATGAGGGGAACCGTCGGCGAGCTGGTACATGGCTGCGAACACACCGCCGGGTTCTTCCGGCAGACGGAGGAACTGTGCGCCAAGGCCGGTTTCGCCCATCAGCACCTCGATGCCCCGGTCATGCCTTACCACGTCCAGCCAGGCTGCGTACAGATCGGGCCCGTTTCCCCGCTGCTGCTGCATGCGTTCCGGGTACTGGAAGTAGAGCCCGCAGAACTGGCTCACCTGCTGGAGGACTTCGTCCCGCCAGGCCATCTTGTGCTCGCGGCCCGGCCGGGCATCCAGGAGATCGGTAACGTTGTGCCAGTGGTGACCGTACACGGGCGGTTCATGCAGATACCGGAGTAATTCGGTTTCCCCGGCATGAACTCCCGTCTCCCGGCAGGCTGCCTGCAGGTGCCCGGAGCGGATGGTGTCCGCCCAGCGATCCCGGTACCAGGCTTTCGGCATCAGGCACCGGACCCGGCCCAGGGCCTGGAGGGTGGCTGCCGTGTCCCCGAAGGTTTCCGATCGCCAGCCCCACCAGGGATTGACGGCAATGGACCGGTCCAGGGGCCAGGTCGGCATGATCCGGTCGCAGGCGGCATCGACTGCTTCCCTCCAGACAACATCTGCTGCCGGGGCCGGTTTCTCCGCGACTGTCATGAGGTGAGTTCCCGTGAAGAGTACAGGGGTTTGCGGCCGGCCCTCGGCAGGTGGATGGGCCACAGCCGCAAGGTTGCGCGTGTCATCCATTCATCCAGGTAAAAACCGGCATTGAGCGTGATGAACAGACGCCGCATGAGGGAATGCCCCGGCCACAATTGCAGTGCCATGAAGGTCATGAAAAGCGCCGCGTCCAGGGCGCAGATCCAGGCGTCCTGCAGGGAACTGTAGTGTGACGGACCGCCGGGTAACAACGCACCCACCGACAGCTTGGCCAGTGTGTATGCGAGGATCAGAAGGCTGACGGCCATTATGCCCGATGCAAGCGGCCGGCGCCGGCCATAGCCCATGCAGGTTACCAGGAGGACAAAGGCGGTGAAGCCGATCAGCAGCCAGGGTGCGACGGGCGGCGCCAGCCGGAACAGGTAGGCATAGCCCCCCACCAGCGCCAGGCTAGTGACAGCGGCGATAGCCAGGGCGGGGACTCCGGGGGCGGAGCGCGCCGCCAGTTCTTCCTGTAACCAGTCGTTGACGGCATTACCGCTGGACAGAAACGCGTATGCCTTGTAGCAGGAATGGGCCAGCAGGTGCAGTAACGCCAGCTCATGCAGCCCGAGCGCGCATTCCACCAGCATCAACCCCATCTGGGCGGTCGTGGACCAGGCCAGGCGTACCTTGACGCTGATCCGGGTCGACATCACCAGGGCGGCCAGCACGGCGGACGGTCCCGCGACCGCCAGCACCAGCCAGCGCGCCGCGCCGGATGCATCGAACAGCGGTGCGAACAGGAGCAGCAGGAATCCTCCCAGGTTGATCAACCCGGCATGGAGCAGGGCCGACACCGGCGTCGGTGCTTCCACGACCTGGATCAGCCAGCCGTGCACGGGCAATTGCGCGCACTTGATGATCGCGACCAGGGCCAGCAGCAGCGCGGCGGCATGATCCTGGAAGCCGGCAGCCTGATCGCCGTAGGCGGCGAGCAGTGTGCTGATCTGGAGGGTGTGATGAGCGTCATAGAGCAGACAGAAAGCCGCTGCCAGAAATAACTCGGCGATTCTCGCCAGAATGAACTTCTTGTGGGCGGCCAGCACCGCGCGGGGCCGCTCGGGATAGAACATCAGCAACTGGTGCAGGCCGAGACTGATTCCTGTCCATGACAACCAGAACAGCACCAGGTTGTTGCTGGTTACCGTCACCATGACCGCCAGCCTGGTCAGCGTCAGCCAGCGGAGGAAGCGGACATTGTCCGGATCACCTTCGAGATTGCCCCGGGCGTAACGCAGGACCACCAGGGCGATAAAGGCGATGAGCACCAGCAGCGTCATGTTCAGCGGCCGCAGCATGAACAGCTCGGTTGCGTGCGGTGAGGCGAATGCCAGTACCCACATCACGACGGCCAGCAGGAGCTCCACGGTGCCGAGTACGCCGGCAAGGCCCCAGCCGCCGCGGGCATCCGCCCGGACGGCGACAATCAACGGCAGGGCCAGCAGGCAGGGCAGCATGGCTTCACTGAGTAACGGCATGGGCAGGATTCCTGTGCAGGGCTTCGGGGTAGAGTTTCTCGATCAGGCTGCCGGCGCCGGTACGCACCTTCACCTGCTCCGTGTCATTGAAGTTCACGTGTCCCACCTTGCGGCCGGGTCGCGGCGTTTTGTTGTACAGGTGAACCACGGCGGCGGGATGGTTACGGGCTTCCGGATCACCCTCGCTGCCCAGCAGGTTGACCATGGCCGAGGTGCCCCGTGGTTCGGCCGGGGCGAGGGCCAGGCCCGTGATGGCCCGGAGGTGTTGCTCGAACTGGCTGATGCTGCAGCCGTCCAGGGTCCAGTGGCCGCTGTTGTGCACGCGTGGGGCCAGCTCGTTGATGATCGCTCCCCGTCCGGTAACGAACATTTCCACGGTCAGGACGCCGACATACTGCCAGGCCTCGAGAATCTCCGTGAGGTACTGCCTGCCCGCCTGCTCGATCGCCGCCAGACTCCGGCCGGCGGGTGCAAACGAGGCGAGCAGGATGCCGTCCCGGTGGTGGTTTTCAGTCAGGGGGAAAAAGCCGGTTTCGCCGTCGACCCCGCGCGCACCGATGAGGGATACCTCGGCGGTATAGTTGATCCCCGCTTCCAGAACACAGGGCTGGTCGGGAAAATCCTCCAGTAACGCCGCAACATCCTCCTGCCCGTCGAGACGCCACTGGTTCTTGCCGTCATAGCCCTGTTCGCAACCCTTGAGGAATGCCGGATAGCCGAGTGCGGACAGGGCTTCGACGAGCTCAGCCTGGTGCCGGACGGCTCTGAATGGCGCGACCGGCAAGCCCAGGTCGACGAGGGCACGTTTCTCGCGCAGCCGGTTGCCGGTGTCTGCGACCGCGGCCGGGTTGGGCCTTACCGGGCAACAGTGCTCCAGCGCCTGCAGCAGCTCCACGTCCACGTGTTCCCGCTCAACGGTAATCACATCCGGCCGGCCCAGTGACTCGTAGAGTTCCCGCACCGGCCGCTCCCGCCGGTGTTCGGCGACCGGGCCCAGCCCTTCCACGCAGCGGGTGGATTCACCGGCCTCCGCGATAAAACAGGTGTCGATATCGAGGCGCGCCGCGGCATGGGCCAGCATCCGGGCGAGCTGACCGCAGCCGACGATTCCCACCTTCATGGCTCCACCTCGAAGGGTACGCTGTCGCTACGGGCCTGCCGCCATTCACCCAGCCGTTGCCTGAGCCCGGGATCCGACAGGGACAGGATCTGGGCCGCCATGAGGCCGGCATTGAAGGCGCCGGCCTCGCCCACCGCCTGGGTGGCGACGCACACCCCCCTCGGCATCTGGACAATGGAAAGCAGGCTGTCGAGGCCGTTCATGAATTTGCTGGCCACGGGCACGGCAATGACCGGCAGGCAGGTCATGGCCGCGATCATGCCCGGCAGGTGCGCGGAACCGCCCGCCCCGGCGATAATGACACGGGTCCCCTGTTGTTCTGCGCTTTCGGCGAATTCCACCAGCCGCCGCGGGGTACGGTGGGCGGACACGATGGAGGCGCTGTGTTCGACGTCGAGTTCGGACAGGGGGAGGGTGGCGTTTTCCATGGTGGGCCAGTCCGAGGTGGAGCCCATCACGATGGTCACGGGGGAAAAGGTCGGTGCAGTCAACTTCAGTCTCCTTCTGGAATGGATGGCGGCCGCGGCGGGCCAACAGGCGGGGCGGATTTTGGGACAGGCAAAAAATAAAATAAAATATATATTCTTATTGTTTATGTTCTATTTTATTAAAGTATGGCCAGGCTCAATTATCACCACCTCTATTATTTCTGGCAGGTTGCGAAAGAGGGCAATCTGACCCGGGCGGCGGCGCGTTCCCATGTTTCCCAGTCGGCGCTTTCCATCCAGATCAAACAGCTGGAAGAGGCCATGGGGATACAGCTGTTCAAGCGTGACGGTCGCAGGCTGGTACTGACGGAAGCCGGGCAGCGGACCTTTCACTATGCCGGTGAAATTTTCAGCAAGGGCGAAGAACTGGAGTCTTTCCTGCTCTCGGGCGCCGAGTCGGGCAGCGCGACTATCAGCATCGGTGTGCTGTCCACCATGTCGCGGAACTTCATTGAAAGTTTCATTGAACCCTTGTTGTTGCGCCAGGATGTCAGGTTCGACCTGCAGGCCAGGGGCCAGGGCAACCTGTTGAATGATCTGGCCAACCATCAGATTGACCTGGCACTGACCAATATCCAGGTCGGAGGCAGCAGTGAGCGCTTGTGGGAAAGTCAGTTACTCGCACGCCAGCCGGTCTCGATCGTTGCCCCCCCGGGCCTGGTCAGCAGCAGGAAATTTTCACGGCAGTATAAAGAGCAGCGCTGGGTCCTGCCCGTCGAAGGAAGTCCGATCCGGGCCGGTTTCGACAGCTTCTGCGCCCAGCAGCAGTTCACGCCGACGATTGTTGCCGAGGCGAACGATATGGCAATGCTGCGCCTGCTGGCCCGGGATACTCACGCCCTGGCGGTACTGCCGTCCGTTGTCGTCAAGGATGAACTGTCCAGCGGCAGGCTGGTGCACATGATGGATCTGCCGAATCTGTATGAGAACTTCTACGCGGTGACCGTCAGGCGCCAGTTCCCCAGCCGCCTGATCAGCGAGTTGCTGCAAAACTGGTTGACGCAATAAGATTCAGCGCACGTAGTAGTGATTGGACAGTGACGGTTTGATACAGTAGTTTCCGGACAAGACAAGAAAAACGGCGGGGCTCATGTATTTGTCAGCAGCGGTGGAACAGATGGTGGTTTACCGGTGATTTCGCGACGGACATTCCTGCGATCCTCGACCCTGGCCCTGTCGATACCGGCGGGTCATGGCCTGGTACGCAAGGTGCTGGCCGCTCCGGGCGGCGGCAGGATCCAGGCGGTGGCCGACCATTCCTGCAGCGACTGCCGGCTGTTTTACCGCAGCCTGCCGCTGCCGGCCGCGCGCATGGACATCGCCCAGGCGGATTGCCTGGCGGAGTTCTCCGCGGCATTTGACGACGGCATTGATTACCTGGCCGGCCTGACCCGCAATGCGGAATTTGTTCTGCTCGGCCAGAGTGCGCGCGAACACGGCTACCGGTTGCTGTACCAGGGCCGGCACCATTACGCAGACGGTGTTCTGCAGCATTCCATCCGTGCCGATCGCGACCTGGCGCCGGCGTTGGCCGCCTCCCTGGCCGGCGGGCGGCACGCCTGGCCGCGGCGACTGGCCGCCGCCGTGCCCCGCTGCACCCGTGCCCGCGGTCCGGCACATGACGCCATTTCCAGCGCCGTGCTGCAACGCCCGGCGGACAGCGGCGGTTTTCTCCTGTCCTGGGTCTTCGCGAGGAGCGATGCGGTATGAGTGACGTGCTGCCCGAGGGTATCAGTCCATCCGACTTCGGCGACGCTGTGGGCGAACTCAAGCATGTTGTGGGCGCAAACTGGGTATTCGTCGATGCAGCCCACGTGCACGCCTACTACGATTATTTCGCCATGCGCGATCCGGCGCTGCACGCTCCGTCCGCGGCAGTGGCGCCACGGACCGTGGAGGAAATCCAGAAGATCCTCGCCGTCGCGCAAAAGTACCGTATCCCGGTATGGACGGTTTCCACCGGCCGCAACCTCGCCTACGGCACGGCGGCGCCGCGCAAGCCCGGCTGCATCGTCCTCGATCTGAAGCGCATGAAACGCATTCTCGAGGTAAACGAGAAGCACGCCTATGCCGTGGTGGAACCCGGCGTCAACTATTTCGATCTCTACAACGAACTGCAACGGCGGGGCAGCAAGCTGTGGATTGACTGCGCCGCGCCGGGCTGGGGCGGTGTGGTCGGCAACCTCATGGATCGCGGCGTGGGTTACACGCCCTACGGCGAACATTTCCTGTCCCAGTGCGGCATGCAGGTGGTGCTGGCCGACGGCACCGTGGTGGACACGGCCCTGGGCAGCCAGCCCGGCAGCGCCGCCGCCCACAACTACCGCTACGGGCGCGGGCCGTGGGTGGACGGCATGTTCACCATGGCCAATTTCGGCGTGGTCACCAAACTCGGGATCCACCTGATGCCGGAGCCGCCCGGTTACCGTCCCTACATGATTACCCTGCCCCGGGAAGAAGACATCCAGCCCTTTACCGACCTGCTGCAGCCGCTGAAGCTGGCCATGGTCATTCCCAATGCGGCAGTGACGGTGGAACTGATCCTGGAAGCGGCCATCAAGGTCAGCCGGGCCCAGTATTACACCGGCAAGGGACCGCTGCCGGACAGCGCCCGCCGCAAGATGATGTCCGATCTCGGCATCGGGCAATGGAATTTCTACGGCGCCCTGTACGGACCGGAAGCGGTCATGGACAACAACTGGAAGCTGATCCACGACACCTTCAGCCAGATCAAGGGGGCGCGTTTTTATTTCGAGAAGGATCGCGGCAGCGAGCCGTCCTTCATGTACCGCTCCAAGCTCATGCAGGGCATTCCCAATCTGACCGAGTTCAGCTTCCTCAACTGGGTGCCCGACGGCGCCCACGTCGGTTTCTCCCCCATGGCCGCGGTCGACGGCAAGACCGCCCTGGAGCAGTACCGGCTGGTGCGCGACCGCGCCCACGAAGCCGGGCTCGATTACCTGGGCGAGTACATTGTCGGCTGGCGCGACATGCATCATGTCTTCGTGCCGGTCTTCAGCCGCAGCGACGAAGACGAGAAGCGCCGCGTCTACCAGGTGGTAACCCGGCTGATCCGGGAGGCGGCACAGCAGGGTTACGGCGAATACCGCACGCACCTGGATTTCATGGACGAGGTGGCGGGGACCTATGACTGGAACCACGGCGCCCTGGCCAAACTCAACCAACGCCTCAAGGATACCCTGGACCCGTCCGGCATTCTGTCGCCGGGCAAGAGCGGCATCTGGCCCGGGGGCCGGCAGGGGTGATCCTGCGACGGTTCATAATGCTCGGGCTGCTGGTGCTGCTCACCGCCTGTTCCGGCAAGCAGGAGGAGGGCGGGAAAACGACGCAGCAGAAAACCCCGGCGGCCGCGCCCAAACAGGCACCGGCGGCGCAGAAAACCGCGGTCGCACAGGCACCCGCCAAAAGCGGCCAGGAACTTTTCAATTACTGGTGCCTGCCCTGCCACGGTGCCGGCACCGGCCATGCCGGCACCCAGGAACTGGGCCGGATGCGGGGCAAGGACAAGGCGGTGCTGCTGCAGCGCCACGACATTACCGCGGCGCGCGTCAAGCACGTGGTCCGCACGGGTTTCCAGATGATGCCGCCGTTCCGGTACTCGGAAATCACCGCAGCACAACTGGACCGCATCGCCGCCTATGTAAGCAGTAACGGCAAAGAAAGTAGTGAATAGTGAATAGTGAATCGTAAATAGTGGAAGGGAAGGAGTTGTTTTTTACTATTCACCATTCACTATTCACGATTTACCTTTGTATTAAGACTCGGAGTTTGGACTGATCGATCTGTCATGACAGCCATCAACGACATGCTGGCCTCCATCAGCGGCGCGGATAACGTCATCGACGCCGGCGCCAAGGAGGCCGGTGCCTATCATAAGCTGTTTGACGCCGTCGCCGACAATCCGTCGACGTTTGCGGCGGTGGTGCGGCCGGGCGGGGTGGACGAAGTGCAGGCGCTGGTGCGCGCAGTGGCGGATCAGAACCACAGCCTGTGGGTCATGCCCAATGCCGCCGGTAACGGCGCCACCCTCGGCCAACCGGGCCGGCCCGCGGTTATCCTCGATCTTTCGCGCATGAACCGCATCCTGGAGGTCAACGCCGATTCCGCCACCACCCTGGTGGAACCCGGCGTAAGTTACCGGCAACTGTACGAGCACCTGCGCGACAAGAACGTGCCCCTGTGGATCGATTGCGACCGCGATGGGGACCATTCCGTCGCCGGCAGTATCTGTGCGCGGGAATACGGCTATACGCCCTACGGCGATCACATTCTCATGCAGTGCGGCATGGAAGTAGTGTTGGGCAACGGCGAACTGCTGCGCACGGGCATGGGGGCCGTGCCCGGTTCGGATACCTGGCAGATGTTCAAATACAATTTCGGTCCCTACCTGGACGGCCTTTTCACCCAGTCAAGTCTGGCCGTTGTCACCAAGGTGGGGCTGTGGCTGATGCCGGGACCGCCGGCCTACAAGCCTTTCATGGTTACCCTGCCCGACGACCAGGCCATGACCGCGGCTATGGAGGTACTGCGGCCGCTGAAACTGAACGGCACCCTGCCGAACACCGTGGCCGTGTCGGGACGCGCCTTCGAGGCGGCCCTGCATCACAAGGCCGACGAACTGCCCGGCAACGGGCTGCCGGCGCCGGCCGCCCTGCGGACCATGACCGGACTGGGAGAATGGAATATCTTTGCGGCCCTGTACGGCCTGCCCGAAAACGTCGACCTGGCCTGGAAAGCGATTGCCGGCAGCCTGCAGGGCATCAAGGGGGCGGTGCTGTTCCAGGACGGCGAGCACGGCGCCGAGCGCGCCTGGCAGCGCCGCCGCGATCTCATGCGCGGCGTGCCGGTGGCAAGCGTGAGCCCCGGACTGCTGGATATGACGGCCGGGGTGTCCATGACGGCGGCGGCCCCTATCGAGGGCGAGGCGGCCGCAAGCATGCACAAGATTGCCGGCAGCGTGGCTGCAGCGCACGGTGTGCAATACCTGTGCGAATTTGCCATTCCCTCGCGCACCCTGCTGCAGCAGATTACCCTGACCTACGGCGACGATCACGCCGCCGCCATTGCTGCGGCCAAGGAATTCATGCACAAGCTGACAGAGCAGGGTTACGGACTCGTGCATGAATGCCTGGCGCTGCGGCGTGTCGCCGACAACTATTACCAGGGAACGCCGCTGTCCAACCTGGTGCAGCGGCTGCACAAGGCCGTTGCTTCATGATCGTGAATTTCCGCCGGGACCGCCTTATCGGTTAACATAATCGTCTGGCCCCGCGTGGGCAGTTCTGCAAATCACAAGGCCGGGTTCCGTTCCTGTCGGTTTTTTCAATATTCCGAAGCCGGAACACCAGGCCGGTATTGGCTTACTCGCTGGAGTGGATCCGAGGGGGAGGCGCCGTAAATGAGTGACATCAAGGCACTGACCGTTCCCAAGTGGGGGATGGCGATGGAAGAGGGCACTTTGGTCAACTGGCTGGTGGGCGAGGGTGACAAGGTGGCCGTCGGCGATGAAGTCGCCGAGATCGAATCGAGCAAGATCGTCAACGTCATGGAATCCCATGTGGCCGGCACGCTGCGCCGCCGCGTCGCCGCCGAGGACGAGATTCTGCCCGTCGGCGGCCTGCTGGCCGTGATTGCCGATGACGATATTCCCGATGCGGAAATCGATCGTTTCATCGCCGGGTTCACCGCCACACCGCAGGCCGTCAGTACCCGCGAGCCCCGGCAGGCCGCCCCGGCGGCCCCGTCCGGAGGCGCTGCGGAGCCGGCACCCGCCCCCGCCCCGGTAGCTGCCCCGGCAACCGCCGGCGGCGTGGCCGAATCCCTGCGCCAGGGCGAAGATGACAGCAACGTCCCGGCTACCCCCCATGCCCGGCGCATGGCCGGAGAGCTGGATATCAACCTCCACAACATCACGGCCAGCGGCCGCCACGGACGCGTCACCGTGACCGATATCGAACAGGCCCTGGGCCGCGGGCACGACGGCCATGCCGTACCCCGGGATTTTCATATACCTGCCAGCCGCAAGGATGACAGCCATGTCCATGCCACGCCCCTGGCCCGGCGCCTGGCCCGGGAGCTGGGGGTCAATCTGAACGACTGCCGTGCCTCGGGCAGCCACGGCCGCGTCTGCCGGGCCGACGTGGAGGCGCTGGCGCAGCAGCGCGGCGGTGCGGCGGCGCGGGGGCCGGCAATGGCCGCCGGCCTGGACGAACCGGCGGTGGTGGAAACCATTCCCCTGAGCGGCATGCGCCAGACCATCGCGCGGCGCCTGCAGTCAGCCAAGGCCGACATTCCCCATTACCGCCTGGTGGCCGACGCCGAAATCGACGCCCTGCTGGCTTTGCGCCACGAGCTTAACGCCGCCCTCAGCCACGCCAATATCACGGTCAACGATCTGCTGCTCAAGGCCTGCGCCACGGCGCTGTCCCAGGTACCGGAGTGCAACGTGCAGTTTGACGGCAATGAAATAAAACGCTTTCGCGATGCCGACATCGCCGTGGCCGTATCCCTGGAAGCGGGATTGATCACGCCCGTCGTCGGGGCGGCGAACCGCAAGGGCATCGCGCAGATTTCCAACGAGGTGCGCGACCTGGTCACCCGCGCCAAGAGCGGCGCCCTGAAACAGCATGAATTCGAAGGGGGCAGCTTCACCCTGTCCAACCTGGGTATGTACGGGATCAAGCAGTTCGATGCCATTATCAATCCCCCGCAATGCGCCATTCTCGCGGTGGGCCGGGGCGAACAGCGCGTGGTCGTGGATGACGGCGAGGGTGCCGTCGCCACCATGCTGACCCTGTCCCTGTCCCTGGATCACCGGATCATCGACGGGGCCACCGGCGCGCGTTTCATGCAGGCCCTGGTACGCATCATCGAGCATCCCGGCCTGATGAGTGCCTGAGGCCATGTCGGATTACGATGTCATGGTGGTGGGCGGCGGTCCCGGTGGTTACGTGGCCGCCATCCGGGCCGCACAGCTGGGACTGAAAACGGCCGTGGTCGAGGAAAAGCGCCTGGGCGGGATCTGCCTGAACTGGGGCTGCATTCCCACCAAGGCCCTGCTCAGGGGGGCGGACATCGCCCACACCCTGCGCGATCTGGATCGTTTCGGTTTCAGTGCCGACAACATCAGCTTCGACATCGCCAGGCTGGTGCGGCATTCGCGGCTGGCGGCGGACAGGCTGGCCGCCGGGGTCGGCTACCTGATGAAAAAGAACGGCGTCAGCGTCATCGAGGGTCATGCCCGGCTCGACGGCAAGTGCCGGCTGGCGGTGGAGAAGGGCGGAAAGACCGACGGCTACCGGGCGGATCACATCATCCTGGCCACCGGCGCCCGGCCGAGGGAACTGCCGGGGATTGCCATCGACGGCGAACGGGTCTGGAGTTACTTCGAGGCCATGGTCCCGGAATTCCTGCCGGCGTCCCTGCTGGTGATCGGCTCCGGCGCCATCGGCACGGAGTTCGCCAGCCTCTACAACGACCTGGGCGTGGATGTGACCCTGGTGGAAGTGCTGGATCAGATCCTGCCGCAGGAGGACAACGAGATTGCGGCCGTGGCGCGGCGCTCCTTCGAGAAACGCGGGATCCGTATCCACACCGGTGCGCGGGTCGAGGAACTGGCGCCGGACGGCGACGGCCTGCGCTGCCGTATCCGCGGCAACGGCGTGGATGAATTACTGGACGTGGACCGGGCCATCCTGGCCGTCGGCGTGCAGGGCAATATCGAGGCGCTGGGCCTGGAGGAACTGGGCGCAGAAACGCAGGACGGATTTATCCGCACGGACGAGTGGGGGCGTACCAACGTGGTCGGCCTGTACGCCATCGGCGACGTGAGCGGACCGCCGTGCCTGGCCCACAAGGCCAGTCATGAAGGCGTGGCCTGCGTGGAAAAACTGGCGGGCGTCGATAGCGCCCACGCCCTGGATCGGAACGCCGTGCCGGGTTGCACCTACTGCCGGCCCCAGGTGGCCAGCCTGGGCATGACCGAGGCGGAGGCAGAGGCCTGCGGGCGCGCGATCCGGGTGGGACGCTTCAACCTGGCGGCCAGCGGCAAGGCCGTGGCCCTGGCCGAGACCGAGGGCCTGGTCAAGACCGTGTTCGACGCCGCCACCGGCGAACTGCTGGGCGCCCACATGATCGGGCCGGAGGTGACCGAACAGATCCAGGGCTTCGGCATCGCCCGCACCCTGGAGGGGACGGAGGAGGACTTGATCAACACCATCTTCCCCCATCCCACGCTGTCCGAGGCCATGCACGAGGCGGTCCTCGATGCCATGGACCGGCCCATGAACCAGTAACTTAAAAAGATCAGCCACAGAGGACACAGAGGTCACAGAGAGACAGACATGGTGGAATTCAAGACGGTTTCCCTCAATGTCATCTTGTGGCTCTTGATATTCAAATGAATTGTAAAGGTTCAGGCAAATCACGGAGTGTCAGAAAAAAACATATTTTCTCTGTGTTCCTCTGTGACCTCTGTGGCTTATAAACGTATGTATAACGAAGTCGGTTAACTCCGGGAGATGATCGATGGATCAGAGTAAAGAAGATTTGTTGAAGGCGTACCGGACCATGAAGACCATACGCGAGTTCGAGACGCGTATTGCCAAGGAATTCGAGGCGGGGACGGTACCCGGTTTTACGCACCTGTACATGGGGCAGGAGGCGGTGGCTACCGGGGTGTGCATGCATCTGTCCGACCAGGACGCCATTTCCTCCACCCACCGCGGCCACGGGCACTGCATCGCCAAGGGCTGCGACGTGCGCGGCATGATGCTGGAGCTGTTCTGCAAGCGTGACGGCCTGTGCAAGGGCAAAGGCGGCTCCATGCATATCGCCGATATCAGCAAGGGCATGCTCGGCGCCAACGCCATCGTCGGCGCCGGCGCACCGCTGGCCGTGGGCGCCGGCCTCGCAGCCAAGACCCTGGGCAACGGCCGCGTGTCGGTGGCCTTCGGCGGTGACGGTGCCACCAACCAGGGTACGGTGTTCGAGGCCATGAACATGGCTGTGGTGCTGAAGCTGCCGGTGATCTTCGCCATCGAGAACAACGGCTACGGCGA
>Ga0102944_1001919_pt1 | contig 12921 bp, 14 predicted proteins | sample SalPonD_shore_MG_FD_78172 | JGI IMG/M metagenome (GOLD analysis project Ga0102944, IMG submission 78172) | Salt pond soil microbial communities from South San Francisco under conditions of wetland restoration - Salt Pond MetaG... | ecosystem: Environmental > Aquatic > Marine > Intertidal zone >...
AAGAGATAAGACACGCCAGGCAATTATTGAACAGATTGCTGAATGGCGGGATGTGCCACCTGCTCAAATAGATGGTTTGGCTAAGAAAAAAAAAGCCAAAGTTGACGAGTAGTTCTCAACTAAACGACATATGATTAGGCGATAATAAGTTGTGGAAGTAAATCCATACTCAGCTTGATTTTTGATCACCTCTGTAAACGATATGGGCTTATTCTCTGTTTTACAAGGTACCTGATTATATGAAATTATTTGTCAATTAAACATTCAAAAAGGAGCTCTTCATGGCTGCAAAGAAAATATTAATGCTTGTCGGTGATTTTATGGAAGACCTGGAAGCAATGGTTCCATTCCAGGCACTTCAGATGGTTGGGCATAAGGTAGATGCTGTATGCCCGGATAAGAAAAAAGGAGACAAAGTAAAAACGGCGGTACATGATTTTGTAGGGGATCAGACCTATAGTGAAAAACCGGGCCACCTGTTTACCATTAATGCCAATTTTGATGATGTTAAACCGGAAAATTATGACGCTTTGGTTATTCCCGGTGGGCGCGCTCCTGAATATTTGCGTTTAAACGACAAAGTATTAGATATTATTCGTCATTTTTCAGAAAATGACAAACCCATTGCATCAATATGTCATGGAGCCCAACTGATGGCAGCGGCAGGTGCATTGAAAGGAAAGAAAGCAAGTGCTTATCCGGCTGTAGGCCCTGAAGTGAATGAGAGCGGTGGTACATTTATGGATATTCCTGTTGATCAGGCATATACAGACGGAAATTTGGTAACAGCACCTGCCTGGCCGGCACATGCCGCGTGGCTTTCACAATTTCTTAAAGTACTGGGAACGAAGATTGAGTTATGATTTTGCAATAAAAATAAAATGGTAATACAATTTTGAAAATATACCCGTCAGGCAGTTAAAGAAATTTTAAATATGATAAAGCTGTAAGACGGGTATAATTTCTATAACACTAAGTAAATTATTTCACGGGGTGGTTTTCGAAATCGTTTCTATTAATTAATTGTAGAATAAGTAAGGTAAGTAAGCTAAAAAAAATGATGCACCCAGTCGCCGCCAATGCAATTTGCCAGCCATTCTTGTTAAGACTAGAAGAGATAAGTATATAATCGGATATAAGAAAAATAATACTTAGTGATATTAGGTTAACAATCAGCTTATTTCGCATTTTCCTCTCCTGTAATTTTATTACCAAACATATAGCCGATTAATAAAAATAAAAAAATGGCTGCAGCAATAATTGAGGCTAGAAAATGGCTTATCCCTTTATGAAATGCAGGGGAAATACTATAAAAAGCTATTCCGCATAAGGCCAGCAAAAAAATAAATATGGCTGGTTTTTTGTTATGAAACATCGTTTTGTCTATTTAACTTCTGTAATTTTTTTTCCAGCTTCCTGCTCTTCCAGTAGTAATGGAAAGAGGCTTTAATAAGCATCATTAATGTATAAATTGCTCCTAAATATATAAATCCTTCCATTCCTTTGAAATGCAGGTTCTTTAATAGCAATGCCCCAATTAAAATAGACAATCCAACAATAAGCTGATACATAGGTGAAACAGCTCTTTCATTAGCCTCATGTAAAGTCAGGAAAAAACGATAGTATTTGTTGGTGGTTTTTGGCATTAATAAGAGCGGTAGATCAAATCATTAATTACATAAGAATAAGATGAAATACTTATTGGTATTTAAAATGTTAATATGATTACAACCATGAAAGTTTATTATTTCCTTTGTCATTATCATCAATAATAGTATCAACAAAAATATCCTCTAATGAATGATATATTTCCTTGTTAATACCTTTATTTATTTTTTGATGAATATCCTTTGTTTTTGCTTGAAAAACTAATTTTCCCTTATCAATAATACCCACTTCATCACACATTTTTTCAATAGAATCCAGGTTATGAGAACTTATTAGTACTGTTACTCCTTTCTCTACCATTAACCGTAGATTATCTTTGATTTGTTTAACAGAAACAGGGTCAATTCCTTCCAGTGGCTCATCAAGAATGAGTATCTTAGGTTGGTGTATAAGTGCAGCAGCTAAGGAAACTTTCTTCTTCATGCCAGTTGAATAAGACTCGATCCAATCATTTTCTTTTTCTTTCAGCCTTAAGAAGTTAATTAGCTCGCTTGTACGTTTTTCAATTTCAACTGTTTCGATCTCATACATGGTTCCGGCGAAATGAAGATACTCTACAACAGATAGTTTTTCGATGTAATGAGGTTGTTCCAGTACAAAACCTACATCCCTTTTATATTCATAGTCGCCTTTCTGGATTTGACTACCTAGTATTTTTACTTCTCCTTTTGTCTTGTTAACCAGACCTGCTAAAATATTAATGATTGTCGATTTGCCAGCTCCATTTGGACCAATAATACCGAAAATTGTGGATTTAGGTATGGTTAGATCAATTCCATCTACGGCAGCAATTTTACCCCGGTATATCTTTTTCAGTTTTTTAAATTCAATAGCATTCATAATAAATCGCTTTTGGTAAGTAGCTCAATGAATTGATGTTCATATCGTGGCAATAAGTAGAAATACCAGATCATAATGCACAGAATGAAAAATGCCAGGCAGAATACACTGCTTTTTAGCCCGGATTCCAAAACTAGGTAAGGCATTGGGGCACAAATGGAAAGCAATAATAAATATGGTAGAATGTCGGATTTATCATCTGTTGACTGTAAGCCTTTTCGTGAGAAACTTATCATATTACCGAATATCAAGTAGGGTGGAAGAGTCGTAATCAAATAAAGGCCAGCATTCAGATAGTCTTGGAAACTGGTATGAAAAAAAAAAGGTAAGACAACTAAAAAGGGTAATGGAAACAATAAGGTAATGAGTGTTGATGCACCGTTTTTAGAGATAATAACTTTTCTAAGCGACCATAATTGTAGGACATAGCCACGCTTCTCATTCATTTTTCCAGGAAAGAGATCTGCAAACATAGCTGCCGTTGAAAAAACACTGATGATAATAATAAGTAACGGAAAATTGACCTTGGATAGCAGATGGTGTTGTCTCATCTTGGAAGACAAAAGGGTTATGACTAATATAGATATTGCGTAGAACATAATTCCAACAAATACAAGGCTTGAGTATCGCTTGATTATTTTTAATTGTGATTTGATATGGATTAATTTAATTACCATTGCTTCTAGTTTGTCGAGATCTTGAATATGCTGAACAGAAATAATGGAAGTATTAATCCAAATATTGCAATTATAAGATTAGTTAATATTAAACCCGTATTTTTGAATAACAGTCCGTAAAAAATATTACCAATATTGCTAGTTATTGGGACTTTCGTTAATGCATTATCACCAAATGATTCAATACCCATAATAATAATTATATATAAAAGGCCTATCATTTGGGTTTTAGTTTTTAGTTTTACAAGATATCTCCAAAGTAAGTTAAATAATAGTATCACCCAGGCTAGGATGATGGATAACAACAAAAACCAAATAATGAAATTTAAAACAGCCGATAAATATAGTCGATTACTTAAAAAAAATATTGCATAACAAATACTAACAGATAGGTAAATCAGGCTTTTGTAATCAAGCAAATACAAAACCATATGATATTTAAACTTATCCCATTTACTTAAAGGAAATATTGCCAAATGATGGGGGGTGATAAACGATCTGTTTTGGATTCGTAGAATAATTGCTATTGTATCAAAAAAAACAACAAAAAAGGAAATATATTTAAATGTAAGTAACAGGTTAGATTTGTTTTTTGGGAAAAGTGATGTGATGATTAACGTACAAAGAAATAAACATATAAATATTATTGATAAAATATAGAAATAACGTCCTTTTTGAATACGTCTAATAAGCTTTTTATTTGTATGATTTAGTTTTATTAATTGATTTCGCATTTTTTTACAATTAAGAATTTACAATTTTTAAGGGGACATTATTAGTTCTGTAATTTAATATGATTGTAAAAGGTAATTGTGCATATTACGATAATATTAGTATTGCATTTATAAACCTGTAATTTACATCTTATTTAAAGTAATTATATTAATTTAAAACATAACTTTATTGTATTATAATATACCGAATATATAGATATGCAGATAATAGATTAATCATTTTAAATTGAAAACTTAATTTAAGGAAAGGGAGCATATACTTATGCTCCCTCTTATAATTATTTAAAGCAAGCTTGACCAACAAGTATGCCATTACCAGCACCTAAAATGCCGGCGCCAATAGCTTCACTCAGGCCCCCGGTTTCAGGAATAAAAAAAGCTGCTCCAACAGCAACTAAAATTGCTCCTGCACAAGCCCAACTTCCACCTTCTATTTGTTCCATTTGACCCAAAGTTAACTCTTTCATTTTGCCCACCTTTTAGATAAGTGAATATTTTAGTTAGCACTAGATATCCTAACTATATCGGAATAAAATGTCAAGAAAAAAATTTATTTAAAACACTAATATGTATTACTTTAGGTTATATTTTAATATAAGTGTCAATGTTTAAATCGATAAAAATTAAAGACTTCGCTAATTAAAATAAAACCGTTAGGAAATTTAATAATTTTTTTAAATCTAGTATTAAAACGAGTAACGATTTTATGTTTATACCCTGCTTTTTTATCGTATGGTAACTTATAAAAAAGAGATAAGCGTAAATGATCATATCTTTATTCAACATTAGGAATTAATATGGTCGCTACCTAGAACACGGTTAGAATCAGGATGTTCAGAATGATAGGATTAGCCTAAATTATTTAGGGCTATAAGTTAGTCATTATTCGATCCATGATTCTCTATCAGGAACCTTGTTAAACACCACTAACTTCTTCAAAATGGTCAACCCTACTCAGGACGTGTCAGTGCGCTATCGTTAACCTAATAATCTTTAATAATGGTCAAGTCATTTTAGGGATGGACCTGTTACATTTTTCCGCGGTAGCCAGCGTTGTCCGCATCGTCCGTGTTCTATGTAAGCCGCTCTGCCAATCCTGCAAGACAATACCAAATAGTCAGCGCTGTTAACTTGGCCGTTTGATTGTCCCGGTCGAAATCCGGATTGAATTCCACGAAATCAAATGAATGTACATGCGGGGAAGCACCTGCTGTTCGGGCTGCATACAGGAACAAATCGGGAGACATACCGTTAACGGCCGGAGCACTGACGCCCGGCGCATATGACTGGTCCAGTGCGTCCATGTCGAATGTTACCATTACCGGCATGGTGTAACGGCTGTATATTTGATCAATTTTCTGTTTATTCAGCTCGTTTTTCATAAAAAAACAGCCGTTATTCCGGGATATAAAATCAAGATGTTTATTGGCGACTGAGTGAGGCAGCAGGCCTGCAACGGTATACGTTTGACAAATATCCGATGGGTGTAAAATAGCCTGTCGGAAGGGAGAGCCGGAATGGGCTTTTTGTTCTTTGAGTTCACGAACATCCGCATGAGCGTCCCAATTCAGTATATGGCACTTTTTACGACTATGAATATATCCGCTGAAATGGCCGAAAGCCGTTTCATGTCCACCACCGAGGATAATGGGAATGATGTCTTTCTCAAGGTATTCAGCAATTATTTTACCTAATAAATCCTGATCCTCTTCCACATCTCCGGAGATATTTAAATTTCCGAGATCAACCGTGTTATCCAAAAGATAAAGAAAAGACAAATATTGATCGGGTGGTGGGGTCAATTTGTATAAAGCGGTACGAATATAATCAGGGGCTTTGGCGGCACCGGGTCGTCCCCAGTTGCGTTTAACTCCTTCATCGGATGGAAAACCTATTAATACAATACGGGTATCTTCCGTTATTTGTTCTTCCCCGAATTTAACCAGATGCCCGATCCTTGGATCATCTTCCTGTTTCCTTGGTAACTCTATATCGGGTTCGTTGAATAGATTTGTATCACTCATAAAGCATCCTTAATAAATTCGTTTCCCTTGATGAATGTTTTTTCACAGGCATTCGGACGATAATGATACATCCAGTGGTTAACATCAGGTGCATCGACAATAATAAAATTAGCTAATTTCCCCGGTTCAAGTGAACCCATATATTGCTCTCTTTTTATCGCTTTTGCAGCATTTATCGTTACACCCTTTAATACTTCATCTGGGGTCATACGCTGCAGGTTACAGGCTAGCATCATAGCAAGCGGCAGGTCATAACTCGGGGCGGAACCCGGGTTGAAATCCGTTGCCACGCAAACAGGGACTCCCGCATCAATGAGCTTACGGGCAGGCATTGGTTGCTGATTCAGATACAACGTTGCAAGGGGTAGGCTAACGGCACAAACGCCGGTTTCAGCCATCGCTGAAATCCCCGCATCACTAATACATTCCAGGTGATCAGCCGAAACAGCCCCAACCTCAGCTGCCAGTTCAGCACCGGCTCCTGATGTCAGTTGATCGGCGTGCAGTTTTGGTGTCAATCCATACTTCTTCCCGATCTCAAAAATATGCCGGGCTTCATCAACGCTGAAAGCTGTGTTTTCAACAAATACATCGCAAAAATCTGCCAGATTTTGTTTGGAAATGGTGGGTATCATCTCTTGTTCAATAAGGTTGATATATGCATCCCTATTGTTCTTGTACTCATCCGGTACTATGTGAGCTCCCAAAAAAGTTGATATGATGTTTACGCGATGCCTATTCTCAAGCTCCTTGTAAACTTTCAATAATTTTAACTCATTCTCAGTATTTAATCCATATCCGCTTTTACACTCCACAGCCGTGACGCCTAATAAAGCCATTTCATCAAGGAAATCCATGGATTGTTCAACGAGTTGTTGAAAAGAAGCCTCCCGTGTATTTTTTACCGTTGAGGCGATACCGCCGCCTGCACGAGCTATTTCGAGATAGCTTTTCCCCTGAATACGCATTTCAAATTCATCAGAGCGCCAGCCGCCAAAAGCCAGATGCGTATGACAATCAATTAAACCCGGTACAATCATTTTCCCATTGGCATCGATCGCCTCCATGTTATGCAGGTTAGGGGGAAGGTCAGATTCTTTGCCAACCCAGGTTATTCGAGATCCCTCCCATGCTAATGCAGCTTTTGATATGTCATGAATATCTGATTGACTTCCGTCTTCTTCACAAGTAGCCAGGTATCCTATGTTTTTGAGAACAGGCATCAGTTAAGTGTTGTTAATTGATTTTCAATGGTCTCGATAAAAATTGGATCGCGTATTAAATCGACACATCGGTTGATATCATATTTGTAGTAGTAATCTACTTCCGTATGCGGTATCGAAGACCGGATATAATCGTGGGCGATTTCCACCCCTTTACCCGGCCGTAATGGTTTGCGGTAATCCAATGCCTGGGAGGCGGTGAAAAGTTCAATAGCTAATACATTTTCCACATTCTCATATACATTGAGTAATTTATGTGCGGAGATGCTGCCCATACTCACGTGATCTTCCTGTCCCAGACTGGTGGGGATAGTATCAACAGAAGCGGGATGGCACAGTACTTTGTTTTCAGAGACTAAAGCGGCCGCTGTATACTGAGGGATCATGAAACCGGAATTCAAGCCTGTTTCTCTCATCAGAAGTTTGGGCAGGCCATCGTGTCCATCGAGTAATAAATAGGTACGTCGTTCCGAAATACTGGCCAATTCAGCGATAGCTATGGCGGAATAATCGAGAGCCAAAGCCAATGGCTGTCCATGGAAATTGCCTCCGCTGATGATATCGCCGTTCTCAAAGACAAGCGGATTATCAGTTACTGAGTTGATCTCCGTTTCCAAAACGGACCGGGCATGGTTTAACGCGCCGCGCGTTGCTCCGTGAACTTGTGGTACACATCGCAGGCAATACGGATCCTGAACTTTGCCGCAGTTACGATGTGATTCCAGGATTTCACTATCCGTAAGCAGCTTGCGGACGTTATCAGCAACTACCTGTTGGCCAGGGTGTGGACGTATTTGGTGAATTCGGGCATCAAAAGGTTTTATGCTGCCTTGTAATGCTTCCAGGCTCATGGCAGCCATGATATCCGCCAATTTTTCGAGTCGTATGGCTTTTTCCAGGATATATGAGCCATAAGCACTCATCATTTGGGTACCGTTGATGAGAGAAAGGCCATCTTTGGCCTGTAGTTCGATGGGACCAATATTAAACTTATTCAGAATTTTTTCGGCCGGGATCGTATCCGTCCCATCTTCATTCCAGAAAGCCCCGTATCCAAGAAGCGGAAGCGCCATATGCGCTAATGGAGCTAAATCACCCGAAGCCCCCACACTACCTTTGCTTGGTACTGCAGGGATTAAATCCTCATCCAGGAAAAGGATCAAGCGATCGAAAGTTGTTTTGGAAACCCCTGAATATCCAAGTCCCAAAGCATGGATTTTTAATTGAAGCATCAAACGGGTAATATCTTTTGGGATCAGATCACCAACGCCTACAGAATGACTCAATATGAGGTTGGATTGCAGCTTGGCCACTTTATCCGGATCAATGCGTTTTGAGGCCAGGGCTCCAAATCCGGTATTAATACCGTAATAGGCATTACCATCTGTTAATGCTCTCTCCACAATTTCGCGTGACTCCAAAACCCGGGACGGATTTTCTTTCAAATCCCGGATACTTTTGTCCAGGTCTTCATAAAGAGATGATATTTTAATAGTTTTTGGGAGTGATTCGATCATTTAAGGTAGTCAATGGTTATTATGTTATTGATTGTACTAAGTATTTATGAAGAATACAGAATATAGAAGTCAGAAATCAGAATAGAATACTCATTTTCTTATCATTCTGAATCTGGGAAAACATATTATTCTAAAGACACCTAACTATATAATTATTAATTACTCATTACTAATTATTAATTGATTTTGTATTAAGCATTGGTAAATCGACGCCCCGTTCTTCAGCTGTTTTTATGGCGAGATCATATCCGGCATCAGCATGTCGCATTACACCGGATCCGGGATCGTTTGTAAGGACACGCTCGAGCCTCCGGCCCGCCATATCTGTTCCGTCGGCAACACAAACCATTCCGGCATGAATAGAATAACCGATCCCGACACCACCGCCGTGATGTAATGAAACCCAGCTTGCGCCGGATGCCGTGTTAAGCATAGCATTCAACAAGGGCCAGTCGGCAATGGCATCTGATCCGTCTTTCATCCCTTCTGTTTCCCGGTTTGGAGAGGCCACAGAACCGGTATCCAAATGATCACGGCCAATGACGATTGGTGCTTCCAGCTTACCTTTCTTCACTAACCAGTTGAATTTAGCTCCCATTTCCGCCCGTTCGCCATATTCGAGCCAACAGATACGAGCAGGTAAACCCTGGAAGTGTACTTTTTCCTGAGCTTTTCTAATCCATCGGGTGAGAGATTCCTTTTGTGGAAAAGTTTCCAGGATAGCTTTATCCGTTTCATAAATGTCATTGGGGTTGCCGGACAAAGCGGCCCAGCGGAAAGGTCCGGATCCCTTACAGAACAACGGACGTATATATTCGGGCACGAATCCCGGAATATCGAATGCCTCTTTCATTCCCCGGTTATCGGCGACCTGCCCCCGTAAATTATTACCGTAATCGAACGTGATGGAACCACGTTTCTGTAGTTCAAGCATGGCGTTAACATGAGTAACCATCGAATCGAGTACGGTTTTTTCATAGTCTCCGGGTTGCTCTTCTCTCATTCGATCTGCTTCACTCAAATTCATTTCCACAGGTATATAGCCTACTCTCAAATCGTGGGCCGCTGTCTGATCAGTCAGCACATCCGGTATAACATCACGTTTTACAATCTCAGGCAGTACTTCCGCAATGTTGCCAACCAGGCCAACACTTATGGCCTCTTTCTTTTCTTTGGCATTAAGTACTATTTCAAGCGCTTCATCAAGATCGTAGCAGATTTGATCGCAATATCCCGTTTTGACCCTTTTCTGTATACGGGCTTCATCAATATCGACACCGAGAAATGTGCCCCCATTCATGGTAGCAGCTAACGGTTGAGCACCGCCCATTCCACCGAGACCTGCCGTGACAACCAAACGGCCAGCCAGTGTACCGTCAAAATGTTGACGGGCGCATTCGGCAAATGTCTCAAACGTACCCTGTAAAATGCCCTGCGTGCCGATATAAATCCATGAACCGGCTGTCATTTGTCCGTACATGGTTAACCCCATGGCATCCAGACGTCGAAATTCGTCCCATGTAGCCCATTTGGGTACGAGGTGAGCATTGGCAATAAGTACGCGTGGTGCTTCTTCGTGAGTACGAAAAACACCGACAGGTTTACCGCTTTGAACCAGCAGGGTCTCATTATTTTCAAGACGTTTGAGCGTCTCTACGATTTTATCGTAAGCCTGCCAGTTACGTGCGGCTTTTCCGCCACCACCGTATATTATTAATTCCTCCGGTTTTTCCGCTACATCCGGATTAAGGTTATTCATGAGCATACGCATAGCAGCTTCCTGATGCCACCCTTTGCATGACAATTTTGTTCCCGTTGGAGCTTTAATATTAACGTGAGTCGTCTCGGTAGCCATAATGGTCTCTGTTTAAATGAAAAATGTATTTCTCTTAAAATACATTTCGATCCTTGTCGAAAAAAGCGCTTTTCTTTTTAGTTACCAATAATATCCGGTATTTTATTTTTTTTTGATAGTATGAATTAAGTATAATTTATCTGAAATCAGTTTAATATGAATAGATTAATCGATTATGGTCCATTTTCTAAAAGCGGGTAGACCAATGATTTGCTCAAAGGATATGATATTTTGCGGCTCACTTGACAGCTATAGCATAGTTAATTATCATTCAGAGCCGTTTTTGAGTTGATTATTTTCAAAAACTACAGACAAATCCTACTACAAGAAGACGTTAAATAATTATAGGAAACGCATGGAAACTAATGTAACGGGCTCGCACGAGCAATATAGTAACAAGTTTTTTGGCCATCCAAGGGGGCTGGCAACACTTTTTTTTACAGAGATGTGGGAGCGCTTTAGTTTTTATGGTATGCGCGCCATCCTGGTACTTTTCATGATCGCTGCTGCAACCGGGGCTAATCCGGGTATGCACCTAACCATAGAGACAGCTACCGCCATTTACGGCTTATATATGATGAGTGTGTATTTATTCTCATTACCAGGTGGGTGGGTCGCTGATAAAATTCTTGGACTCAGAAAATCCGTATGGTATGGAGGTATCCTTATTGCCTGTGGCCACTTTAGTATGGCTATCGACACGAGGGAAACATTTTTTATGGGCTTAGTATTTATAGTTTTGGGTACAGGATTGTTGAAACCCAATGTAAGTAGTATTGTCGGTGGATTATATTCGAATGCAAGTGGTGCCAAGCGCGACGCCGGTTTTTCCATATTTTATATGGGAATTAATATAGGTGCTACAATAGCACCACTCGTTTGTGGATATCTTGGTGAAAACATCAACTGGCATTATGGCTTTGGGGCTGCCGGTGTTGGTATGGTTATCGGTTTGATCCAATACAAAGCAACTGATAAGTATCTTGGAGAAATAGGACTGGAACCTGAAAAACATCCGGATCCGGATATCCAGGCAAAAAAAATGAAAAATAGTAAGCTTGGATTATCAATTAGTGTCGGTATTATTTTTGTTATAGTTTTAGCTGCCCTTATGAATATTATTCATATTAACCCGGTTATATTGTCCGACTGGTCTGCTACAATTTTAGTAGCTATCGCTCTTGTTTACTTTATTTATCTGTTATTTTTTAGTGACCTTGAGAAGAAAGAGAGAATGAAAGTCGGAGCCATAATTGTTCTGTTCTTTTTCTCAGTTGCATTCTGGTTTGGTTTTGAACAAGCCGGTTCTTCATTGAATATATTTGCTGATCAATATACACATCGGGTTTTCTTTGGATGGAATATGCCGGCCAGTTGGCTGCAAACAGTTAACCCGACATTCATTATCATATTTGCTCCGATATTCGGCTGGTTATGGGTTTGGTTGAATAAACGGAATCTTGAACCGTCCAGCCCCGTTAAATTTGCCATGGGCCTGATCTTAATGGGAGCCGGATTTTTCGTGATGGTGTTTGCTGCCAAAGTAGCTCTTGCTCATCAAAAAGCATCAGTTGTTTTTCTTATAATCACATACCTGTTACATACATTTGGTGAATTGTCACTTAGCCCGGTAGGATTGAGTACGGTCACCAAGCTTTCACCTAAACGTCTTGTCGGGCAAATGATGGGGGTATGGTTTATGTCCGTGGCCCTGGCCGAAATTATTGCGGGACGTTTTGCCGGTCAGTTTAATCCAAAGGATGTTCATCAGATGCCACATCTGTTTATGATTGTGGTAATTGTCGGTGTTGGTGCCGGGGTACTGTTGCTTATTTTCAACAAACCGGTTCGCAAGCTGATGCAGGATGTACATTAATTCAGTTAGCAGTTAACACAGTTAACAATGATCCAGTGAGTTAGTTGCCGGATTAAGTATTTAGAGTTAGAGAGGCCGTTTCGTTTTAGGGAACGGCCTTTTTTTGTTTTTTTTATTTCAAAAAGATTTGGTTGAATATCATAATTGACAATTGTAGACTTGTCAATAAATGACAAGTCTTTTAAAGTACATGAGTAATCAGTTCGGAGAACATATCAGAACATTACGGGGGGAGCGTAATGCCAAACGGGAGCAGGTCGATCTGTTTGCCCAAATTTTTCATGTCGATGTAAACGAATTATTGACGCTTTGGCTGGCAGACCGTATTTATGAAGTAATTAAAGATGAATCGGACGCGACAGAGGCGTTGCGGGTGGCTGAGGTTGTGTATAAATATGAGAAAGAGCAAAAGAAAAAGTGAGTATGCAGAATTTGTTGGATGAATTACATTTTTCTGAACTAGGATTATAATAGATTAAGCAGATGACCATGATTAAGAATCAAAAT
>Ga0102944_1001920_pt1 | contig 12920 bp, 13 predicted proteins | sample SalPonD_shore_MG_FD_78172 | JGI IMG/M metagenome (GOLD analysis project Ga0102944, IMG submission 78172) | Salt pond soil microbial communities from South San Francisco under conditions of wetland restoration - Salt Pond MetaG... | ecosystem: Environmental > Aquatic > Marine > Intertidal zone >...
CCGCCGCCGGTGACCCTGATGCTGGCCCGCGACCGCCGCAATCTCTACGCCTACTTCCGCGTCAAGGACGCGCGCCGCCGCTACCTCGCCCCGGGTACGCCGCCGGAGGAGGCCGACCACCTGTTGCTCCGGCCCGGGGACGGCGCGAGCCTGCTCATCGGCACCGCGGCGCCCGGTTCGCTGGAGGCGGGGAGCGGCGCCGGCCGGGTGCAGGGCCAGTGGCAGGAGTTGAGCGGCGGTTACGGGGTGGAGTTGCGGATTCCCCTGGGCGCCGTGGGCGATGCCCTGGGTTTCGCCGTCCGTGACGGCGGCAATGACTGGCTCGCCGCCACGGGCGGGCCGGGCAACCCGGCCGCGCCCGTGCCACTGGTGTGGTCCGACCCGGCGCTTGAGGCGCAACTCGAGTCCATGGCGCCCGCCGGCGTGCTCGTGTGGCTGCTTGACGGCAACGGCTGGGTGCTGGCCCGGGTGGGTTCGCTTTCGCGCGGGGATGACGGCGCCGGGCGCGGGCGCTGGTGGCGGGGACTGGTGTATCGGTACCTGCTGGCACCGCCCATGGACGTGCCCCGTCCGCGTCCGGACATCGCGCCGCGCCTGGACGAGCCAGAGGTGCTGGCCGCCCTGGCGGGGCGGGCCTCGGTACGATGGCAGAGCGCGGCCGGGAGCGAGGCCGTGCGGGCCTCTGCCGCCGTCCCGGTGAATGCCGGGGGCCCGGTCCAGGGGGCACTGGTCATGGAGCAGGCCACCGACGCGCTTCTGGCCTTCACCAACGAATCCATGCTGCGCTTGATGGGCCTGACCCTGGTGGCTTTCGGGGCCGCGGCCCTGGCCATGCTGGTGCTGGCGAGCGTGCTGTCCTTCCGCATCCGGCGCCTGCGCAATGCCGCGGAGCGCTCGCTGACCCGCGACGGTCGCCTGCGGGCGGGATTCCCGCGGCCCGCCGCGCGCGACGAGATCGGCGATCTGGGTCGCAGCTTCGCGCGCCTGCTGGAAGAGTTGAAGGGACACACCGATTACCTGCGTACCCTGGCGGACAAGCTCTCCCACGAGCTGCGCACCCCCATCGCCATGGTGCGCTCCTCGCTGGACAATCTGGAACAGGCATCGCTCCCGGCGGAGGCGGCGACCTTCGCGCAGCGGGCCCGGCAGGGCACCGAGCGGCTGTCGGCCATCGTGCGCGCCATGGCCGAGGCCTCGCGGCTCGAGCAGAGCATCCTGGAATCGCCCGCGGAGCGATTCGATCCCGGCGCGCTGGCCGGGGCCCAGGTGGCGGCGTGGCGGGACCTGCGCCCGGACCGGCGGTTCGAACTGGAGCGGCCGGCGGAACCGTTGCAGGTGCGCGCCGCCCCGGAACTGGTGAGCCGGCTGCTGGACAAGCTGATCGAGAACGCCGTGGACTTCACGCCCGAGGGTGGCCTGGTTCGCGTCAGCGTGTCCCGTGACGGGGACGCCTGGAGCCTGCGCGTGTTCAACGAGGGCTCGTCGCTGCCCGAAGGCCTGGGCGGGCGGCTGTTCGATTCCATGACCTCGGGCCGCGCCGATCGCGGCGACACGCCCCACCTGGGCCTGGGACTCTACGTGGCACGGCTGGTCGTCGAGCACCACGGCGGTACCATCCAGGCGCGGGACGCGGACGGGGGCGTCGAATTCTTGATGCACCTGCCACGCTGAAGAAAACATCCTCACGCGAGGGCGCGAGGAAATGGATTGTGGGAGCGGCATCTTGCCTCGAACCGGGCCCGCAACCTGCGCAAGGGGCGCAAGCTTCAGCCGGTCCCGTTACAATCCATTCCCTTTGCCGCAAGTGACACGCCGTGGACGAGGCTCTTTTCAATCGCCTGGCCCGGGAAGGCTACAACCGCATTCCGGTGTACCGCCGGGTGCTGGCCGACCTGGACACCCCCCTGAGCGTTTACCTCAAGCTGGTGGACGGCCCCAACGCCTACCTGCTGGAATCCGTGGAAGGGGGGGAACGATGGGGGCGTTATTCCATCATCGGTCTGCCTTGCCGGACCGTGCTTCGCGTGCGCGGTGACATCCTGAGCGTGGAGCGCGACGGCCGGGAGATCGAGCGCGAGACCTCGCCGGATCCGCTGGTCCAGATCCAGGACTGGGCCGACGGGTTCCGCGCGCCGCGCCTGGAGAACCTGCCCCGATTTACCGGCGGGCTGGTGGGGCATTTCGGCTACGACACGGTGCGCTACCTGGAACCGCGGCTGGCGGGCGTGGAAAAGCCCGACCCCGTGGGGTGCGACGATATCCGGCTGATGCTTTCGGAGGAGCTGGCGGTGCTCGACAACCTGGCCGGGCGCCTGTACCTGATCGTGAATGCCGACCCGGCCGAGCCGCACGCCTGGGAAATCGCGCAGCGGCGCCTCGAACAGCTCGCCCATCGCCTGCGCGCCGGCGGGCCCGGCTACCCCTACGCGGTGGGTCCCGAGACGGTGGACGAGTCGGACTTCGTCTCGGGCTTCAGCCGGGAAGGGTTCGAGGGCGCGGTGGATTCGGTGAAGGAATACATTCGCGCCGGCGACGTCATGCAGGTGGTGCTGTCCCAGCGCCTGAGCGTGCCGTTCCGGGCCAGGCCCGTGGACGTCTACCGCGCACTGCGCAGCCTCAACCCGTCGCCGTACCTTTATTTCCTGGACCTGGACGGTACCCACATCGTGGGCTCCTCGCCGGAAATCCTGGTGCAGGTGGAAGGCGGCGAGGTGGCGGTGAGACCCATCGCCGGCACCCGGCGCCGGGGCGCTAGCCCGGAGGAGGACGCGGCGCTGGCCGAGGAGCTGCTGGCCGATCCCAAGGAGATCGCGGAGCACGTGATGCTCATCGACCTGGGCCGTAATGACGTGGGCCGCGTGGCGGAGACCGGCAGCGTCGAAGTACGCGAGCACATGGCCATCGAGCGTTACTCCCATGTCATGCACATCGTCTCGCACGTGGCCGGGCGGCTGCGCGATGGCCTCACCGCCATGGACGTGCTGCGAGCCACGTTCCCCGCAGGCACGCTTTCCGGAGCGCCAAAGATCCGCGCCATGGAGATCATCGACGAGCTGGAGCCGGTGAAGCGGGGCGTGTACGCCGGCGCCGTGGGTTACCTCAACTGGTTCGGGGACATGGACGTGGCGATTGCCATTCGCACCGCCGTGATTGGCGGCGGTCAGCTGCACGTCCAGGCCGGCGCGGGCATCGTGGCGGATTCCGATCCGGCACGGGAATGGGAAGAGACCATGAGCAAGGGCCGCGCGCTGTTCCGCGCCGTTGCCGAGGCGGCCGGAGGGCTGGTGGGAAATATCTGATGATTTTGATGATCGACAACTACGACTCGTTCACCTACAACCTGGTCCAGTACCTGGGCGAACTGGGCGCGGAAGTAAGCGTGTACCGCAACGACGCCATCACCGTGGACGAGATCGGGAATCTCGCCCCCGAGCGCATCGTGATTTCCCCCGGTCCCTGCACCCCGGACCAGGCAGGCATCTCCCTGCCGCTGGTGACGGCGATGGCGGGGCGGGTCCCCATACTCGGCGTGTGCCTGGGGCACCAGGCCATCGGCCAGGCCTACGGCGGTCGGGTGGTGCGGGCCCGGCGCGTCATGCACGGCAAGACGTCCATGATCCATCATGCCGATGCTGGCGTTTTCAGGGGGCTGGCCGACCCCTTCGAGGCCACCCGTTACCATTCCCTGATCGTGGCCCGCGAGGGCCTCCCGGACTGCCTGGAAATCACGGCCTGGACGGAAACCGATGACGGAGAGATGGACGAGATCATGGGCTTCAGGCACCGGGAGCTTCCCGTGGAAGGCGTGCAGTTCCACCCGGAATCCATCCTCACCCGGCACGGGCACGACCTGCTGCGCAATTTTCTCGACGGGAGCGTTTGACCCGTGACCGACGTGGCGACACTGATCCGCGACCCACGCTGGCTTCTCTGGCATTTCGAGCCGGACCAGCCCATGGCGGTATTCGCCCGGCTGGACCGCGAAGAGCTCGCCAACGCGACCTTCGCCGACATGCGCCTGTACGTTCCCGGGCGGCAGGTGGTGCGCCTGCCCTGGCCGGAAGTGGAAACCGCGTTGACCGACGTTGCCGACGCTCCGCGCGCACCGGCCCGGGATTTCATCATGCACAGCGCGTTTTGCGGCTCGACCCTGGCCAGCCGGTGTCTGGACGCCCTGGGCGGCCGGCTCGCCATCCGCGAGCCAATGACGCTGGTTTCGCTGGCGAACTTCCTGCGCTTTCGCCACCCGCTGGCAATGGATGCCCGGCGCTGGGAGCCAATGTTCAACGGCGTGCTGCGGTTGCTGGGGCGCCCCTGGGCGGCCGGCGAGTCGGTGTTGGTGAAGCCGGGCAACGTGGCCAATCCCCTCATCCCCGAAATTCTCGGACGCGCGCCGGATTCGCGCATCCTGCTCATGTACTCCTCGCTCTCAAGCTTTCTGGTCTCCGTGCTTGGTCGCGGTGCGGAGGGCGGTGCCTTTGCGCGCAATTGCGCTGCGCAACTGACATGGGAGACCGAAGTCGGGGAGCGGTATACGGACCGCATCGACGCACTGGATGACGCTCGCGTGGCCGGGTTGGCCTGGCGTCTGCAGTTGGATCGATTCCGCGATCACCTGGCGGGGCCGAACCGGGCGCGCCTGGCGAGCCTGTCCTCGGAGGCATTCTTCGCCGATCCGGCAGCCGCCATCGGTGCCATGGACCGATTCTTCGGTGGCAATGCCAACGCGGACGCCGCGCGCCGGGTTGCGGAGGGGCCATTGTTCACCAGCAACGTCAAGCTTGCCGGCCGGCGTTTCGATCCCCGCGCCCATGCCTCGGCGCGGCGGGAAAAGCAACGCCAGCTCCAGGACCGCATTCGGGACGTGGAAGACTGGCTGGCCGCGGAATTCCCCGGGGAAGCTATCCAGCTGCCCTTGGAGCAACCGTTGATTTAAACGAAATGAGTGCGACGAACCGAGCTCCGAGTACCCGGCCCCAAGTCCTGGAGCGAACGCAGTGAGCGAGCCAATGCACATCAAGGAAGCCATCAGCCGCATCGTGGACCGGGTGGATTTGAGTGGCGCCGAGATGGAATCGGTGATGCGCAAGATCATGACCGGCGAGGCAACGCCGATACAGATCGGCGGTTTCCTGGCGGGACTGCGCGCCAAGGGCGAAACCGTGGAGGAAATTGCAGCCGCGGCGCGGGTGATGCGCGAGCTGGCCACGCGGGTGGAAGTGGATGCCGCGCACCTGGTGGATACCTGCGGCACCGGGGGCGACGGCCGCCGGCTGTTCAACGTATCCACCGCGGCGGCCTTCGTGGTGGCGGCGGCCGGCGGTCGGGTGGCCAAGCACGGCAACCGTGCCATGTCCGGGTCCTCGGGCAGCGCGGACGTGCTGGAAGCGCTGGGGGTGAACCTGGATTTGCCCCCGCAACGGGTGGCCCGCTGCATCGACCAGGTTGGCCTGGGCTTTCTCTACGCCCCCGCCCACCATTCCGCGGCACGCCATGCCGCGGGACCGCGCCGCGAGCTGGGCACCCGGACGCTGTTCAACCTGCTCGGGCCCCTGACCAACCCGGCGGGGGCGCCGCACCAGCTGCTGGGCGTGTTCGCGAAGCGCTGGGTGGAGCCACTGGCCAAGGTGTTGCAGCGCCTGGGCAGCCGGCACGTGCTGGTGGTGCACAGCCACGACGGCCTGGACGAGTTGTCCATCGCCGCGCCAACGCAGGTGACCGAGCTGCAGGACGACCAGGTGCGCTCCTACACCGTGGACCCGGTGGCGCTGGGTTTCGAGCATCGCTCGCTGGACGGATTGGTGGCGGAAAGCGCCGCCGACAGCCTGGCGCTGATCCGTTCGGCGCTCGCCGGCAAGCCCGGCCCGGCCCGGGACATGGTGATACTCAACGCCGGCGCGGCGCTTTACGCTGCCGACCTGGCGGAATCCCTGGCCGCCGGCGTGGACATGGCCGCCCGGACGGTGGACTCCGGCGCCGCGGCGCGCAAGCTGGACGAACTGGCGGCGGCCACCTCGTGAACGGCGTACTCCCGACAATACTGGCCCGAAAGGCGGAAGAAGTGGCCGAGCGCGCGGCCGCCTGCGACCTGCGCAGCCTGAGCCGCCGGGTGAAGGGGGCGCCGCCAACCCGCGGTTTCGCGGATGCCCTGGCGGCGCGCATGGAGCGCGGCGAGCCGGCGGTGATCGCGGAAATCAAACGTGCCTCGCCCAGCAAGGGCGTGCTGCGCGATCCCTTCGACCCCGCCGGGATCGCGAGATCCTACGAGGCGGCGGGCGCCGCCTGCCTGTCGGTGCTCACCGACCGGGACTTCTTCCAGGGCGACAACGCGCACCTGCGCGAGGCCCGCGACGCCTGCGCCCTTCCGGTATTGCGCAAGGACTTCATCGTGGACCCGTGGCAGGTTTATGAGTCCCGGGTGCTGGGCGCGGACTGCATTCTGCTCATCGTGGCGGCGCTTGGCGATCCGCAACTGAACGAGCTGGCCACGCTGGCGCTGGACCTGGGCATGGACGTGCTTGCCGAGGTCCACGACCAGGCGGAGCTGGAGCGCGCCCTGGCCACGCCGGCGCCCCTGATCGGCATCAACAACCGGGACCTGCGCACCTTCCAAACGACCGTGCAAACCACCCTCGACCTGTCGCCGGCGGTGCCCGCCGAGCGGGTGTTGGTGAGCGAAAGCGGGATCGCCACGCCCGGCGACGTCCGCCGGCTGCGCGAGGCCGGCGTCAACGCGTTCCTGGTGGGAGAGGCGTTCATGCGCGCCGAAGACCCCGGCGCTCGGCTCGCCGACTTATTCGGCGACTGGAGGGAATCCAGCTGAGCCCAGCCGTTCGTCCCGAGCGGATTCCGAGCCTTTCCGGGAATCCGGTTGCAGCGCCCGGCCCGTCTCCATGCCGTTCGTCCTGAGCGGGTTCCGAGCCTGTCGGGGAATCCAGTCGAAGGACCCGGGCCGTTTCCCCGGGGGTTCACCCCCGCCTGAATCAGGCTTCCGCGTGGGCCTCGGCGGCGGCCTCGTGCACGATGATGGTCATGCCCGAGGTACTGATCAGGCCTTCTTCCTCCAGGCCCTTGAGCACCCGGCCCGCCATTTCCCGCGAGCAGCCCACGATGCGGCTGATCTCCTTGCGAGAGATGCGCAACTGTGTCCCGTCCGGGTGCTGCTTGGCGTCGGGCTCGTTGCAAAGGTCCAGCAGGGTGCGGGCCACGCGGCCCGTGACGTCCATGAAGGCCAGGCGGCTCACTTTGCGGGAGGTGTGCAGAAGGCGCTTGGCGAGCTGCAGGCCAAGGGCGAACAGGAGTTGCGCCACGTCGTCCTGGAGCTCGCTGTCCATGAGCTGGCGCAGCCTCGAGTACTTGATTTCCGCCAGCTCGCACTCCGTGCGGCTGCGCACCAGCGCGTCGCGGCGCCGGGGCTCCATGAACAGGCCCATTTCGCCGATGAAGTCGCCGGCGTTCAGGTAGGCCAGCACCAGTTCGTTGCCGTCCTCGTCCTCCAGGGATACCGCCACGGAGCCCGAGATGATCAAGTACAGCGTGTCCGCCGGGTCCCCTGGGCGGATCACCGGGCTGCGGGGCGGGTACTTGCTGCGGCGGCAGAACTTGAGGAAGCGCTCGATGGCGCTTTCGTCGGGTTCGTAGAAGCGCGTCTTGTCCATATTCTTGTCGGCTGGCAGGGGGTACCGGTTCAATTGTCGGCCCCGCCCGGACGCCGGCGCAAGACCCATGTCGGTCCCGGCGGCCGGCGGGTCGGCCGCTTCTCAAGGTCGCCTCTATGGCTCATAATAGCAAGTTTTACGTTCCCCCAAGTTTCGCGCAGGAGGTTCCCGGGTTGGTGCAACCGCTCAAGCGCCTCAAGCTGCACGGCTTCAACAACCTGACGAAGACCCTCAGCTTCAACATATACGACGTCTGCTACGCGAAGACGGCGGAGCAGCGGCGTGAGTACATCGAGTACATCGACGAGGCCTACAACGCCGAGCGGCTCACGGAGATTCTCACCAACGTGGCCCACATCATCGGCGCCAATATCCTCAATGTCGCGCGCCAGGACTACGAGCCCCAGGGCGCCTCTGTAACCATGTTGGTAGCCGAGGAACCGGTGGATAACCCGGACCAGGCCAATTCCGTGGCCCCCGGTCCGCTGCCCGACGCCGTGGTGGGTCACCTGGACAAGAGCCACGTGACCGTCCACACCTACCCGGAGAGCCACCCGGACAACGGCATCAGCACCTTCCGGGCGGACATCGACGTGTCCACCTGCGGGTTGATCTCGCCGCTGAAGGCGCTCAACTACCTGATCCACAGCTTCGAGGCCGAGGTGGTCACCGTGGATTACCGGGTGCGCGGCTTCACCCGCGACGTGCGGGGCCGCAAGCATTTCATGGACCACCGGATCAACTCCATCCAGAAGTACCTTTCCAGGGACACGCGGCGCCGCTACGAGATGATTGACGTCAACGTCTACCAGGAGAACCTCTTCCACACCAAGATGATGCTGAAGGAGTTCAATCTGGACGATCACCTGTTCGGCTGCGACGCGGACGAGCTGCCGGACCGGGAACGCGAGCGCATCACCCGCAACCTGAAGGCGGAAATGCGCGAGATTTTCTACGGGCGAAATCTGTAGCCGGGAAGGCGGTCGGGCCGTAGGGTGCGTTGAGCGCAGCGAAACGCACGCGGATCCGGCTTCAGATCCGGTACGCGAGCACCTTCATCACCCCGGCGCTGAACCGCATGGCCTCCTGCACCGGGCGCGGCAGGTCGCGGCCGCCGGCATGGCGGGCCATCTCCCCGTGCCGTGCCTCGTCCGCCTGCATCTGGCGCACCACGGCCCGGGAGTGCTCGTCACCCGCCGGCAGGCGTTTCAGGTGATCGCCCAGGTGGGCCTCCACCTGGCGCTCGGTTTCCACCACGAATCCCAGGCTCCAGTAATCCCCGGCCAGGCCGGCGGCGGCCCCGATGGCATAGGAGCCGGCGTACCAAAGCGCGTCCAGCAGGCTGGGGCCGCTTTCCAGCTCCTTAAGGCGCCGGGCGCACCAGGCCAGATGGTCGGACTCCTCGGCGGCGGCGCTTTCCATCCTGGCACGCACCCGGTCGTGACGGGCGGTGGCCGCCTGGCCGTTGTAGAGCGCCTGGGCGCAGATCTCACCCGCGTGATTGACGCGCATGAGGCCAGCGGCGTGGCGGCGCGAGGCGTCGTCCAGGTTCGTTGCGGGCAGGTCCTCGGCGGGGTACGGGCGGCCGGGTTCCGGCGCCGGCGCGGCGACGGTGGAGAGCGCCCGGCCAATCTCGGTGAGGCAGCGATCCAGGGGCGTGAGACGTCGTTCCATACCGCCAACGCTAGCGGATCGCATCCCCGGCCGGCAACTGCCGTGCCAGCAGGGCCAGCGGGTGCAGGACCCGGGTCGGCGCGCCCAGGCGCGCGAGCTGGTCGGCCAGGTGCAGGGCGCAGCCGATGTTGGTGGTGGCCAGGTAATCGGGGGGCTCGGCGGCGATTTTCGAGGCCAGCTCGTCTCCCAGGGCGTCGGCTATGGCCGGGTGTTCGAGTACGTAGCTGCCCGCTGCCCCGCAACAGCGGGGTGTTTCCGGCGCCGCCAGCAGCCGCAACCCGGGCACCAGCGAGAGCAATTCATGCGGGGACTCGGTGTCTCCCAGCACGTTGCGGCGCGTGCAGGGCAGGTGCACGGCGACCGTGGCCTGGAGGGGCCGAAACTCGAGCGCGTCCAGCCCGCCCGTTCGTGACAGGAAGCTGCACGCGTCCTCGTGCCGGCGGTCGGGCAAAACATGCTCTTCGAGCTGCGCGCCACAGCCGGTGGCCGTGGAGAGGACGTGATCCAGCCCGTCGAATGCGCGGCGGTTGGCCTCGCGCAGTTCGCGGGCACCTAGGGCGTCACCGGAATGCTGGTGCAGGGCCCCGCAACAGGTCTGCGCCGCAGGCACACGTACCCGGTAACCCGCGGCCGCCAGCAGCCGCGTGGCCGCGGCGTGGGTCTCGGCGTCCAGCACGTCGGCCACGCAGCCGATGAACAGTCCCACCGTGCCCCGGGGGGCGCCGTCGGGCTCGGCGTCCCGCCAGGCCCAGGGCCGGACGGGCCGGTGCAGCCTCCGCAGGGGCGGGATCAGCCGTGCCAGGCCGACGGCCCGGGCGAAGCCCGCCAGGCGGGCGGTGGCCCGCAACAGCAAGCGTCGGCGCACCAGTGCGTTGCCCAGCCACCGTGTCCAGGGACGGCGACGGTGATCCGCCATGGCGGCTCGGGCGTTGTCCAGCAGGCGCCCGTAAGGCACCTGCGCGGGGCAGACGGGCTCGCAGTTGCGACAGGCCAGGCACTGGTCCAGGTGTCGCTCGAGCCCCGGATTCAGCGGCTGGCTGCCGTCGGCCCAGGCGCGCATCAGCGCCACGCGCCCCCTCGGCGACTCCGCTTCCGAGCCGCTCAGGCCGTAGGTGGGGCAATAGGGCAGGCAGACCGCGCATTTCACGCAGCGGTCCGCGTCCGCGATGATCCGTTCCAGTTCGGTGGATTGCATGGCCGTCAGCGGCGGGACGGCACGCCTGCGTATAATGCCTGCCGTTTGACAGTGAGGAAGACCATGATCGACAGGATGTTATCACGCACCATGCTCGCGGCCACGCTGCTCGTGGCCGCGTCCGCGCACGCCCGGGACGGGGCCGGCGAGAGCCAGCAGGGCTGGTCCGGCTCCGGGGAACTGGGCTGGGTCTCCACCAGCGGAAACTCCAACACGCAGACACTGAACGCCAAGCTGGCGGCACAGTTGGACCGCGACCTCTGGACCTACAAGGGCGGCCTCAACGTGCTGCGGGCCTCGGAGGACGGCGACAAGACCGCGGAGCGCTACGAGGCCACGGCCAAGACCCAGTACCACTTCAACGAGAAGAGCTACTGGTTCAACGCCTTCCGGTACGAGGACGACCGCTTCAGCGGCTTTGATTACCAGACCACGCTGACCACCGGTTACGGGCGCACGCTGCTGGACAGCGACACCCAGAAGCTGGACACGGAAATAGGCGTGGGCGCGCGGCGCAGCAAGCCGTCGGACGGCAGCGGCACCATGCCGGAGTCGAGCACCGAGGCCATCCTGCGCGGCGGCGCGGAGTACGCCTGGCGGATCACCGATACCACCAAGTTCACCAACGATCTCCTGGTGGAATCGGGCCAGGACAATACTTACGCCGAGAACCAGGCGGCGCTGAGCGTGGCCATCAACAGCCGGTTTTCCGTGAAACTGGGCTATGCGGTGCGGCACAATAGCGAAGTCCCCGTCGGGACCGACAAGACCGACACTGTATCCACCGTCAATCTGGTGTATTCCTTCGAGTGAGCTACTACCGGCGCCACGTTTTCTTCTGCACCAACCAGCGCGGTCCCGACGCGGACCGGCCATGCTGCAACGACCGGGGCGGCTCGGAGATGCGCGCCCATGCCAAGGCCCGGGTCAAGGCCCTGGGCCTGGCTGGCCCTGGGGGCGTGCGCGTCAACAAGGCCGGTTGCATGGACCGCTGCGAGGAGGGGCCGTGTTGCGTGGTGTACCCGGAAGGCGTCTGGTACACCTACGTGGACGAGGAGGACGTGGACGAGATCGTGGACCGGCACCTGAAGGACGGCCAGGTGGTGGAGCGCCTGCTGATGCCGCCCCGGCCGCGGGAGACGTCCTGACGCGGCCCCGAGGCTTGCCTCGAAACCGCCTTTCCTTTAGTATTTCCGCCTTTCCGCCGAGCGGGGCGCCCCGGGGCGCGCAACCGGCCCGTTGAGTCCCGGCCGGCCCGTTTTAGTCAACCGTTGGGTTGCCGCGGCCCCCGGGCCTTCCCGAGGGGCGCCGAGACTCGACCCCAATAGATTCAGGCGAGGGTTGCATGAAGACCTTCAGCGCACGGCCCGAGACCGTGAAACGCGACTGGTACGTGGTGGACGCCGCCGACAAGACGCTGGGCCGCCTGGCAAGCGAGGTGGCGCGCCGGCTGCGCGGCAAGCACAAGCCCGAGTTCACGCCGCACGTGGACACCGGCGACTACATTGTTGTGGTGAACGCCGACAAGGTGCGCGTTACCGGACGCAAGCTGGCGGACAAGTACTACTACCGTCATACCGGCTACATCGGCAACATGAAGAGCGTCTCCCTGGAGAAACTGCTCCAGTCGCATCCGGAGCGCGCCATCGAGTTCGCCGTCAAGGGCATGCTGCCCAAGAATTCCCTGGGCCGCGCCATGTACCGGAAGCTCAAGGTCTATCGCGGCACCGACCATCCGCACACCGCCCAGCAGCCCCAGGCACTGGAAATCTGAACGGAACCGACATGGCAAACGAACAGTATTACGGCACCGGCCGGCGCAAATCCTCCACCGCGCGGGTCTTCGTGCGACCGGGCAAGGGCGACATCACCGTCAACCGGCGCCCGCTGGAGGAGTACTTCGGCCGCAAGACGGCGCAGATGGTGGTGCGCCAGCCGCTGGCGCTCACCGAACTGGGCGACAAGTTCGACATCAGTGTCAGCGTGAGCGGCGGCGGCACCAACGGGCAGGCCGGCGCCATCCGCCACGGACTGACGCGCGCGCTCATGGCCTACGACGAGAGCTTGCGGCCGCCGCTGCGCAAGGCCGGCTACGTCACCCGCGACGCCCGCGAGGTGGAGCGCAAGAAGATCGGCCTGCACAAGGCCCGTCGCGCCACCCAGTACTCGAAGCGTTAAGCGGAATCCCCTCGCCGCGCGCCGCGCGGCGGTCCCCTTTGGAAAAGGGGACGGGCAGGCCCGCTACCATATACTCCGAACTTCCGATTCCGTTGGGGGATCGTCTAATGGTAGGACAGCGGACTCTGACTCCGTCAATCCAGGTTCGACCAATTTGTCTGGAACAAATTGGCGCGAGCGGAGCGAGCCCGCAGGGCGAGGCCCAGGAACGGGCC
>Ga0102944_1001921_pt1 | contig 12920 bp, 6 predicted proteins | sample SalPonD_shore_MG_FD_78172 | JGI IMG/M metagenome (GOLD analysis project Ga0102944, IMG submission 78172) | Salt pond soil microbial communities from South San Francisco under conditions of wetland restoration - Salt Pond MetaG... | ecosystem: Environmental > Aquatic > Marine > Intertidal zone >...
ATCGTCGCCCCCGATACGCCCTACTGCCAGTACCTGATTAACTTCGGCCATAACGTGGACGCCTCCGGCGGCGTGGCCGGGATCTGGCGCCACGCCGACGCCCGCGTGCGCGGCATGAAGCGCGTGCACGTGGAACCGCACCTGTCCGTCAGCGGTGCCCTGTCCGCCGAGTGGGTGCCGATCAAGCCCAAGACCGACGCGGCCTTTCTCTTCGCCATGCTGCACCGGATCCTGATCGAGCGGAACTGGGAAGAAGTCTGCGATGTCCCCTTCATCCGTGATCTGACCAGCTCGCCCTACCTGGTCGCCCCCAACGGTTATTACCTGCGCGCGCCGGACAGTCTCAAGCCGCTGATCTGGGACACGCGGGAAAACCGTGCCCGGCCCTTCGACGAGGCGGATGCAAACACCGCCATAGCCGGGGAATACACCGCCTCGGGCGTGGAACTGGGCGCCGATGAGGATCGCTGGGAGCACGAAAACATAAAGGTAAAGACAGCTTTCCAGATGCTGCTGGAACACCTGGCGCCGTATTCGGCGGAATGGGCGGAGACCGAGTGCGACGTGCCCGCGGCGACCATACGCCGCATCGCCGACGAATACCTGGCGCACGCCTGCATCGGCGAGACCATGGAGATTGACGGAGTGACCCTGCCGTACCGACCCGTGGCCATCATGCTGGGCAAGGGCGTCAACAACGGCTGGGGCGGCTACCACGCCTGCTGGGCGCGTACCCTGCTGGCGGTGGTGGTGGGCGCCCTGGAAGTGCCCGGGGGCCTGCTCGGCACCATGGTCAAGCTGAACCGGCCCGCCAACGACCGCCACAAGAGTGCCGTGCCCGGCCGCGACGGTTTCATGGAATATCCCTTCAACGAGACCTCGCGCGAGGGCTGGCAAAGCGAGCCCCATATCCGCAACGCTTACCGCATGCTGGTGCCCCTGGTGGCCAACTCTCCCTGGTCGCCGGCCCTGGGCCCGGCGCACCTGCCGTGGCTGTTCCAGCGCAAGACGCCGGAACACCTGCCGCGCACCACGCTGCCGGACATATGGATCTGCTACCGCACCAACCCTTCCATATCGTCCCTGGATACGCCCACGGTGCGCGAGGACATCGCGCAGTTTCCGTTCACCCTGGCCTTCGCCTACACACTGGACGAGACCAATTACATGGCCGACGTGCTGCTGCCGGATTCCACCGATCTGGAAGGGCTGCAGCTTATGCGCGTCGGCTCCACCAAGACGGTGGAGCAGTACTGGCATCATGCCGGCTGGGCCGTGCGCCAGCCGGTGGGGGACAAGGTGGTGGACAGCCGCGACATGACCGAGATCGCCACCGAGCTGGCCCGGCGCGTGGGCATCCTGGAGGAATACAACACGGCCATCAACAAGGGCGCGGCCGGCTGCAGCCTGGTCAAGAAGGAATTCGACTACGGCCTGGACGTGAGCCAGCCGCACGATCGCGAGACCATCTGGGACGCGGTGGCGAAAGCGGCCAGCCACGGCCTGACCAATGGTGAAGAGGTACACGGCATAGACTGGTTCAAGGAAAACGGTTTTCTGCTCAGGCCTTACCCGCAGCTGCAGTGGTATCTCTACGTGACCTTCCGGGAACGCGGCCTGCGCTTCGAGCTGCCCTACCAGGAGCGCATTCGCCGCCACGGTATACAACTGGCGCGGCGCCTGCACGAGCATGATATCCACTGGTGGGAGAAGCAGCTGGAGGAATACGAGGTCATGCCCAGCTACGAGTCCTTCCCCGACATCTGGATCAATTACGCCCGGGAAGTGGGTCATGATCCGGAAGAGTTTCCTTTCTGGGCCCTGACCTCGCGCAGTATGCAGTACTCCTGGGGCTCCAACGCGGGTATCCCCATGATCAACGAAGTGGCGCAGAATATCGCCGGCCATAAGGGCGTGATCCTGAACCGCGGCCGTGCCCGGGAACTTGGCATCGCGGACGGCGATCCCGTGGTCATCGAGTCGGCCACGGGAATCACCCGGGGCCGTGCCGTGCTGCGGGAAGGCATCCGCCCGGATACCCTGCTCATGATCGGGCAGTTCGAACACTGGGCGACGCCCTTTGCGAAGGATTTGAAACTGCCCAGCCTTAATTCCCTGACGTCCATCGCCCTGTCCCTCACCGACAGCACCGGCAGCAGCGCCGATCTGGCCCGCGTCAACATTCGCCGGGACGAGGAGGCAGCGGCATGAGCGAGGCACAGTCGCATACCCCGCGCTGGGGCATGGTGGTGGATCTGAACCGCTGTGTCGGCTGCCAGACCTGCACCATCGCCTGCAAGCATGCCAACGATACGCCGCCGGGGGTGCAGTGGCGCCGGGTCCTGGACGTGGAGCAGGGCAGTTTCCCGGACGTGCAGCGTGAATTCCTGGTGACCGGCTGCCAGCACTGTGCCGAACCGCCGTGTGTGCCCGTATGTCCCACCGGGGCCACCAAGCAGCGTTACGACGGCATGGTTACCATGGACTATGCGCTCTGCATCGGCTGCGCCTACTGTGCCGTGGCCTGTCCCTACCAGGCACGCACCATCGTGCACGACGAGGAATGGTTCTACGGTAAAGAAACGCGCCAGGAAAAACAGGTGGCGCATCCCGAGCGGCTGGGTGTGGCGCAGAAATGCACCTTCTGCGTGGAGCGCGTGGACGAGGGACTGGAAGCGGGCTACGTGCCCGGTCTCGATCTCGACTATACACCGGCCTGTTCCGCCTCCTGCATCGCCTCGGCGATCCACTTCGGCGACTTCAATGATCCGCAGAGCAACGTCTCGCAGCTGCTGGCGGAGAACGCCGCCTTTCAGATGCATGAAAATCTGGGTACGGATCCCCAGATCAAGTACCTGTATGAAACGCCGGCCGTGCCCGGTCGCCAGGCGGAATCCGACGAGGCAGCCATGGCCGACCCGTCCAATTCCCTGGTGGGAGAGCGGCAGACCTTCTGGGATTTCCGCGCCGCCATGAACTTCACCCTGGGCGGCATGGGATCGGGCCTGGCCGCGCTCGCCGCGCTGCTGCATTTTCTGGCCGGATTGCCGCAGGGCCTGCTACTGGACCTGTTCACCGCCGCCGCCGCGTTCATGGCCGTGGGACTGTTTTTTGTGTTCATGGAAATCGGCCGCAAGAAACGATTCCTGTACGTGCTGCTGCGGCCGCAGAGTTCGTGGATGACCCGGGAAACCTTTTGCGTGGCCCTGTTTTATCCGGCCCTGGCGGCGGACTGGCTGTGGCCGCAGCCATGGCTGCATGCCCTGGTCGGGACGGCGGCAGCCGGCTTTCTCGTCTGCCAGGCGCGCATCCTCTATGCCGGCAAGGGCATTCCCGCCTGGCGCGCGCCCCTGGTCCCGTGGCTGCTGCTGGGCAGCGGCCTGCTGGAAGGGGCGGGGCTGCTGGCCCTGGCGCAGCTGTTTTATCCCCATGAGTTTTTCTTTGCCGGCGCTACGGCGACCCTGGCCTCCCTGCTGGGCGTGGCTACGGGCCTCTTGTGGATTGCCTACCGCCGCATGGCCCGGCGCTGCGGCATCCCGCCGCTGGCGCGCCGCGAAATCAACCGCGTCGCACCCGCGGTTACCATCATCGGTCATGCCCTGCCCGTGTTCGGCTTCGCCCTGCTGTCCGGTCCCGGTGGCGGCATTCCCGCCGGCCCCGTACTGCTGGCCGCCGGCGCCGGCGCCGTGTTCGGCGGCGTACTCTGGAAACTCACCGTCATCACCCGCGCCGCCTACCAGCAGGGCTTTGCCATGCCCTGGCTGCCGCAGCGCGGCTCCGGCACCCGCGCCGCCCCCTATCGGGAAGGGGTTTCTGTCCCTCCCGGATAAAACCGGATTAACCACGGAGAGCACGGAGGACACGGAGGGAAATAATATTGTTAAGTATGCTGTCCTCCTTTAACCTTCATATCACTGATTCTATTTTTTCCATGATTTATAAAACTAAATATAAGTCGGCAAGAAGATAAGTTTTGCTTTTGAGTTTCAATGTAGGGCACGAAGATTTTTCGTTTAACAACTCCGTGTTCTCCGTGTCCTCCGTGGTTAGATCAAAAGGGGAAACCATGTTCGGAAGCGAAAAGCGCCGTGTAAGCCGCTGTTATAACATCAACGACCTGCGCCGGGTTGCAAAGAAGCGGCTGCCGCAGCCCATGTTCGACTACATGGACGGGGCCGCCGAGGACGAGGTGGCCGTGCGCAACAACCACGGTGTCTTCGCCGGCTGGCAGCTGATTCCGCGGGTGCTGGTGGATGTTACCGAAATTGACATGCGCACCGAGATCATGGGACAGCCGTCGCCGCTGCCCCTGGTGATGGCACCCACCGGCATGAACTGCCTGTTTCACCACCGCGGTGAACTGGCGGTGGCGGCCGCGGCCGAGGAGGCGGGACTGATCTATTCCCTGTCTTCCATGTCCAGTTTCGATATCGAGACCATGGGCGCGGTTACCCCGGGACCGAAGTGGTTCCAGATCTACGTCTGGAAGGATCGCAGCGTGATCCAGGAGTTCATCGAGCGCTGCCGGAGCGCCGGCTACAAGGCCCTGTGCCTGACCGTGGACATGCCCGCCTTCGGCAAGCGCGAGCGGGATCTGCGCAACGGCATGACCATCCCGCCGCGCTTTACTCCGGGCGCCCTGCTGGATATCGCCCTGCATCCCCACTGGTGGTGGCACATGCTGACCTCACCGCCCATGACGCTGGCCAACGTCGTGGGCAAGGCCGGCGAGGGACTCAATGACGTCACTTCGCTGTCCGGCTACGCCGCTGATCAACTGGATCCCTCCGTCAACTGGGACGATCTGGCCTGGATGATAGAACAGTGGCAAGGGCCGTTTGCCGTCAAGGGGATCGCCTGTGCCGACGATGCCGCGCGGGCGGTGGAGGCGGGCGCGACCGGCGTCATCATTTCCAATCACGGCGGCCGGCAGCTGGACCAGTCACCGGCGCCCCTGGAAGTACTGCCGGAGATCGCCGCAGCCGTCGACGGCCGCGCCGACGTGATCCTGGACGGCGGCGTGCGCCGCGGCTCGGACGTGGTCAAGGCCCTGGCTCTGGGCGCAACATCCTGCATGATCGGACGCGGCTACCTGTACGGCCTGGGCGCCGGCGGGCAGGCGGGGGTGGAACGGGCGCTGGAAATACTGAGCGATGAACTCCGGCGGACCCTGGCGCTGGTCGGCTGCACCTCGGTGCGGGACCTGGACGCCACCTGCCTGCGCCGCCGTAACTAGTGGCTAGTGGTTCGCAGTCATAGCTTCTCGCCGGAACAAAGTTCGGTGGTTTGGAGGCCGGGTATCCCCCCTATTGCCCGGCGAACTCACTTGTTGCTTGTAGCTTGTGGCTTGTCGCTATTCTGTTCGTACATCTGCTGAATGGTCGCGCCGGTGATCATGGGTGCGGGCTTGGCGATCCCGTATCCCTGCACGTAATCGATACCCTCCGCCCGCATGACCTCCAATATTTCCTGGTTTTCCACGAACTCGGCGATAGTCTTCTTGCCCATGACGTGACCGATTTCGTTGATGGATCGGACCATAGCCAGATCGATGGGATCGACGAGAACATCCTGGACGAACAGGCCGTCTATCTTGAGATAGTCCACCGGCAGGTTCTTGAGATAGGCGAAGGAGGACAGGCCGCTGCCGAAGTCGTCGAGGGCGAAACGGGCGCCCATCTGCTTCAGTTGCTTGATGAAGTTCGTGGCGTAGGTCAGGTTGGCGATTGCCGCCGTCTCCGTTACCTCGAAACAGAACTTGCCCGGGTCGATGTCGGTACTCTCGAAATAGTCGATGATATATCTGAGCAGGTCGCCGTCGCTCAGTGATTGCCCGGACAGGTTGATGGAACACATGGCAAGGGATTCAAGCCTGTCGGGGTTCCTGGTGTACCAGTTGAGGATGGTGGTAATGACCCAGCGATCGATACGCGGAGCGATATTGTAGCGCTCGGCGGTAGGCAGGAAGGCATCGGGAGAAATCACGTTGCCGTTCTTGTCCTGTAACCGGACGAGCAGTTCGAAATGCTCCCCCATCTCTTCGGTGTCCTGTATGGGCATGACAGCCTGGGCCCACAGCTGCAGCCGGTTTTCCCGGAGGGCATCGTTGATACGGGAGATCCACTGCATCTCGCCGTGGCGCTTGACCAGTTCCTCGTCGTCGGGATGATAGATGTGGATGCGGTTCCTGCCCTTGTCCTTGGCGGTATAGCAGGCGGTATCCGCCCGCCGCAGCAGGTCCGTTGTTGTCTCCGAGGTCCAGTCCAGCGGGACCAGACCGATGCTGACGCCGACGTTGAAGGTATTGTCTTCCCAGTAAAACCGGAAATCCTGGACGGCCTGGCGAATGGCATTGGCCACCCGCTCCGCCTGGTGAAGGTTGCAGTTCTCCAGCAGGATGGCGAACTCATCACCGCCCAGGCGAGCAAGGACGTCCTGCTGGCGCACGTTGCTTCTCAACAGGTTTGCCAGCTGCCGCAGCAGTTCATCGCCGGCGATATGTCCGCAGCTGTCGTTGACCACCTTGAACTGGTCCAGATCCAGGAAGCACAGGGCGTTCTCGGTGTGTTTCTGCCGCGCGTTGAGGATGGTACGGTGCAGGTTGCTCTGGAATTCGCGCCGGTTGACCAGTCCGGTCAGCGGGTCGTAGCTGGCCTGGTAGGACAGCTGCTGGGCCAGTTCATAGGCCTCGGTAACGTCCAGCAGCGCGCTGCAGATGACCAGCTCGCCCTGCAGGGAAATGGACCGCGCGCTCAGGGACAGGCAGACCTCGGAGCCGTCCCGCTTTTTCAACATGATCTCGTGCCCCCGCAGCTGCTTGTCGGCGCCGAGCAGATTCTGCAGTTCCTCACGGGTCTCGGTGGAATCGAACAGAGCCGGCAGGGTAAGGCCGATGATATCCTCCGGCTGCCTGTCGAACAGGGCCTCCACCTGCCTGTTGGCGTAGAGGATGCGACCGTCGCTGAGGCGGCTGATAACGAGGGCGACGGGAGAGGTGTCGGCGATGACCCGGAAGCGCTCTTCGCTTTCGCGTAGCGCTTTTTCCATCCTGTTTCTTTCTGTAACGTCGCGGGCCACGGCGCAGCTGAACAGTTCCCCCTCGAACTCGATCACCCGTGCCTGCAACTCGATAGGGAAAGTAGTGCCATCCTTCCGCCGATGAATGGATTCGATGGTATGGCGTTTCCCGTGGGCATATTCACGCCAGTATTCCATACGATCATTCATGGTTTCCACGTCGGGGCTGATATCCATGACCTTGAGGCGCAGCAGTTCCTCCCGGCTGTAACCCAGAGATTCACAGGCGGCCTGGTTGGCGTACAGGATATCTCCGGCCTGATTGGTGAAGAACACGGCGTCGCCGGCACTGTTGATAGCAGTCTGGATGAACAGCATATGCCGTTCCGTTTTCTTTCGGAACGTAATGTCGTGGTTGAAGGAACAGCCGAATTCGTAGTCGTCCAGAGTCACGTTGGTAGGCGTGACCTCGACGGGATAGGTTGTGCCGTTCTTGCGCCGGTTGGTACTTTCAATAGTCTTGACGTGGCCGGCCTTGACTGACTCATACATTTCGTCCCAGCTTGACGCCGTAACGTTCGGATCGATATCCCAGACCTTGAGGCCTGTCAGTTCCTCGTAACTGTAGCCGAGGGATTTACAGGCGATCTTGTTGGCATAAATGATGTCACCAGCCCGGTCGTACAGGTAGACGGGATCATTGGCGTTGTCGATGGCGAAGCGGAATTCCTCCATGGTACGCATGGATTGCTTGCGTTCCGTGATGTCGCGGACGAAGGAACAGGAGTATTCCTCGCCGTCGAACGCCGATATCCGCGTGCTGATTTCCACCGGGATTTCACGACCGTCACTGGCCCGGTGCGTGGTTTCGAAGATTATGTGCTGATGCCTTCCACTATTCCACAGTTCCTCGAACTGCTTTCTGTCGACGCTGGGATCGACATCGAAAACAGTCATGGAAGCCAGCTGATCCCGCTCGTAGCCCAGCATGTGTGAGGCGGAATGATTAACGTAGTAGAATTTGCCGTCCTTGCTGCAGAGGTAAACCCCGTCGGTGGCGTTATCGATGGCGAACTGCAGTTCCTGGGTTTTGCGAAGCGCCTCCTTGCGTTCCGTGATATTGCGGACGAAGGAGATGCCCATATGTTCATCGCCTATTGTAAAAATGCAGTGACTCAGCTCAACGGGGAAAGTACTGCCGTCCTTTCTTCTGTGTGTTGACTCGAATGTCAGATTATTGCCGCTTACAGCCTCGTCCCAGCGTTTCCGCAACAGCTCCATGAGTTCCTGTGATTGACTTATGCCGGGGTCGATATCGGGAATACGCAGCTTGCGCAGTTCTGCGGCGGTGTAACCCAGCTCCCGCTCAGCACTGTGGTTCGCATAGTGGATGAATCCGTCGATGTCAAAGATATATACGGCGTCAGTAGTGCTGTCGACGGCGAAGCGCAGCAGCTCCGTTTCCTTCAGCAGTTTGTTACGGTTCGTGATGTCGCGGACGATGGCACAGGAGATATCCTTGCCGTCAACGGTGGTAACATTGAAACTGATTTCGACCGGGAAGGTTTCGCCGTTCTTGCGGCGGTGCACGCGCTCGGTAACCTGCTGCCCTTCCTGGTGATATTTGTCGAATGACCAGCGGATCCTGTCGCGATCCAGGTGCGGATCGATATCCGCGATATTCATGCCCGTCAGTTCCATGTACGTATAGCCGAGGGCGCGGCAGGCGCTGTCGTTTGCATACAGAATGTCGCCGTCCACATCATAGAGGAAAATCTCATCGACGGTGGACTGATCGAGGGCGGTCCCGATCAGGGTCTGAACAGCAGGATCCTCTTTTATTGGAGACAGGCTATGGCTGGACATGATTCACATTAACAAGCCGACATGCGCTTATTCGGTCTTGCGGCCGACTGATGCCTGCGCTATGCAGGAAGCTTCGTCTGGACAGGCGCTGGCGTTACCGCCTGTTGAGCGGTTTATATTGGTCACTGTTGACCCCCCGTGGCGTCCGGTGAATATTGCGGACGTATTGTCACCATCTTAATGACTGAGGACCCCGTGATCCACCGACAATAGTGTATTAGGCCGGCGAAAAGCGAGAAAAAAGCGGTATTCAGGCAGATTCGGGCGGGTAATTCAGTTCTATCTTGACGCCGTTGGGGTCCTCCAGGAACAGCTGCCGCGGTCCGCCGCCGGGGGCAATGTTCTGATCCGCATGGATTTTAAGCTTTTTCAGCCGCTCCAGCATGGCGTTGTAACCGGTGCCGGTAAAGGCGAGATGATCCACCGGCCCTGTTCCCGGAGCGGGCCGGGTTACGGGAATGCCCAGGGATCGGGAATGGGCGGTGTAGGTTTCCCACTCGGCGATGTGGATGCACGGAGTATCCCCGAGGTACAGCCAGTAGCCGGGAAAATCCAGCGGCGGGCGGAAGCCCTCCGTCATGCCCAGCACGTCGCAGTAGAAATCGCGGGTGGCTTCGATGTCCTCGCTGATGACGAGATAGTGCTCCAGCTTCTGCAATGGCATCGGCTGCCTCCGGGCTGTTCCGGGATAACGGTTTGCAGCGGTCTCAGGAAACGGCGTCTTCCGCCTCTTCCTCGACGATCTGGACCTTGAGGTCGTCGTTTTCCTCGCTAACGATCACATGGCCGCCGCCGACGAGTTTGCCGAACAGCAGTTCCTCCGCCAGGGCCTTCTTGATCCGGTCCTGAATGAGGCGGGCCATGGGCCTGGCGCCCATAACCTTGTCATAGCCGTGCGTACCCAGCCACTGGCGCGCGGATTCATCCACTTCCATAGTGACCTTCTTGTCATCCAGCTGCGCCTGCAGTTCCACCAGGAACTTGTCCACCACGTTCTGCACGGTCTCGCGATCCAGCGGATTGAACTCGATGATGGCGTCCAGGCGGTTGCGGAATTCCGGACTGAAGAACTTGTTGATGATCTCCATGGCATCGGCCGTATGATCCTGCGGCGTGAAGCCCATGGAAGGACGGCTGATGCGTTCGGCACCGGCGTTGGTGGTCATGACGATAATGACGTTGCGGAAATCCGTCCTGCGGCCGTTGGTATCGGTCAGGGTGCCGTGATCCATGACCTGCAGCAGCAGGTTGAAGACATCCTGGTGTGCTTTCTCCATTTCGTCCAGCAGCAGTACGCAGTGCGGTTTCTTGTTGATGGCGTCGGTCAGGAGGCCGCCCTGGTCGAAGCCTACGTAGCCCGGCGGCGCGCCGATCAGTCGCGAGACGGTATGCCGCTCCATGTATTCAGACATGTCGAAGCGCACCAGCTCGATGCCCATGACCCGCGCCAGTTGCCGGGTGACCTCGGTCTTGCCGACGCCGGTGGGGCCTGCGAACAGGAAGGCGCCGATGGGCGTCTGCGGATTGCCGAGGCCGGAGCGCGCCATCTTGATGGCCGAGGACAGGGTATGGATGGCCTTGTCCTGTCCGAACACCACCATCTTCAGGTTGCGTTCCAGGTTCTTCATCACGTCCTTGTCCGAGGTGTTCACGGTCTTCGGCGGAATGCGGGCGATCTTGGCAACGATGCTTTCGATATCGCCGATGCCCACCGTCTTCTTGCGCTTTGACGGGGGCAGCAGGTGCTGGGAGGCGCCGGCCTCGTCGATGATGTCGATAGCCTTGTCCGGAAGGTGGCGGTCGGTGATGTAGCGATCGGTGAGCTCCACCGCGGCGCGCAACGCCTGGTTGGTGTACTTGACCTGGTGGTGCGCCTCGAAGCGTGACTTCAGGCCCTGGAGGATCTTGATGGTTTCCTCGATGGACGGCTCGGTGACGTCGATTTTCTGGAAGCGGCGTGACAGGGCCCGGTCCTTCTCGAAGATGCCGCGGTATTCCTGGTAGGTGGTTGAGCCTATGCACTTCAGATCACCCGACGCCAGCACCGGTTTGATGATATTGGAGGCGTCCATGACCCCGCCGGAGGCGGCGCCGGCACCGATGATGGTATGGATCTCGTCGATGAACAGAATGGAGCCTTCCTGTTTCTGCAACTGCGCGATAACGGCCTTGAGGCGTTTCTCGAAATCGCCGCGGTACTTGGTACCGGCCAGCAGCGCACCGAGGTCCAGGGCGTAGATGGTGGCCTTCTCCAGCACCTGCGGCACCTCGCCGTCGACGATCTTCTTGGCCAGCCCTTCGGCAATGGCTGTCTTGCCGACGCCGGCTTCGCCCACGTACAGGGGATTGTTCTTGCGCCGCCGGCACAGGATCTGGATGGTGCGCTGCACTTCCTGCTCGCGGCCGATCAGGGGGTCAATCTTGCCCAGCTCGGCCTGCTCGTTGAGGTTGGTGGCGTAAGCCTGCAGTGGATTGCTGCCGGCTTCCTCCGTGCGAACCTCATCATCCGCTGCAGAGTCGGGCGGGATGTTCTGTTCCTCGTCCGGAACCTTGGCGATGCCATGGGAGATATAGTTCACCACGTCCAGCCTGGCGATGTTCTGCTTGCTAAGGAAATAGGCGGCATGGGATTCGCGCTCGCCGAAGATGGCCACCAGAACGTTGGCACCGGTGACCTCCTTCTTGCCCGAAGACTGCACGTGGAACACCGCCCGTTGCAGGACGCGCTGGAAGCCCAGCGTCGGCTGCGTTTCCCGTTCGTCATCCTCCGGCAGGATGGGGGAGTTCTCCTGGATGAAGCGGCTGAGATCATCATGCAGGACGTTGAGGTTGGCGCCGCAGGCGCGCAGCACCTTGACCGCGGAGGGATTGTCGAGCAGGGCAAACAGCAGGTGCTCGACCGTCATGAATTCATGCCGTTCCTCGCGCGCACGCTTGAACGCATCATTAAGCGTCTGTTCAAGTTCTTTATCTAGCATAATCAGGCCTTTTCCATCGTACAGAGGAGTGGGTGTTGATTTTCGCGAGAGTAGTTGTTGACTTGCGATACTTTGGTCTCAGCAATCTCGTGTGTATAGATACCGCACACACCCTTACCGCGAGTATGAACTTCCAGCATGATGCGTGTGGCCGTTTCCCGGTCGAGACCGAAAAAGGTTTCGATAATGTGTACAACAAAATCCATGGGAGTGTAATCATCATTGATAAGGATGACCTTGTACAGGGGAGGGCGCTTGAGACGCGGTTTGGCTTCCTGCAAGGCCAGTCCGTCGTCGCGCTGGTTGCCGGGTTTATCAGCCATACTGCTACACCGTGTTCTCCACTTGTACTCCTTTCACTTGACTTAGAGTATACACGATTTGGAAAATTTCCAGTCAAGTTCGGGAGGTACTTTACATCCTGTGCGGGATGCCGCAGGATTCTGTATTTACGGTCTCAGGCGGACAGTCGGCCGCTATCCGGCGATGCGCCCGCTTCACGGAAATCCCGCAGGGTGTCGGGGGCCATCAGTTCGATAAAGCGCCGTGCCGCCGGCGACAGAAACTTGCCGCGCCGCAGGACCAGGCCGTAGCTGCGTTCCGGGAAATAGCGGGGCAGGGGGATCTGCAGCAGATTCTCCTCGCCGCTCAGGCAGATGCTGGTCACGATGGAAATGCCGAGGCCCATTTCCACGTATTTCTTGATGACTTCCCAGCCGCCTGCCTCCATCCTGACGTTGTAATCCACGTTATGCTGGTGGAATACTTCGTCGATGGTATTGCGCGTGGACATGTTGCGGGGCGGCAGGATCAGGCCGTAACGGTTGATATCATCCAGGGTGATCTTTTTCTTCTCCGCCAGGGGATGGCCCGGGGGTGTCACCAGCATGGGCTTGTAGGACATCAGCGGCGTATACCAGAAGTCGTCCGGCACTGTCAGCATGGGGCCGACGGAAAAATCCACCTCGCCGGCGCGCAGCAACTGCAGGCCGCCCAGGCCCGGTACGTTGTGGATCTTGATGCGGATATCCGGATACAGGGTGACAAAGCGGTTAACCA
>Ga0102944_1001922_pt1 | contig 12918 bp, 10 predicted proteins | sample SalPonD_shore_MG_FD_78172 | JGI IMG/M metagenome (GOLD analysis project Ga0102944, IMG submission 78172) | Salt pond soil microbial communities from South San Francisco under conditions of wetland restoration - Salt Pond MetaG... | ecosystem: Environmental > Aquatic > Marine > Intertidal zone >...
AAAAAACACCTCCCGACCCAATTTGGTCCGAAAACGGACTCAATTGGCCCACCCTCCTCGAGGATGGACTTTGGGGCAGCGGCGATCAAGAGTATATCATCTTATCTCAAACTGACGTTAAATAAGGATTTTATATCTGGTTAACCGTTCTTTGTAGTAGTTATTCTTACAATGATAAACTAGATGATCGTACAGTTTTGCGGGGGGGTTTTGTTTATAATTGTTGTTGGCTTATCGGGACATTCTAAATAGAGAGAATGTTAAAGTTTGGAAAAGGAGAGCCCTATGGATCCCATTAAAGTTTTGATTATTGACAAAAATATCCTGGTTAGAAGAGCTATTACCAGCATTCTTAAGAAGAAGGATCATTTCGATGTTGTCTGGCTAAACGACGATTCCACAGATTTCGAGGGAGTTGTTAAACAGGAAGATCCCGATGTGGTTTTGCTGAGTATTGAAAACATGGAGTCAAAAGGATTAACTCTACTTAGTAATTTTCGATCAAGATTTCCAGCATTGCCAATTGTGGTAATCAGTCCGCGTAGCCCGGAAGGTGGAGAAGCTGCTATTACGGCTTTGCGACTGGGCGCTGTTGATTTCGTTACAAAGCCAATGCACAAAAACTTGATCTTATTTGCCGAGCGCCACCTTGAAAAACGATTGGAGCCATTAATAAAGGCGGCAAGTAAAATGCACGAACGTCGCAATATTAACGAAGAGATATTGCAATCTATAATCCATCCGCAAAAAATATTCGAGCATTTGGCGGAAGAGCAACAATCGGTTGAACCGATTGAGCTTGTTGTAATAGGTGGATGTACCGGAGGTACCAAAAGTTTATTCGCATTATTGGCGAAACTGCCAGAAGATCTCAACATTCCGGTGGTAATTGTACAACATTTGCCGAGGACCTATACTAAAATTTTGGCTGAAAAACTGAATACCGTATCGCATCTGATGATTCGTGAGGCAACAAATGGAGTGGTTTTGCAGGATGGTGATGTATGGATTGCACCGGGAGGATATCATTGCGAAATCGGGCAGAACGGCTATCAGCAGGTGATTAATGTGCATAGAGGCGTTCGTGAAAATGATATGCGTCCCTCCATTGACATCCTGTTTCGGTCAGCTGCAAAGATTTATGGTGAGAAGACGTTGGGAATCATACTCAGCGGATGTGGTTGTGATGGAATAGCGGGTTCAGAAGAGATTAAGCTTGCAGGCGGACAAATAATTGTGCAGGACCCGCAGACTTCGATTGCACCTGAATTGCCGCTTTCCATCATCCGTAATGGATTTACAAGAGAATATTATTCCCCGGAAGAACTGGCAAATCAGATAGTGCAGCGTGCATCAAAAATCAACGTGGACAGTGAAATTACCGAACAGGAGACAAGTATTGGGGATTCTCTAATTTTTTAAATAAGACGGATATTCTACAGACTTAAATAGAACAGCTACCTTATATTCATAAAGAGGAGATGAGTAGTAACACGGCGTTGGAGTCGAAAGAACAGGTTTATAACCCATGGGCTCTTACCCCAAAAGAGGTGATTGACTCATTGCACACCGATATTGACTATGGGTTGACAGAAGAAGAAGTTCGAGAGAAAATTGCCATATACGGGCCCAATCAACTCAAACGTCACAAGAAAAAGAGCATTCTGACTATTTTTTTAGATCAGTTTAAGAGCATTATCATTTTTCTTTTGGTGATAGCTGCTGCTTTTGCATTTTGGCTGGGAGAGATTATAGACGGTTGGGCGATCATAGTTGTCATTTTATTAAATACTTTTATCGGTTTCTTTACCGAATTGCGTGCCGTTCGATCGATGGAAGCCTTATTCAGGCTTGGGAAAGTGAAGACCAGAGTACTCAGAGACGGATCTGTTATTGAAATAGATGCCGAAGGACTGGTTCCCGGGGACATCGTGATTATTGAAAGCGGTGATGTTATAACGGCTGATATAAGGGTTGTTGAAAGCTCGAAACTACAGGCAGATGAATCACCGTTGACGGGTGAAAGTTTACCCGTTAAAAAAAATGTGCAAGCCATCAATGAAGAGGCCATACTTGCAGAACGTTCCAATATACTTTACAAAGGAACAACTGTTACCCGCGGCTCCGGTAAAGGAGTCATTATAACTACGGGATTAGAGACGGAACTTGGACAGATATCATCGCTGGTAGAGGAAGCAAAAGAAGAACAAACGCCCCTCGAAGTAAGATTAAATAAACTTGGTTACCGGCTGATAGTCATCACATTAGTTATTGCTTTATTTGTTGCGATATCCGGTATTTTTGCTGGAAAAGAAATTTATCTGATGATTGAAACCGGCATTGCATTAGCCGTAGCGGCAATTCCGGAGGGGCTGCCCATTGTAGCAACCATTGCCCTCGCAAAGGGGTTGCGAATCATGGCAGAAAAGAATGCACTGATCAATCGATTATCCTCAGTCGAGACACTAGGTGCAACCGGTATTATTTGTACAGATAAAACAGGTACACTTACCGAGAATAAGATGACAGTTACTCATCTTTATTTGTCCCAAAAACAAATTATGGTTTCGGGATCAGACAAGTCTCCATTCTCCGCCAATGGCCAGCAACAAAATTCTGCATCTGATAGTGATCTCCGTCTGGCATTGGAAGTAGGTACATTATGTAATAATGCTTCACTTTTTGAGGATAGGGAGGGAGGCACCGGAGACCCATTGGAAATAGCATTATTAGAGGCTGCCCGTAATGCAGGAATCAACGTTAAGGAGTTGAATGAGCAGTTTCCAGAGGTCCGCGAAGAAGCTTTTGATGCGGATGTTAAAATGATGGCTACCTGGAATCGAATGGATCAAGATAGATTCAGGGTGAATGTAAAAGGGGCACCGGGCACGGTATTGGAAGCCTGTAACTCTATAATTGTAAACGGTGAACAACAGCCGTTTGACGATCGGCACCGCAAGAAATGGGAAGGGATTAATGAAAAATTGGCATCGCAGGGACTACGGATGATCGCTGTCGCCGTAAAAACAGCGAATGACAGCAAGGGTGATCCCTATCATAATCTGTCCTTTGTCGGGTTGGTTGCCCTGTCTGATCCCCCAAGAGCAGATGTAAAGCCCGCCATAGAAAGGTGCAGGGAGGCCGGGATCCGCGTAATAATGATTACCGGCGACCAGGTAGCCACGGCCCGTTATATTGCAGAATCGCTGGGCATCAAGGATGATCACGAAACCTCTGTTATTCATGGCGCGGACTTGCCTTCCAATGAAGTGTTGGAAACTTCATCGAAGGATACGCAACGCATTCTGAAAGCATCTATCTTCGCTCGCATTAATCCGCGGCAAAAACTTGATCTTATTGAATTATATCAGAAGCATGGTCATATCGTGGCTATGACAGGAGACGGCGTAAATGATGCGCCGGCCCTTAAAAAGGCTGATATTGGCATTGCCATGGGGCAACGGGGTACCCAGGTGGCACGCGAAGCCGCCGATATGGTGCTCACCGATGATGCTTTTTCAACGATAGTGAAAGCTATTGAGCAGGGACGTGTTATATTTGGCAATATCCGGCGATTTATTTATTACCTGATGTCTTGTAACCTTAGCGAGGTTATGGTGGTTGGCCTGGCCTCGATGTTGGGTACTCCATTGCCGATATTACCGCTTCAGATCCTGTTTTTGAATTTAGTGACGGATGTCTTTCCCGCGCTGGCTCTTGGCGTGGGAGAAGGAGAAGAGGGCGTCATGCATCGACTGCCGCGCGAGCCTAATCATCCTATTTTGGATCGGAGGCAATGGCTGGGCATCACTTTATACGGTTTTATAATTACGCTCTCGGTACTGGGTTCACTTTTTATTGCATTGGAATACTTGCAATACCCGCCACATGCTGCAATAACCGTTTCATTTTTGACCCTTGCGATGGCACAGCTTTGGCATGTATTCAATATGCGCAGCGACGATTCACATTTTATCAACAATACGATAAATCGCAATCCGTATATTTGGATAGCGTTGGTACTGTGCGTAGGATTGTTGTTGATGGCGGTCTATATCCCGGAAATGGCGAGAGTGCTACAGATTGTGCCTCCCGATTTTTACGGATGGGTGACGGTGCTTGTTATGAGCTTGTTGCCTTTTGGATTGGGACAAATGCGAAAGATATTGGTTCACAGAGCATAATTATTCAACATGACGAGAGTGAGAGTGCCGATAGTTGGAATCACCAAGCAACAATACTGAGGGGAAAATTCCATCCTGGAGCGTGCCTCTAGAACAGCTTTACCGGCTTTATGGATCGAGTGAAGAGGGGTTGAGCAGCAGGGAAGCGTTGCAGCGATTGCAGCAGTATGGCAAAAATGAGCTCATACAAAAATCTCACATTTCAGCTGTGAGGCTTTTTTTAAAACAGTTCAAGAGTCCGCTGCTTGTAGTGTTAATCATAGCCGCACTTATCTCTGCACTATTGTATGACTGGATGGATGCTATGATCATTCTATTCATTGTATTTACCAGTACTTTTATCAGTTTTCGGCAGGAGCATAACGCCAAGGAGGCCGTTGAGGAATTAAAAGCCATGATATCAATACGCTCGACGGTATTACGGGATGGAGATGAAACAGAGGTACCTGCAGCAGAGCTGGTGCCCGGTGATGTAGTGTTGTTATCAGCCGGCAGTTTAGTTCCGGCCGATGCGCGTATCCTTGAAGCCACCGATCTTTTTGTAAGTGAAGCGGCCCTGACTGGCGAATCTTTTCCCGCTGAGAAGAATGTGCGTATGGCACAGCCGGACGTCCCCATACAAAAGGTGAGCAACAGCGTATTTATGGGGACCTCGGTTCGAAGTGGTACGGCAAAGGTCATGCTAACCGAGACGGGCGTAAAGTCGCGAGTGGGGCAGATTGCCAGGAAACTGGAAGCTGATATGCCTGAAAATGACTTTGAAATCGGTGTTCGTCGCTTCTCGTACCTGCTCACTCGAATTATACTGGTGCTGGTTGTGCTGGTGTTTGCTATCAACATCATCGATGAGAAATCTACATTCGAATCCCTGTTATTTGCCATTGCCCTTGCCGTGGGTATGACGCCCGAACTATTGCCTGCCATCATCACGATTACGTTATCATATGGGGCGCGTCGGATGGCCAAAAAAGGAATTATCGTTAAAAAGTTGAATGCCATAGAGACCTTTGGCAGCATGGATGTATTTTGTACAGATAAGACCGGGACACTTACCGAGGGCGTTATACGGTTGGATCGGGCTGTTGACAGCAAAGGAAATAACGCCGATGATGTCGAAAAGCTGGCATGCATCAATGCCAAATTCCAGCAAGGACTCAAAAATCCGCTGGATGAAGCGCTTGCCAAACGGGGCGATGATTTAGAATACGATTTCAACGCTTTTCAAAAAGTCGGTGAGATTCCCTATGATTTTATCCGAAAGCGACTGACAATAGCGGTAAAGGAGCCCAAAATCCCTCAAAAAATACAGCTGATAACAAAAGGAGCGTTTAAGCAGATTCTTGGAATTTGCACTTCTGTTGATGAGAATGGAGTTACAGGGCCATTGACATCCGAAAAAAGACATGCATTAACCAACTTATACAAAAATTGGAGTGACGAAGGATTTCGTGTGCTGGGTGTCGCTCGGAAAGAGTGGGAATCAGTACAGAAAATTTTATCAAAAGAAGAGGAGCATGATTTTATCCTGTCAGGATTTTTGTTGTTCTATGATGCTCCCAAAGAGCAGATTGAAAGTGTGTTGATGGATCTTGGTAAGTTAGGAGTAAAGCTCAAGATATTGACCGGTGACAACCGTTATGTGACCCGCCATATCGCCAAACAGGTGGGATTAAACCCCGGCAAGGTAATTACCGGGGAAGCGCTTGAGCGAATGCGGGAGGACGCTCTTATCCGGCAAGTAAGGTGTACCGATCTTTTTGTGGAATTGGATCCCCAGCAAAAAGATCGCATCATCCGAGCACTTAAAAAGGCAGGATATGTAGTGGGGTATCTGGGAGACGGTATCAACGATGCTACGGCGCTTTACGAATCTGATGTTGGAATTTCGGTGGATTCGGCAGTGGATGTGGCCAAGGATTCGGCCGATCTGGTATTGATGGAACATGATCTGGGAGTCCTGCACGATACGATACGCGAGGGGCGAATAACCTTTGCGAATACACTCAAATATATTCTGACAACATCCAGTGCCAATTTTGGAAATATGATAAGCATGGCGGCCGCCTCAGCATTTCTACCATTTTTGCCACTCCTTGCCAAACAGATACTGCTTAATAATCTACTCTCGGATATTCCCGGTATGTCATTGGCCAACGATTCGGTGGATGAAGAAACTATTCAATTACCACAGCAATGGAGGATTACGTTTATCCGAAATTTTATGATCGTATTTGGATTGGTAAGTACGGCTTTCGACTTTTTAACTTTTGGTGTCCTATTGCTAATTCTGCACGCCTCTGTTGAGGAATTTCGTACGGCGTGGTTTTTGGAATCGTTGCTTACCGAAGTGCTAATTATCTTTGTAATCCGTACCCGGAAATGGTTTTATCAATCACGACCGTCACCTATTTTAATTGCAAATGCAGTAATTGTGACACTGCTTTCATTTAGCTTGGCTTATCTCCCCATACAACCGGTAACAGGATTTATTTCATTATCCGTAAGTTTATTAGGGACTATTGTAGGCATAAGCATTCTCTATGTACTAGCCACCGAGGGCATAAAGAGTTGGTTCTATCGGCAGATTGCTTGATAACTTTGCTATAAAGAGAAGAGTAGCACCAATAATGCTGGCGTTCCGAGCCAAATCATGATCCAAAAGGTGGCTGAATTTCCAGTGTTGGTTGGATTTCTTGATAATCAACTGGTAGTTGTAGCATGTACTGTCAGTCTGATCGTCAAATTGAAGGCTTAAAATGAGCTCTTCATCTTTTCTTTCTTTTACAAAGCCCATTTTGTTATCCCAGCTGTCAAGAAAGATAAATCCGTTATCTTCGACTTTCGATTGGCAAGCTTCCCTTGATTTATTAATGAGACATTCAAGTAAATTATTAACTATTTCCTTGTCTCGATCACTTATATTTCTGTCTTTTGTGAAAATCATAATCCCTCCGACTCTCTAACCGGTTTGGAGTTTAGTAGTTTTAAATCATACTAAAAATTTTAATTAAAATCCTAATTTTGGTGATAAGTTTTATTAAAACTTGGGATAAGGGGGCGGATTACATAAAAATCATAAGCTTTACTACATAAAACCTGGCATTGTTCATACCTGTCCAAAGCAAATAAGCACTTATCATTCAGCAAACTGTTAAACGATAAGTGTAGCTATGAGAGGTTCATTAATCATTGGAAAAGTGGCAGGGATCAGGGTACAGGTTCACTGGTCATTTTTATTGCTAATCGGCTGGATTATATTTGTCGGGCTTATTGCCGGGACCAGCACGGCCGGCACGATATGGAATATCATTTTCGTGCTGGTACTTTTCGTGTGTGTGGTTCTTCACGAGCTTGGACATGCGCTTACCGCCAAGCGCTTTAACGTACAGACCCAGAAAATCACGCTGCTGCCAATCGGCGGGGTCGCCAGTTTGGAGGATATGCCAGAAGACCCCAAACAGGAGTTGCTGATAACTCTGGCCGGCCCGGCAGTAAACCTTTTGATTGCATTGCTGCTTTATATTGTAATCCCCTTTGACTTCTTCCGGGGATTGGACCAGCAGCAAATCCAGGAGTTTTTTAGCGAAATATCGTCTCGCAACTTTCTTTTTCTCCTTTTCTATGCCAACCTGATACTGGCTGCTTTTAACTTTATACCTGCTTTTCCGATGGATGGCGGGCGTATCCTGCGTGCACTTCTGGCCATGCGGATGGGCAGAGTACAGGCGACCCAGATAGCGGCACGTATGGGACAATTCGTAGCCTTGCTGTTTTTCTTTTTTGGACTCTTTTATAATCCATTCTTAGCGTTGATCGGCGTTTTTGTATTCTTTGGCGCCCAGGGAGAAAATATCCTCATTCAACAGCTTAGCATTTTGAGAGGACACCGGGTCAGGGATGCCATGATGACCAATATTACCATTTTAGATCCCGAGGATTCGCTCGAGAATGTTGTAGATGCCATCCTTGCAGGTACCGAGCGTGATTTCATTGTTTCCGATGGGCATAGCGCCGTAGGCATCGTGTACAATTCTGATTTGATGAAATCACTTCGTCATAGATCTAACGGTTTGCAGGTAAAAGATATCATGGACAAAGATTTTGACAGTGTTAGGTCATCCGATGATTTGGCCGAGATTTATCGCAAGGTTCATACCGGGAAGAAGTCGTTTTTTCCCGTCATCGAAAACGGTCGATTGCTTGGGGCCATTGACCTGACGAACATCAATGAGTTTATGGTATTTAAATCGCCTATTAGTTACTGATTAAGCTTGAGTTCTCATGTATAAAACAAATAAAGAGCTGGCCAAAATATTTAATGATATGGCGGCAATCTACCGGTTCCACGGTTCTGCTGATCGCTTTCGAGTAATTGCCTATCAAAATGCAGCCCGGGTAATCGATCATCTGACAGAAGATATTCAGGATTTCATGAAAGATGACGAGTTGGAGGAGATTAAAGGCATAGGAGAAGGGATTGCGGCCAAGATTAGAGAATATGTTAAAACCGGAAAGATCAAAAAATATGAAGAGCTCAAAAAAGAGGTTCCTCACGATTTGGTGGAACTGCTGAAAATACCGGGGATGGGACCTGAAACGTTAAAAAGGTTCCATCAGGAATTGGGGGTAAATACACGGGAGGATCTGCTGGAGGCGCTCGATAGCAAAAAAATTCAGGAACTTAAGGGTTTTGGGGAAAAGACCGTCGAAAATTTGCGGCAGGGTTTGAAACAGGCTTCTAAGTCATCCCAAAGAATGTTATTGGCAGAAGCCTTGGAGATTGTTGAAGAACTGGGAGAGAAGTTGTCCGGATGCAAGGAGATACAGAAATTGGAATTTGCAGGAAGCGTACGGCGCATGAAAGAAACCATAGGCGACGTGGACATCCTGGCAACGGCTAAAAAAGCAGATGGGGAGAAGGTGCTCGATTATTTTACTTCAATGCCGGGTATCAAAAAAGTGCTGGCCCGGGGCGGCACCAAGGCGAGCGTGGTAATCGAGCAAAAGAATCGTCAGGTAGATATGCGGTTGGTCAACGACAGTCAATGGGGGGCCGCGTTGCTTTATTTTACCGGATCAAAGGATCATAACATACACTTGCGGACGATAGCCAAGGACCGGGGATACAAGATTAACGAATATGGTCTGTATGATAACAAATCCAACAAAAAGGTTACCGGTGGAACCGAAGAGGGCATGTACAAGCAGCTTGGATTGCAATGGATTCCCCCGGAGATGCGCGAAAACGAAGGTGAAATTGAATTGGCGGCCCGTGGTAATATACCTAAGCTAATTGAGGGTAAAGATATCAAGGGCGATTTTCACCTGCATTCCGATTGGTCGGATGGCTTAAACGCTATCGAAGAACTGGCCTCCCATGTAAAAGAACATTATCCCTATGAATATTTAGTGCTCACGGATCACTCGAAAACTTCTGTGATAGCCGGCGGACTTACCGAAGATGAAGTGCTCAAGCAGCTTAAAGAGATTGAAAGGGTAAACGATCAGCTTGGTTCCAAATTTTTAAAAGCCGGGATAGAACTCGATATCCTTCCGGATGGCAGCCTCGATTTTGAAGATGAACTGTTGGCACGACTCGACTGGGTGACTGCCTCTATTCACAGTCGATTCAATGTTGATAACACGGATCGAATTCTTAAGGCGTGCGAAAATCCGTATGTAAATGCTATCAGTCACCCGACGGGTCGGTTGATTGGCAAGCGAAAAGAATACCCGGTAGATTTGAAACGGGTGATACAGAAAGCGATTAAAACAGGTACGGCACTGGAGATTAATGCCCAGCCACAGCGGATGGACTTGAATGATAACTGGGCACGAATGGCCCGGCAGGAGGGGGCGATGCTTTTGATCGGCACCGACAGCCATGATCTCATGAGCTTTGAATATATGAAATTAGGTGTTTCTGTTGCTCGCCGCGCATGGTGCACTTCTAAGAATATATTGAACACGCGAAACTGGAAAGAAGTACTGGAGTTCAGGGATCGGAAGCGAAAAGCTAAGAAGCTGGTTGGAATCAGATAAGCTGTTAATCCAAGTTTTTGCAGGGCCGGGCAGGGTTAATGAACAGCTCCGCATTGTGACGGGGGTATTTACAATTTCAGGCATAGAAACGGAACCCAAACTCCGGTATTAATATCACATTAAGAGACTTTTTTCTTTGTTACTTTTACATCATTTCGATGTCTGAAAGAGATGATGGCCATAAAAAGGGACCACACTGAAACGATCAGGAGTCCGCCCATTTCCCGACCTTCTTCAATGACGATATTTTTCATCTCCCACGCACTGAAAAGATCCGGAACGGTAATACGTCCCCAAACTTCAGGCTCGATAGTACTGGCCCAAATCAGGGTAAATACAAATAACATTGTGGGAAACGCCCAGTGCAATCGATCAGAGATAAAGGCAATGGTAAGGATAGCCGCCGCCCCGTAAACGCCCATCCATGTCAACGGATCGGGATCATTATATTGCACAATAATACTGAAGATGAACATCGCCAGGAGGCAATAACTCACAAACAAGAGTAGCTTCTTTTTCATAGAAGATTATATAACAAATGACGCCCTTAAATTCCACCGAATCCATGCTCATCTATTCAAAATAAGCATTGGGCGGCCAAGCTATTTAATCATGTATTCCACTACTGATCGGGTGGCACTTCGTTACTTATTTTTTGTTGCCACTGCTCTAAGAAATACTTTACCTGCTTATCATTAAGATTGGCAAAATCGACATACCCCTCGGAGACAGCGAAAAATTTCTCTCGTTTTTCAAGGATAATCAGTTCATCCACTTTCGCTTTAAATTTGGAAAGTTTAGCCGTTCCCGATACCGGAGCAGCGACAACCAGTTTACCGGGATGACGTTTGCGACACATTTCGATAGCGGCAAAAAGCGTTGCCCCCGAAGCTATGCCGTCATCTATTAAAATCACTACACGCTCCTTTAGATCCGGCAATCGCCTGCCATGTCTGTATTCTTTAATACGGCGATGAATTTCCTCCTTCTCACTGCCCACAACCTGCTCAATAATTTCTTTATTGATATATTGGTTCAGCCAGGGATCCAGGTATAAAGTACCATCTTCGGCAATAGCGCCAAATGCCGCTTCAGGCTGTTGTGGATATCCAAGTTTTCTTACGATGATAGTATCGAAATCGCACTCCAGGTGCAATGCGGCATAATATCCCACCTCAATACCGCCACGTGGAATTCCCAGGATGAGGGGATGCATCGATTGATATTTCTCCAGCTTTTCCCCCAGCTGTTCACCGGCGTCTTTTCGATTGATAAACATAAGGTCTCCTTTTTTGTCGGGGCTATCGATCCAAAATCAGATCAATTTGATCAATTAACTTTTTTAAAGCCTCTTGTTCAGTAGCACCGCTGCTTGAAACGATTTTACCGGCATGATTGGATGCAGTAACTTTAACTCCATCCCAATGTTGCTGATTTTTGGTAATGTTGAATCCCCGGTATCCGCGTTTCGTCAGCACATGGATACGTTCATGAAATACAGGATCCGGATCTGAGTCATATGTTTTATCTCTCATCATAATGCTTAAATATCTTCTACGAGTCCTTGGGTTTTTGCTTCGATGCTATATCGTGTGTGAGGCACCGTTTCTAATCGCCGTTTACTGATAGGTTTTCCCGTAGCCAAACAAATGCCATAGGTCTTATTCTCAATACGTTCAAGCGCCTCATTAATATGGCTAATGTATTCCCTTAAACGTTCGATAAGCTGGTAATTCATTTCTTCCTCCTGCACATCCGATGCCACATCCCCGAGATGGTGAGTCAGCGAAGAATAGTCGGCATCATCAGCCTCTTCGAGATTTTCCTGGGCCTTCCATAACTTATCCAGTTTATCCTGTGCTTCAGCCCTGTTTTTCAATAACAGCGATTTAAAATGTTTTAGCTCATTGCCGTTATAGGGGGTTTTTATTTTCTCCTTCTTACTCATAATGGAATACATTCGTTAGTACTTGCTTTTAATTATGATTTTAGGCTTTCGATTACAATAGGCGTACCGCTAGCATTGGTGTAATGGGTAGGCTTACAAAAAGAAATTTAAGGACTATCTTTAATGAGGGAATATCTTACAGAAAAATGGGTGTTATCCTTTGCTGCTTCAATAATTAGAAGCTGTAATATTTGACTAAAAATTGCTGACCAGCTAAAATCATCATGGGGAATAGTCGCATTACCAGTTATGGTCCAATACTATTAATGATGGGAGTTTTTCTTGGTGCTGCCGTTAAACAGAGTTCAGTACCCCAATTTCGCACATCCGGTTTCCTCACAGTTGTTGATACTACCTTTAACAAATTTGCAAGGGGAGAAGAACTTTATCTCAAAGCATGTGCTGCCTGCCATGGGGTAAAGGGGAGAGGCCTAACCCAGAGTCAATTGGGTTTTGCTCTGCTACTGCCTGATTTGTCGGACTGTAACTTTGCAACGCGAGAACCTAATGCCGACTGGATTGCCATTGCTCACCAAGGGGGGCCGGTCAGGGGTTTTAGTAGTATTATGCCGGCATTCGGGGGGCTTCTTAGTAAAGATGACATTGAAAAAGTCATAGAACATATCCGCACTTTTTGTACGGATGCCAGCTGGCCGCGGGGAGATCTGAATTTGCCTCGTGCCCTTGTGACTGAAAAAGCTTTTCCGGAAGATGAAGCGGTGTTGAGTTCTTCTGTTAATCTCG
>Ga0102944_1001923_pt1 | contig 12911 bp, 13 predicted proteins | sample SalPonD_shore_MG_FD_78172 | JGI IMG/M metagenome (GOLD analysis project Ga0102944, IMG submission 78172) | Salt pond soil microbial communities from South San Francisco under conditions of wetland restoration - Salt Pond MetaG... | ecosystem: Environmental > Aquatic > Marine > Intertidal zone >...
ATTCTGGAGACGCATTAAGTGGTACATGGAAGGCGACGATATCGAACGTTAGTGGACAAGCATCTTTGTGGCAGAGGGTGGCCTGATGGACGCCAGAAATCCGGTATACAACAGTTTGGGCACCATTGACTGCGAGATTTTTGTAGGCGGAGAGTGGCTGCCGTTTACAGCCAACCCGAATGATACTGAACCGTCAGGGATTGATATCTACCAGCGCGCTATTGCCGGCGAGTTCGGAGAGATTGCACCCGGTCCTGACGCCGCGGAAATACAGCAGAGGCGGCGTAACCGCGCCAGCCTATCGCGTATGGAGTTCATGCTGTCTCTGGATGACGCCAACCTGCTTGATGCGGCTGAGGCGCTGGTCAACAACCCAGCGACGCCACGGAGAATCAAAATCATGTGGCAAGCCGCCACAATCTTCGACCGGGCGAATGCCGATCTTATTGCAATGGCCCAACAGATGAGTCTTACTGAGGCACAGATGGATGCCGTGTTCGGCATCGACGGAGCGTAGAACATGGCCGACGAGCAGGAAATCAACCCGCAGACCATCGAGGATCGCATCGAGGCTCTTGAGCAGGCGCACCGTAATCTGCGCCTCCAGAAGCTCGGGCACAAAGAGGCGATCGAGGATGTGGACGAGAAACTGATGGGCGTGGCCAATCAGTTATCGGCGCTACGTGAAGCGCTTCGTCTCACGCAAGACAAAGATGTCGAAGACTGAAATGCTCCGCCCCTGCTCAGACCACATGGACTACTGGCCTCATATCAAGGGGCCGATCAGCGACATTCTCTATGACCTCAAGGACACGCTGACACTGGGCGTCGTCAAAGAGGCCCTGGATACTGGGAATGCGCACCTGTGGATTGGTTCAGAGGGATTCATCATCTGGCGTCTCGTCTCTGAGCCGGACGGGACGCGCACTTTCCTTGTCTGGTTCGCAGCCGGCCACCGCGAGAATCCGGTGGCCTACTACGAACAGCAGATTCGCGACATGGCCCTGGATTGCGAGGCCGATGCCGTTGAGTTTCGATCCAATCGTCGCGGGTGGGAGCGAGTGCTACCAGGGCATTGGCATGTGTCGCATGTGGCGTATCGCTGGAGACTGAACGATGGGTAAAGGGTCTAAGACGGATATACCGGAGACCGCGCAAGAGCGGGAACTGGCCAAGGTCATGACGGAGAAGTACGGCCTGTTCATGAATGAGATTCGGCCAATGATCGACACCTACGAGGCGCGCGTGCGCAAGTCACAGCCGGACTATACCAAGGCTCAAGGTATGGCCGCAGGCACAACGATGGCAGCTTTTGACAGCGCGCGAGGCAATGTCTCTGACACCATGAGACAAAGAGGCGCAGCACCGGGGAGTGGAGCATTTCAGGGCAGCATGGGTGATGTTGCGAGCAAGGAAGGCGCGTCGATGGCCGGCAACGAGACGAACGCTGCCAATGATGTATCGAACATGCACTACCAGGGGCTAGAGAACGTACTGATGCTGGGCTCAGGGCAGCCGGCAGAGTCGCAGCAGGGCATGACTGAGGCGGCCGGTAGAGCGTCTAGGAATGCAATCTACGATGCGCGTTACGCGGCCTATGAGAATGCCGGGCGGGCTCAGGCCTATGGCACCGCCGCCGGGATGGGCACACGGGCCTATATGGGCATGGAAACCGGTGGTGGAAACAATGCAGCGGCTGACTGGAACGCCCGGGATAACACCTTGAATCAGGGCGACTATCTCACCACCCCGTGGACATAGGAGACGTGTGAAATGTCTATCGGTGGAATGCCAACAAATGGAAACGGAATACAGGACGCGATCAGACTACAACAAGAAAAGCACGACCAGGCGGTCCAGCAATGGTACGACACTGGCTATGGGCAGTGGGGGCTGTCTTTTGTTGATCCTAACTCTGAGCATTACGCCTCAAACCTTCAAGCTGCCCTAACTCGCCAGGAGTGGGAGGATTGGAAGAAGAATTCTCTACCGGTCTTCATGGAACTCAAGAACAGTATCGGCAACAAGGATCTTCAGAGTCAGGAAGTCGGTAGATCGACAGACATCACCAACAGCGCTTATGACGCGATCCGTGGCAATCAGAGTCGTAGAAACGCCTCTTACGGAATGGCCATCGACCCCACTGTGGCTACAGCGAACGAGAGTGCGCTCAATAGAAACCAGGCGATGTCGGTGGCTGCCGCACGTAACTCCACACGATCCAACATCCGCGACCGCGAAATGGCACTCATGGCTGGTGGCATGAGCAGCTTGGCGCAGGAGCAACAGTAATGGCCGGAATGATACCAATGGGTTACGACTTCAAGTCTCAGGCCTATACGGCGGGGAGTAATCTCGCCAGCATGGAGGAAAATCGTAACCGCGAAGAAGACGCGATAAAGGCCCGCAACAAGGCCGTCAAGGCACAGAGCATAGGAACAGGGGCGGGCGTTGGCGCATCCGCCGGCATGGCCTATGGCGCACAGGCCGGAACGACGGTTAGTCCAGGCTACGGCACGCTGATAGGCGCTGGTATCGGCGCAATCGCCGGCTACCTCTCCTACGAGCTTTTCTGAGGGCAACACCATGGCGGGAATGCAACCGAGCTTCACTTCCGGCTTCATGCAGGGCTACAACTTCGTCGATCGGCAGTTTGAGCAGGAGGCGGAGAAGGCTCGGCAGAAGAAGCTCTATGAGGAGAACGCACGTCGCTGGGATATCCAGAACGAGCGGGCGAACCGCGGTATGGAACTTCGTCAGGAACAGCTGGATACTCAGAAGCAGCAGTACAAGACACAGAACGAGCGGGCGGACCAGCAGCTCAACTTGCAGCAGGACAAATACAAGCTCGAAAAGCAGCAGTACGAGCATAAAGCGAAGACAGAACGGATTCAGAACAACCTCGAGGCTGTGAACTACGCTATCGAGCACGATCAGCCCGTTGATCCAACGATCCTGAATACGCTTCAGCAGGATCTCGGTCGACCCATCACGGAGCTCTCATCGCAGCAGTACGTGGATTCCGTCAATACACTGAGTGCTATGGCGCAGGGACAGCAGGTACCCGACACACAGGTTCTCCAGGCGGCCAATTACGTCTATCGTCCACAGATCCGCAAGGTCGTTGGCAAGAAAGGGGCCAATGGCGGGACGATCATCGATTCCAGGATTACCTCAGTCCATGCCGGCAAGCAGCCGAGCACCGTGGCTATGGACCTCGCTGTGACGGAGAAGATGCCGGATGGAACACAGCGGACCTATCAGGCGCCTGTCACACAAGGACGCGATGCTAATCCGAGCGATAACGTGCTCCAGATACCGGTTCAGGACGTAGCGCGCAATCTGGCCGGACAGAAGGCGCTCGCTACCTTCTTTGCGCAGCCGCAGGCGCAGGGATGGGTGCAGCAGCAGCAGATCGTCCATGGCGGTGAGGTGAAAACAAAGGCTCCAGAGACGCGCACCATTCAGCGGGGCAACAAAAAGGTTACACAGGAGTGGGACGGCAGAAAATGGACTGATGTTTCGTCTGGTCCTCAGTGGGAGCCAGAAGCAGGTGGCGGTTCCGGAAACCTGAAAGCCTCTGGCGAGAATACCATCCACGGGCAGGCCGCAAGTCTCTTCGGTGGCGTATTTGACCCGCGCACAGGCCGAATATCCGGTCTCAGTAAGGATCAAATGCAGGCGGTACAGTCGATCACAGCACGCGCTACCCGAATCTATCTGGACAGCAGTAGATCAGACAACCAACTGTCTCGTTCTGAAGCTGTTTCCGCCGCAGCACGAGAAATGGGGATTGACGTCAAGGATCTCTCAGAACAGCCACAGGACGGATCGGGCGGCGAAGACGGCGGCGCCCCGTATCCAGATGGCACCGAGCTTGAGGGCCCCGATGGCCGGCGCTATATCGTCCGCGACGGTGTCCCAGTCCCCATGGGGGGTCAGTAATGCCGGTTAATTGGAGTCAGTACAAGCCGATTGATGGCGGCGATCAGGGCACTGTCGACTGGAGCCAGTTCAAACCAGTGGCCAAGCCTGAGCAGGACAGCGTGGATTGGTCGCAGTTCAAGCCGGTGGGGGGTGGTGCCGAAGAACCTCAGAAGTTCGAGCAGGCGGCTCCGCAGCGGCTCCAGGACCGCATAAACCCGACAGCGGGAATGCCGAAATATAAGCCGGCAGCGGATCAGGACACGGATTCGTGGCCAACAACAGTCGGCAAGTCCGGAGAGAATGCGGCCTATCGCATAGGTGAAGCGATTGGTGGTGGCATCCAGTCGCTTGGAGAAACACCGGAGAGTGGCAAACAGGAGGCCTACAACCGCATTAACTACCTAGCCGAGAACCCGGACGAGAACTCCCTCCTCGATAAAATCAATCCCTTCTCTGACCTCAATCAAACCGGCTCACTTGACGCAGGTCTCCCGCCTGATGCTCATGAAGCCTACATGAAGGGCGACTATCAGCGTGCCCGCGATCTGCTACGCAAGGAATGGGGCGTAGACGACCAGGGCAATGTCGCTCAGGAACACGGCACTTTGATGTCCGATGTCCGGGATCTTGGCTCCGTTGTGGCTGACTACTGGGGCGAGAAGGCCGCGGAGAATCAGCCGAAGGTCGATCCGAGATCCGCCAAGTGGTATGTCAGCCAGGCCATTGAGGGCGCAGGCAGCACGTTGGTCCCGGCATCCGTCGTGTCCATCGCCACCAAGAACCCGCAGGCCGGCTTGGCGATAATGTTCCCACAGGTCTACGGACAAGCCTATCACCAGTCCCGCCAGAGCGGACGGACTCCAAAGGAAGCACAGCAGGACGCCCTGTTCAATGCTGCCAACGAGACCCTGAGCGAGGGTATCCCGCTCGGCATCCTGACCAAAGAGGGCGGCAAATTTGGCGTCCGCGTTTTCAAGGCGACTGCGGCGGAGGGATTGCAAGAGACAATCAATGAGTCGGTAAGTGCCGCCTATGATGCTGGAGTGCTTGACGAGAAAATGACCCCGAATCAGGTACTCCGGCGCCTCGCCGATGCCGGTATCATCGGCGCTATTGGCGGCGGTGGAACTGCTCTCATCATGCACCCACTAGCCAATATGGAGCGCAATAATGCCGAAACAATACGAGGCGATCAGGGACAAGCTGTACCAGGAGTGTCTGGACAAGCTGGACAGCAAGACCAAACAGGCCAGGAAGAGGTGCTACGACAAGGCCCAGGAGCAGTCGGCCCGAATATACAACAGCCAGCGCAAGCGAGGACAGAAGCCGGTAACGGGCAAGGAGTAGAACCCTCCTCTGGATCGCAGGATACGTTCGATCCTGCCGCCCGCGTCGACGAACAAATCAGGGGAAGCAATGCCGAATCTGCGCCGATCAGAGAACCTAAGAATGTGGAACAGCCGACTACGGCATCGAAGATGGATGTTGCGGGAACTGAGGCCGCGTCCTCGCCGCTGAATGACCGCGCCGAACCCACCGATGCTCAGAAGGAGGTGGGGAACTACAAGAAAGGCCACGTCAGCATCGGTGGTCTGGACATTGCCATAGAAAACCCCCGCGGCTCAAAGCGCTCAGGTACCGCTCCGGACGGCACTCAGTGGGAGTCTACCCTGACCCACCACTACGGATACGTGAAGGGCACGATGGGCCGCGACGGCGATCAGGTGGACGTGTTCATGACTTCCGGTGCAGAGGACACCACCAAGCCGGTGTTCGTCATCGATCAGGTCGACCCGAAGACGCGCAAGTTCGACGAGCACAAGGCCATTCTTGGAGCTGATACGGAACAGGAGGCCCGCGATGCCTACCTGTCCAATTATGAGGACGGCTGGCAAGGTCTCGGCAATATCCGCCAATTCACCTTCGACGAGTTCAAGCAATGGCTGAACGAGGGCAACACGCAGCGCCGGGTGACGCGCAGCAATGAGCCACAGCGTCCGAGCCTGCCGGAAGAAGTCACATACGGACCCGCATCGTTCAAGCCTAAGCCAATAGGCAAGTCGGTTTTCCGTGAGACTTCTGCAGATGGCATAAGTGATCTTCTGATCGATAGCGGCGTACGCAATGGTGCTGTGAAGTCCGGAATGCCGGTCACTGACAACCTGGACCTCGCACTGGGTCAGGGTAATAACAAGGGCGTCATCGTCCAGTTCCGGGGCGATGGCGTCTCCGGGGATGTGCGTTCGAAACCCGGCACGTCAGAGGCCACAGGACAGGAATACGACGTCAATTACGTGGGCGCTGATTCCATCGACCAGATCGCTTATCCAAAGGGCACTAAGCTGGTCCTGCGCGGAATCGCAAAGCGCGTTCTGAACCGCGATTTCAAGAAAACAACGACGATTGACGGCCGGATTGTCTGGACACGCAATGGGGTAGAGCCCGCTACCGATCTTCGCAACACACAGCGCATATCTGATCAGAGCAACATTCAGGAGGTTGGTAAGGCTTCTTCGCGCACAAGCCCCGGAGGCAAGCAGTCAATGCAGCCGGGCGAGAACTATACCGGATTCATTCGCGATGCTTATACCCCCATCCCGGGTGAGATGCCCAAGATCAGTAAGAAGCCAATCCGCCGCGAGGAAGTATTGCGTCCGTTCGTCAAGGCCCTTGGCGTCCCCCTGTATCAAGGACGTATCGCCAAGAATGCCAGGGAGCTCGGCTACTATATCCCGAACCAAGAAGTAATCCGACTGAAAAAGCGGGGCGATTTGGAAGTAGCGGCCCATGAGATCGCCCACATGCTGGATGACCGAGACCCGAAGATTGGAAAGGCATACCGGAACAACAAGACCTATCGCGAGGAGTTGCGTGGCCTGTCGTACGACAATAAAAAGATCTTTGAAGGATTCGCAGAGTTCGTCCGTCACTGGATGACGCAGCCTGATGTCGCCTATGGCAAGGCACCGAAGTTCGCACAGTGGTGGGACAACTACGTACAGAAATCCGATCACGCCGAGGCTATCGCCGATGCCCGTAAAGGCATGCGCCAGTGGTTCCTGCAGTCGGAGATCGACAAGGCGCGCTCCAAGGTTGGCGACCCTGGCGTCTCGTTGACGGACGTAATGGATGGCTGGGGAGACGAGTTCCGGCAGTCAATAGCCGATGATTTCCACGGCATACTGAAGATGGAATTGGACCTAACGGGGGAACGGGCACCAGCGGCCAGCGGGATCTACGAGACTGCGCGTTTGTCGCGGGCCGGCTATTCGATCGTCGACGGAGCGATGCGCTTCGGTTATCCGGTACTCAAGAAAAACGGATCATTCGCCTATGAAGGCAAGAGCCTGAGTGAGATATTCAATGAAGTCGGGAATCAGCTTGATGCCTGGCAGATGTACGCCATAGGCCGCTCCGCAAACGAGCTGATGGGGCAGGGCAGGGAGAACCTGTTCACACGCGCCGAGATCGACGCGATGCTGGCCCTGGAGACACCGGAGTTCAAGCAGGCCTTCGACGACTACCAGGAATGGAACACCGGTATTGTTGATTTCGCCGTCGATATGGGGCTAATCAACAAACAGCAGCGGGCCACGTGGCGTCGTTCCCAATATATCCCGTTTTACCGAGTGGGCTCAAACATAAAAAGCAGGAGATCCGGCGGCGTTGAGGGCAACATCAAGGCGTGGAAGGCGCTGACGGGCGGGACCGGGAACCTGAACGACATATTCGAGAACATGATCGAGAACGCATCGTATCTGATCACGGAGTCGATCAAGAACGATGTCCGTAGGCGGGTGGTTGACTTCGGCAAGAAGCAGCGCGGCGGAGGACGCTTCCTGACCAAGATTGCCAAGGAAACCAAGGCAATCAGTATCGACAAAGAACAGATTCGCCGGAAGATCATCGCGAGCTTGGGCCTTAATGCTTCTGATGTGGAGAGCGGGAATGTTCCTGAGAGCATGATCACCGCCATCGATACGATGGAGCGCAATCTGGAGAAAGACCCGGACTATCTGCGATTCTGGATGTTCGGACAGACGCCGAAGGCCAACAGCGAGGAACAGATCATCGCTGTGATGCGTGATGGCAAGCCGGAGTTCTATCAGGTTGCCGATCCGCTATTGTTCAGAGCCTTCGAGGCGTTGAACCCGAAACAAAAAAACGTGCTACGCCGTGGACTCTCAGCATCACGTCGACTTATACAAGGATCAGTGACACTGACACTTGATTTCATGACAGCAAACTTATGGCGCGATACGTTGAGCGGATGGACGTACAGCCGTGCAGGATTCCGCCCAGTGATCGATTCTGTGAGCGGATTGAAGTCCCGCATCACGCAGGACGAAAGCTACCGGGAGTTCATCGCCAACGCCGGTGGCATGGCCTCCTACATGGTTGACCCTGCGGCCTTCAAGAAGCACATGAGGCGGTTCTACAAGAAGAAGGGAATCAATTACCACACAGTTATCGACACTCCAGGGAAGCTCCTGTACATGTTCGAGACGCTAGCCGACTCGTTCGAGATGGCCACTCGAATCGGCGAGTTCAAGCGGGAAATGAACCGCGGAGAGAGCCCCCGCCATGCGGCATATCTAGCCCGTGAGGTTTCGACGGACTTCGCCATGCACGGTGACAGCGAGATCGCAGGGTGGTTGTACGATTCTGTACTGTTTCTCAAAGCCGGTGTCAACGGTCTTGATCGTGCCTTCAGAGGACTCACCAAAGATCCTAACAGAGCAGGTATCTGGGCACGCGCTACAACGCTTGCCAGCGTGTCGGCCACCCTATACCTCTACAACAGGAGCATCCCCTGCTACAACCAGCTTGAGGACTGGGACAAGGATACGAACTGGCACATCTTCATCAAGAAGGACGACACGGGAGACTGCGGGAAAGATTATCTTCACTTCCGGCTGCCGAAGATCTGGGAGATTGGTGCCTTTTCTTCGGTCGCCGAACGTGCCATGGAACAGATCATGAACGGGCTTGAGGCCGATGCTAAGAGCAAAGGAGTTGATCTGGTGAAATACGGGAAGGACGTTTCCAGGATATTCATAGATCTGTTCAAGATGGACTACATACCTGGCTTGGTGGAGCCAGCCTATGAGGTATACGCTCTCAACGAGAATCGGTTTTCAGGGCGCCAGATAGAGACACAGGGAATGCAGAGTCGGCAGCCCTGGGCCCGCTACAACGAATACACCTCTCCGATGTTCAAAGACCTGGGGGAAGCAACAAGAGATCTGCCGCCTTCCCTCCAGATCAGCCCAGAACGGGCCGAAGCGCTTTACCGCGGCTATACGAACACCATGGGCCTCTATGCCATGATGCTCGCAGAGGAGACATTCTACGAACGGAACCAGCCCGCTCGGCGCCTGGACCAGTACCCCGTGCTACGTCGCTTCTATCGCCAGGAGCCTGGGCGTACCAAGTACGAGACCAAGTTCTGGGAGTTCTACGACGAGGTGGCGCAGCTCCACAACACCGCGAACAAGATGGCCAGCGAAGCCCGCCCGGAGCTCTACGCCGAGATGTCGAAGAAGGAAGCGGAGCGCGTCTATCAGGCGGTCGAGGATGCGCGGCAGCAGCTTCTGGCTATCTCTGGGCAGATGGAAATGATCTACCGTGACACGGACATGTCACCAGATGAGAAGCGCAAGGTACTGGACGAGCTTTCCAGCCAGAAGAACGAGTTCCTGAAGCAGTTTGTCACCGAATATGAGAAAGCCGTCGAATAGGTGCTAGTTGGCGACAAATTTCAGTATGGCGTCTTTGACAACAAACCAAACCATCATCGCGGAAACAACCATCCAGAACAACAAGCTAGCACCGTACAGAATTAATGTGAGCGCAGACTTAAACCAGTGGCACCCTGATTTATTCTCGATCCATAGACTCTTTAGGATTCCAGGTGCGACCCGGATGAAAGTGCCGAACATCAAGACGGTCAACCCTGCGCTCATGGCGTAGCCGAAATGTCCTAATAGCCACTGCTGAGCCGCCTGCCAAAACCCAAACAGAAGCACCAGGACCAGCACGATGGCCAGTGAAACCTCCGACACCACCTTCTGTCTTTTGGCTGTCTCGTCCACGCCGACTCCAAGGTATCTTCCTTAGAGTACCACACAAAGACGGGGCGATGACGATAAACCGCTTTAAAATAAGAAGTTTATGTCTTGCGTGCTGCTCTCAACAGCGGGTAGGCCATAGGAAAATGAGCCGTAACACGTTGAATTGATTACCACCAAATTATGCTATTTTAGGCAGGTGTCGTACATACTCAATAAGGCGCCACTAGGCCATTTACCCTTTTCCTACGCCCCTGCATGGGGTGCAGGTGGTCGGAGGTTCAAATCCTCTCACCCCGACCATACATGGCGCGGCCTAGAGCTCCATAGGCCGTTCCTAATTTTAAGGCGTAGGAAAAAATAGGACTTCAGTAGGAAAACGACGGTCATGCTTGCCTCCGGGCGATGGCCTTGTGTCGGGTCGGGCGTACTGAAAATATCGTGCGTTCGCCCGGCATAGGTTGGCGGGCAGATCGCACTTCATGTTTTACCTCCGGGCTTGACTCGCTCCCAGTGCTCATGTCCAGCCATGTAATGCTCGGTCATTGACGGGCTCTCGTGGCCTCTCCAAGCCTGTATTTCCTCGGTTGTCCATCCCGCTTCTCGCAGTCGGTGCTCGGCAAGCCCAAGGATCTCATGGAAGGTGGGTCTCTCGCTTTCATCCAGATGATCGAATAGGCCGGCTGCATCGCGGGCCCGCTGGAATCCTCTGCTGATACTGGCGGGACTGAGCGGGCGGCCCTGGCGCTTTCGATTACCGGCGGTCTGGTGGACCAGGTACGGCGAGAACACGTTGTCGAGCTTGCATCGTCGGATGGTTTTGGCAAACGCGGGGGTGAGTGGCAGCATAAGCCGCTTCCCTGTCTTCCCTTGCTCAACCCTCAGATATCCGTCGATAACGTGGTCTACGCGCATGGTGGCGATGTCCTTGCGCCGCTGGAGACTGCATAGGCACAGCCCCATCGCCATACGTGTAGGTCGGTTGGCGTGACGATATATTGCCTTGAAGTCTTCCCACGTGAGAGGCCGTCGGCGTTTTGATTCCTGACGGACCAGCAAAGGGTCCGCCGGATTCCAGTCAAGTAACCCCACCGATATGCACCATTTGAACAACTGAATCATCCGTGTTCTGTGCATGTTGGCGGTGCGATCAGGCATCGGGCGCAGCCAGTTGAACAGGTCTCGTGTCTTGATCTCTGTCAACACCAGCGACCCGATCCCTTGTTCCACCTTACGAAGGCGCCATGCCCAATCGTCGCGGTGTGCGTCGGACATGCGCTGCATTGATAGGTGTTCCTTGCGGAACCGATGGATGGCGTGGGATAGCGTTTCTCGCTCTACGCCAGCAAGCCAGTCCCCCAGGTTGGTCTTCATGGCCAGCTTGGCATTGGCCGCCTTCGCCTGGCGTATGGCGTCGGTCTTGCTTGCAGTGAACTTCTTCCGCTTGTTGGTGACCGGATTTCGGTACTCCCAATAGCGATCAGAGTCTCTGCGGACACGGTAGAGATTGTCGGGTAGTTCGCGATTCTTTGTCATGCGGCTACGCGGTGGCATCGAGCAACCAGTCCCCATCGGCGGCGGTGGCATCCACTTTATCTACATCAATAAAGTAGCGTCCGCCAACCTTTCTCGCAGCATGGGCCGGCCACTCGCCGATCCGAATCTGGTTCCGGATGGTCTGAGTAGTCGGTCTAGGCTCGCCAAAGGCGTCCTCAACCCACTCACGCAAGAGGACCAGTTTCACGTTAAACCTCTGTATTAAAGAGATACATGTCTTACTCAGCGCGAACGTAGACGCCGGAGTATTGTGAAAGACCGGATCTTCCGTTTCGGTATTCGACCCCGTCGCTCAAGAAACACGTCGCGGTCGGTGCGCTCATGGAAGCGGTCAACAATAGTCTCGCCGCTCCGGAGCTTCACCCGGACCCGTTTGCCGCGGGGACAACCTGTGTGTCCGAGCGACATGGTCAATGCACCACGTAGTAGCTCGGAATACAGAATGCGATCTGTCGGCCGTCGGCGTCGATCCCTGAAACGGGCGTGTAGCCTTTCTCGATGCACTGGTCCTCGAATTGCTCTATGGGCTGCGTGGTATCGGCCTCAGCATTCCAGGAAGCGGCTATGCCGATTATTAGGCCAAACAGGAAAACGGCGATCAGAATTGCGATGTCGAGTTTCATCTTGTGGGCCTCCACCAGCCTTGATGCTCGTTGCTCCAGATCAGCCAGCGCATGACGTGAGCCAGAAATAGCGAAAGACGGACAAAGCGATCCTACGGGGCGGCATAGGCCCATCCTCCATTGTGTGGGATCAGTCTCTCCGGAACCTCCCACGGCTCCATATGGATAACGGGCCGGGCAGCGGCGAGGAACCAGTCGCGCTCCATTTCCATGCCCTCGGAGTCCTGCCAGCCGGGCAGCCGGCAGAGGATCATGGCGTCGCAGCGGTGCATGAACGCCTGGCAGCGAGCCATCCACCATTCATGATCGAGGTGTTCCAGACCGCCGTGCTCCGCGATCCCGTAACTGTGGGCGATGGGCGAGAACACGTCGATGCCCTCGCGCATGAGGAATGCGGCCTGTTCGCAGGCGGAACGGTAGGCAGCGTGCAGGTCCTGGGCCTTGGAAAATGGCGTGCCGAGATACGCGAGCATCACTCCCGCTCCTGTTTGTAGGCGTCCCACATGGCGGTATAGACCTTAGCCCCGTCGAATCTCTCAGAGGAAACAAAGGCGTGGCGGTATGCTTCCATCATCTCCACCGTCGGCTCTCTTGGCCGTAGCTCCAGGTCTTCGGGCCAGTCGGCAAGGATGGCGTCGAGGTGATCTGCGAACTCTGCACAGCGGTCAGCATCACACAGTGTGATGCTCTGGCCCATATCACGGTACTCATCCCGCAGCTCCACCAGTCGTTG
>Ga0102944_1001924_pt1 | contig 12911 bp, 12 predicted proteins | sample SalPonD_shore_MG_FD_78172 | JGI IMG/M metagenome (GOLD analysis project Ga0102944, IMG submission 78172) | Salt pond soil microbial communities from South San Francisco under conditions of wetland restoration - Salt Pond MetaG... | ecosystem: Environmental > Aquatic > Marine > Intertidal zone >...
ACCGCCGCTCCTGCGCCAGACCTGGACCATGGCGGGAGCGGCGCCCCCCGCCGTCATTGCGAGTCCCGCCCCTTAGCCTGCCCGGGGAGCGGGCTGGGGCCCAACTGGGTGGAGGCTTAGGGGCGGGACGCGGCAATCTGCCGGATTGGGCTCCGCCACGGAGGTCGCCACGCTTCGCTCGCGACGACGGCCAACGGCGGCGGGACCGGCCGCCTCTCCCCCCGCCGTCATGGCGAGGGCCCTGGCGGGACCCGGACTGACGGCAGGGCCGGCCCTGCCGTCAGTCCGGGTGCGGATACAGCGGGAAGGTGGGCGCCGGCGGGTTGAGCACGCGGTGCAGGCGCCGGCGGGGGGTGCCGGGGTGGGGCCGGGCGCGGCCGATGCGGGCGGCCAGCTGGGGCTGGTCCACGCGCAGGATGCGGCCGGTTTCGGCGCGCGCCTCCTCGCCGGCGGTCAGCGCCGCCTCCGGGCCCAGGGCATGGCCGGCGTGGGCCAGCTCCAGGCCGATGCGCTGGTACGCCCGGCCCACCGCCAGCCACTGCCGGCGGCCGTCGCCGCCGGGGGTGGACAGCACGATCAGGGCGGAGGCCCGGCGGATGCGGCGGCCGGTCTTGCGCCTGGGGTCGAACAGGGCCGGCAGGTGGTCCATGGTCCGGCGCACACCCCGCGCCAGCCAGCCCGGGAAGCGCCGGAAGCGGGTCAGGGCCAGGCCGTCGCGGCGCTCCTCCAGCTCGCCCTGGTCCTTGCGCAGCCAGGCCAGGAGCTCGCGGCGGAAGGCGGGATCCCGCCACTGGCGCGAGGCGGTGGCGGCGGCGTGGCCAGCCAGGCCGTCCTGCCAGTGGTCCTCGGCCCAGGACAGCGCAACCTCGCCCAGGTCCAGGGCCTCCAGGGCGTCGCGCACCGCCGGCTCCACCGGGCCGGTGAGCGGGCCGTGGGCGGTGCGCCGGCGCGCCTGCAGGTCCACCCGGGGGTCGGGCTCGGGCAGCTCGCCGGGCTCGCCGAGGGCGATGCGCACCGCGGTGGGGCCCTCCTCGCCGTCGGGGAACCACTCCAGCTCCGGGGCGTAGCCCAGATCGCGGGCGGCGATCAGGAAGTTCTCCAGGGCCGCGCCCAGGGCGATGAACAGCAGCCGCCCGGAGGGATCGGCGCGGCTCAGCCGGCGGCTGGGGTCCCACTGCAGGTCCGCCACCGCCGGGTCCTTGGCGCGGAAGCGCCAGGGCTGGGTATTGTAGGGCGACGGCGCCATGGCCGCCCGGCCCACCAGGTAGTCCAGCCGGCGCTGGGGCTCGGCCTCGCGCAGGAAGGCGCGCGGGTCGGTGGCCGGCATGTCCCCCGCTTCCTCAGCCATGCCGGGCCTCGCTTTCGGTCCAGGCGGCGTGCAGGCGGATCAGGGTGTCCAGGTCCACCGCGCCGTGGGCGGGCAGCTCCACCTCGCCGCGGACCACCCGCGCCGGCTCGGCATCGGGCTCGCCGAAGCCGTCGAATACCGCCAGCGCGCCGGGGAAGTCGTGGCTGCCGGTGTACTCGCTGGTGGTCACCACCACCGGCAGGTGCGCCGCCACCGCGGCCTCCACGCCCGGCCGGGAGTCCTCCACCGCCAGGCAGGCCCCGGGCGCCAGCCCCAGATCGGCCAGCGCCTTGTCGTAGGCATCCGGCGAGGGCTTCTTCGCCGCCACCTCGTCGCCGGCCACGATCACCTCGAACCACTCCGCCGCCTCCGGGGCCAGGGTGTGGCGCAGCAGCTCCATCAGCGGCGCGCGCGTGGTGGTGGTGGCGATGGCCAGGCGGATGCCGGCCTCGCGCGCCTCGCGCAGCAGGCGCAGGATGCCCGAGCGCGGCGGCACCAGCCCGGCGCGGATGCGCTCGGTGTAGACCTCGGCCTTGCGCTGGTGCAGGCCCTTGACCCACTCCCAGTCGGGCTCGGGCTCGCCCTTGTGCTCGGTCCAGTAGTGGCGGATGCGCTCCTTGCCGCCGGGCACGGCCAGCAGCTGGCCGTAGAGCTCGGGGCTCCAGCGGTCTTCCAGGCCGGCCTCCTCGAAGGCCACGTTGAAGCCGGCGCGGTGGGCGTCGCGCTCGGTCTCGGCCAGGGTGCCGTCGACGTCGAAGATCATGGCCTGCAGGCGGCTCATCGTGGGTGGTCCTCCATGGTCCAATCTATGCCGTCTGCCCCGGGGCGAACAAGCCGAAAACCCAGCCGATGTAGCCGGCATAGGCCGCCAGCAGCAGCGCGCCCTCGAGGCGGTTGATGTGATAGCTCCCGCGGGGGCCGTTGAGGAAGATGGGGCCGAGCACCAGGGTCAGGGCCAGCAGCACCGGCAGGTCCCGCCACACCGCCTCGCTTCCGGCCGGCAGGCCGCCGAGCATGGCCGGCAGCCCCAGCACCAGCAGGATGTTGAGCAGGCAGGAGCCCACCACGTTGCCCACCACCAGGTCGTCCTCGCGCTTGGCCACCGCCGCCAGGCTGGCGGCGAGCTCGGGCAGGCTGGTGCCGAAGGCGACCACGGTGAGGCCGATGACCAGGTCGGAGAGGCCGAAGTAGACGGCGATGTCGGCGGCGCTGGCCACCAGCAGGCGGCTGCCCGCCACCAGGCCGGCCAGCCCCACCGCGATCCAGATGGCGGCGCGGCCGCCGCTCAGCTCGGTGGGCACCTCCTCCGAGGCCTCGGCCAGGAACGGATCCTCGGCCCCGGCGCGGGCGCTGCGCACGGTCCATACCGCGTAGGCCACAAGCCCCAGGGTCAGCAGCACGCCGTCCACCCCGCCCAGGCGGCCGTCCAGCACCATCAGCAGCAGCACCACGGTGGCGCCCACCAGCACCGGGAACTCGCGGCGCAGCACCCGGGAGTGCACCCCCAGCGGCAGCAGCAGCGCGGACAGCCCCAGGACCAGGCCGATGTTGGCCACATTGCTGCCCACCACGTTGCCGAAGGCCATGGCCGGCGTGCCCTGGTACTGGGCGGCGAGGTTGACCAGCAGCTCCGGCGTGCTGGTGCCCAGGGACACCACGGTCAGGCCCACCACCAGAGTGGAGACCCCGAGATGGCGGGCCAGGCCGGCGGCGCCGCGCACGAAGCCCTCCGCGCCCCAGACCAGGAGCAGCAGGCCGGCCAGCGCCAGGCCGACGTCGAAAATGAAGTCCATGGGCCCTCCGTTGTGGGGACGGGGCTGTTAGGCTAACGGCCATGAACAAGGCCATCACCAGCCCCTGGATCCTGCCGGTTCTGCTGCTGGGCGCGGCCATCGCCCTGCTGATCGGGCTGCAGCAGCTGATCGGGGGCCGCGAGGCGCCCGAGCACGGCCCGGGCATCCCGCGCGACGCCGCCGTCGAGGCGGTGCGCAAGGCGCCCGCCGACCCCTTCCGCTACGGCGGCCGCACCATCGGCACGGTACTCAACCAGCTGGAGCCGCCGCCGGGATGGACCGATACCGGCTGGCGGGTGACCGCCGATGCGGACGGCGGCTACCGCACCGCCCGGCGCTACGTCAGTCCCGACGGCGCGGAGCGGGTCTACGCCTTCACCGTGGGCGACGACCTGGACAGCGTCTGGCCCGCCAACGGCCGGGCGCGCGCCCTCATGCACAAGGGGCCGCGGCCGCGCGACTGACCGGGGCGCCCGCCCGCGGGCAGGATACCAGGGCGAGCCGCCGCTTTGGGTGGCCAACCGCTTTCCGGTATCCTATGGCGCTGCTGGCGCTGCCGCCGGCACCCCGCCTCCCCGGCCTCGCCGGCCGGGGCCCGCAGCTTACGGAGACCCCCTTGCAAGCCCGACTCGCCGAGCTCCTCGAGCACGCCCTCGCCAGCCTCCGCGACCGGGGCGTGATCCCCGCCGACAGCGAGGCCGTGATCCAGCTGGAGCGCCCGCGCGAGGAGGGCCACGGCGATTTCGCCTGTAACCTCGCCATGCGCCTGGCCAAGACCGCCGGCCGCAAGCCGCGCGAGCTGGCCGAGGAGATCGTGGCCGCCCTGCCCGAGGCCGAGGAGATCGCGCGCGTGGAGGTGGCCGGCCCGGGCTTCATCAACCTGCACCTGGCCGAGTCCGTGTTCCAGGCGGTGGTGCCCGAGGCGCTGCGCGCCGGCGAGTCGTTCGGGCAAGGCGACGCCGGCGGCGGCGAGCGGGTGCAGATCGAGTTCGTCTCCGCCAACCCCACCGGCCCGCTGCACGTGGGCCACGGCCGCGGCGCCGCCTACGGCGACGCCCTGGCGCGGGTCATGCGGGCGGCCGGCTACGACGTGGAGACCGAGTACTACGTCAACGACGCCGGCCGCCAGATGGACATCCTCGCCGCCAGCGTCATGAGCCGCTACCGCCAGCAGGTCCGCGGCGAGTCCGAGCCCTTCCCGGGCAAGGGCTACCAGGGCGACTACATCCGCGACATCGCCGGCGCGGTGCGCGCGCGCTTCGGCGACGAGCTGGACTTCGACGCCGGCGTCCTGGCCGCCGAGGAGGATCCGGAAAAGGCCATCGACGCCCTCATCCGCGCCATCCGCGCCGGCATCGGCGAGGAGGCCTTCGCCGGGGTCCGCGCCATGGCCCTCGACCACATCCTGGGCGAGATCCGGGCCGACCTCGATGCCTTCGGCGTCGCCTTCGACAGCTGGGCCCGCGAGAGCGAGGCGGTGGCCGCCGGCACGGTGGGCCAGGCCCTTGCCCAACTGCGCGAGGCCGGCTACGTCTACGAGGCCGACGGCGCCACCTGGTTCGCCAGCTCCGAATTCGGCGACGAGAAGGACCGCGTGGTGACCCGCGCCGACGGCGTGGCCACCTACTTCGCCAACGACATCGGCTACCACCGGGCCAAGTACGGCCGGGACTTCGACCACCTCATCGACATCTGGGGGGCCGACCACCACGGCTACGTGCCGCGGGTGAAGGCAGCCATGCAGGCGCTGGGCCTGGACGCCGAGCGCCTGGAGATCCTGCTGGTGCAGTTCGCCAACCTGTTCCGCGCCGGCGAGAAAGTGGCCATGTCGACGCGCTCGGGCGAGTACGTGACCCTGCGCCAGCTGGTGGACGAGGTGGGCCGCGACGCCGCCCGCTTCATCTACGTCCTGCGCCGCTCCGACCAGCACATGGACTTCGACCTGGAGGTGGCCAAGCAGGAGACCGAGGACAACCCGGTCTACTACATCCACTACGCCCACGTGCGCATCAGCAGCATCCACGCCAAGCTGGCCGACGCCGGCCAGGGCCAGCCGTCCGCCGCGGAGCTGGCCGAGGCGGACACCGCGCTGCTCGCCGAGGACAAGGAGCGCCGGCTGCTGCGCAAGCTGCAGCGCTACCCGGAGACGGTGGCCGGCGCCGCGGTCGCCCGCGAGCCCCACCGCGTGGCGCGCTACCTGCAGGAGCTGGCCACCGAGTTCCACGGCTTCTACAACGCCCACCGCGTGCTGGTGGACGACGCCGAGCTGCGCCGCGCCCGCCTGGCCCTGGTGGAGGCGGTGCGCCAGGTGCTGGCCAACGGCTTGGACCTGCTCGGCGTTGCCGCGCCGGAGCGGATGTAGCCGTGGCCGCCCGGGGCCGCAGCCGCCGGCGGCGCAAGGACAGCCGCAAGGAGGCGCTGCAGGCGCTGGTTTGGTTCATCATCGGCCTGGGCCTGGGCCTGGCGGTGCTGCTGCCCCTGCTGTTCGGCGGCGACGGCGGCGGCGAGTCCCCGGAGCCCCCCGCCGACCAGCCGGCACCCTCCCGCAGCCAATCCGCCCCCGCCTCCCAGGCCGACCGGCCGGAGAGCTCCGCCGCCCCGGCAGCCGAGCCCCCGGAGCAGTCCGCCGGGACCGGCGGAGGCACCGCGACCAGCCGGCCGGCCGACTCCGGCGACGCCGGCGGGGAACGCCGGACCGGCCGGGACAAGCGCGACGAGGTGGACGGCTACCGCTTCTACACCCTGCTCCCCAAGATGGAGGTCCAGGTGCCCGGCGGGGACGGGGACGGCAGCGGCGGCGAGCAGGGCCGGGCCGACGGCGAGGGCCGGGCCGCCTCCGCCCCGCAGCCCCAACCGCAATCGGGCGAGACGCCCGAGGCCCGCTCCGGGGGGCGCTTCCTGGTGCAGGTGGCCGCCTTCCGCACCCGCAAGGCGGCGGAGAAGCTCAAGGCGCGGCTGGCCCTGAAGGGACTGCAGGCGCGCGTGGTCAGCGCCGACCTCGATGCCAAGGGCACCTGGCACCGGGTGCGGCTGGGGCCCTACAGCGGCCGCGCCGACGCCGAGCGCATCCGCGACCGCCTGGAGGGCGACGGCATGCGGGGCATGATCCTGCGCCGCTAGCCGCCGCGGCGGCCAACCAAAAACGCCGGGCCCGTTCAGGGCCCGGCGTTTTCTTGGGCGGCCTGCGGCGCCGGGCTCAGTCGCCGGCCTCCTCCAGGGCGTCGGTCACCTCTTGTTCCGGGAAGCCGCGATAGACCTTGCCGTCGAAGTAGACGGTGGGCACCGAGTGCAGGCCGATCTTGTCCGCCTGCTTGCGGAAGCGCTTGAGCAGGCCGTCGGCCTGACCGGAGGCGACGCAGCCGCGCACCTTGCGCGGGACCTCGACGCCCTTGTGCTTGAGCACCTCATAGACGTCGGCGACCTTGTCCGGCTTGCTGCCCTTGAGGGCGTCGAACAGATCCGACTGGCGGTCGGCCGCGGTGCAGGCGAGCACCTTGGCCTTGGGCCGGGAGTGCTTGTGCATGTCCAGCGGCAGCCACAGCAGGTAGCCGGCGAGCTGATCGCCGTGCTTGTCCATGAGCTTGTCGATGCGGCCCTTGGCGGCCTGGCAGGCGGGGCAGTCGGGATCGGTGAACATGGCGAACTCCACCGGCGCGCCGGCGTCGCCATAGACCGGTTTGAGGCCGTCGGTCAGGGCCTTCCAGGAGATCAGGCTGCCGCGCCAGCTGCGCTTGGAGGCCTCGGTCAGGTTCTGGTTGTCCGGGCCGTACATCTGGCCCACCAGGGCGAAGTCCTGGCCGGTGTAGACGCCCACGGCCTGGGGCCCGCGGCGCGGGATGCGGACCTCGAACAGGAACTCGCGCAGGCCCTCCATGCCGGTGGCCCGCTCGTGGATGATGCTGCGCTCGAACTTGTCGGGTACGCGCTCGGCCATGGCCTCCTTGGCCCGCTGGCGGGGCTTGGTTCCGGCATCCTGGGGATAGAGCTTGCCCACCAGGGCGTAGTCGCCGCCCTGGTGCACGTAGATATCCAGCGGCACCCAGCCGCGGCGCGACTTGGCCTGGTAGGAGGCCTTCACCCAGCCGGACACCTTGGCCTTCTCGACGCCCTTGTCGCGGGTCTCCACGCCGCTCGGCACGATCTGGTCCAGGACGCGGAGGGCCTTCTCCCCCACCACCAGGTCGTCGTAGGCGACCGCCGGCCCGGCGGCCAGGAGGGCAAGGAGGGCGGCGGCCAGGATGGGGCCGAGCCTCGTGAGCTTGTGCAAGGGTTCCTCCCGCAGCGAATGGGGTGATTGGGAAACGCGTCCGGGGCCCGGCAAGGGGGCACCGGGCGAACAGGCTACCAGAGGCGGGCCGGAGCCGGGGCGGGGGGCGTCAGCCCTCCTCGTCCTGGGCCAGGCGGCGCAGGGCCTCGAGGTCGTGGATCTGGACCTGCTTGCTCTTGACCGTCACCAGGCCCTTGTCCCGGAAGCGCCGGTACAGGCGGCTGACCGTCTCGGGCGCCAGGCCCAGGTAGCTGGCCAGGTCCTGGTTGGAGATCTTGAGCCGAAAGTCGTTGGGGGAATAGCCGAGCTTGCCGAAGCGCCGCGAGACATCCAACAGGAAGCTCGCCAGGCGGGGATCGGCGGCGGCCTGGGACTGGCTGCGGCGCTCGCGGTCGTCCTTGTGGATCTCCTGGCTCATGAGCTTGAACAGCTGCTTGCGCAGCCCGGGCAGCTTGCCGGCCAGGTCGTCCAGACCCTCGAAGGGGATCTCGCACAGGCTGGTGGTGTCCAGGGCCCGGGCCGAGCAGGAGTGGGAACCCTCGGCGATGGCATCCAGCCCCACCAGCTCCCCCGGGAAGTGGAAGCCGGTGATGTGCTCGTCACCGTCCTCCTCGAGGACGAAGGTCTTGACCACCCCCGAGCGCACGGCGAACAGGGTGCGGAAGGCGTCGCCGGTGCGATAGGCGTAATCGCCCGCTTGCAGGGGGCGCTTGCGCTCGATGATGGTATCCAGCCGCTCCAGATCCTCCTTGCCCAGGCCGTAGGGCAGACACAGGTCGTGGATGCTGCAGCGCTCGCAGACGGCGCGAACGGTATCGAGATCGACAACCGGAGACGTGTTCCGGGAGGTCATAGACCCATCCGATATCCAAACCGGGGAATTTCGGGAAGGGGGGCGGGCGAGGACAAGCCCAGCCCCGCTTTCCCCCGAACTCCATAGTTGCCTGATACGCTCTTTGATTCAAGGGGACAAAAAGTAGGGGCATCCCCAACGGCCAAGGAAGGAACCGGAATGAGCGACGAATACGCCCGCTTCGGCATCGGTCAGGTGGTCCACCACCGGCGTTTCGGCTACCGCGGGGTAGTGGTGGGGATGGACCCCGAGTTCCGGGGCACCGAGGCCTGGTATCAGCTCATGGCCACCAGCCAGCCGCCCAAGGACCGGCCGTGGTACCAGGTGCTGCCCCACGGCGCGGCCCATCGCACCTACGTGGCCGAGCGCAACCTGGAGCCGGACCGCAGCGGCGAGCAGATCGACCATCCCGAGCTGGGCGAGTTCTTCCGCGCCTTCGACGGCTCGCGGTATGTTCCCCGGGAGGGGTCCGAGCCATGAGGAGACCACCCATGCTGCGCCCGATCGCCTGCGCCCTGCTGCTCCTGGCGGCCGCCCCCGCGGCCGCGGCCGCGGACCCGGCCGCCGCGGTGGCCGGCTGGCTGGAAGAGGCCCGCGACCACGTGCCCCAGATTGACGCCGCCACATTGCACGAATGGGTCAGCAGCGAGCGCGACTTCGTGCTGCTGGACGTCCGCCTGCCCGCGGAGCGCTCCGCCCAGGGCAGCATCGACCCCTTCCGCGAGGTGGACATCCCGCGCGGCTACCTGGAGCTCAAGGCCCCGGACAAGCTCGCGGACACCGAGGCCGCGGTCGTGGTCTACTGCGGAACCGGCAAGCGCAGCCTGCTCGCGGCCCGCACCCTGCAGCGCATGGGCTACAGCGACGTGACCAACCTCAGCGGGGGCGTCCACGCCTGGCAAGAGGCCGGCTACGAGCTGGCGCCCTGAGCGCCTCCGGACCCCGCCCCACTGACCGGAGCCACCATGGAGCATCATCTGGAACTGGCCATCACGCTGGTGGTGGCCATCGGCCTGGCCGCCCAGTGGCTGGCCTGGCGCTTCAACCTGCCCGCCATTGTCCTGCTCACCGCCGCCGGTCTGGCGGTGGGCCCGGGGCTCGGACTGGTGGACCCCGCCCGCGACTTCGGCGGCCTGCTGCGGCCGCTGGTGGCGCTGGCGGTGGGGGTGATCCTGTTCGAGGGGGGATTCAGCCTCCACATCCACGAGGTGCGCCATACCGCCCGCGCCATTCTGCGCCTGATCACCCTGGGCGTGGCCCTGGCCTGGGTCCTGGGCGCGGCCGCCGGCCACTGGATCGCCGGGCTGTCGTGGCCGGTGGCGGCGGTGCTGGGCGCCATCCTGGTGATCACCGGGCCCACCGTGATCGGCCCCCTGCTGCGCCAGGCCCGGCTGCAGGCCCGGCCCGCCTCCTTCCTCAAGTGGGAGGGCATCATCAACGACCCGGTGGGCGCCCTGCTGGCCATCCTCACTTTCGAATACCTGGTCCATTCCGGCCCGGCCTCGCCCCTGTGGCAGGTGGCCGGGGGCCTGCTGCTGGCGGCGGGCATCGCAGCGGCGCTCGGCGGGGGCGGCGGCTACCTGCTGGGACGCGCCTTCGACCGGGGCGTGGTGCCGGAATTCCTCAAGGCCCCGGTGCTGTTCGCCACCATCCTGCTGGTCTACGCCCTGGCCAACCTGGTGCAGGCCGAGTCCGGGCTGCTGGCCACCACCGCCATGGGCCTGGTCATGGGCAACATGCGCCTGGCCTCGAGCCTGGAGCTGCGCCGGTTCAAGGAGCACATCGTGGTGATCCTGATCTCGGTGCTGTTCGTGGTGCTGGCGGCGGACCTGCAGCCGGGCCTGCTGGCCGCCCTGGACTGGCGCGCCGGGGCCTTCGTGCTCGCCATGCTGCTGGCGGTGCGGCCGCTGGCGGCGGGGCTGGCCACGGTGGGGGCCTACATGACCTGGCGCGAGCGCCTGCTGGTGGCCGGCGTGGCGCCGCGCGGCGTGGTCACCGCGGCCATGGCCGGTGTCCTCGGCCCCGCCTTGGTGGAGCAGGGCTACGCCGACGGCCGCCTGCTGCTGCCGCTGGTGTTCGGCGTGATCCTGCTGACGGTGTCCGTGCACGGCTTCACCATTCGCCCGCTGGCGCGCTGGCTGGGCCTGGTGGCGGCGCGCCGCGACGGCGTGCTGATCGTCGGCGCCCAGGGCTGGACCGTCGAGCTGGCCAAGGTCCTGGACAAGCTGGACATCCCGGTGACCGTGGCCGATTCCTCCTGGCACCGCCTGCGCCCGGCGCGCATGGCCGGGCTCACCACCCAGTCGGGCGAGCTGCTGTCCGAGCTCGGCCAGCAGCGCCTGGACCTGTCGGGCATCGGCTACCTGCTGGCGGCCACCGACAACGACGCCTACAACGCCCTGGTGTGCACCCGCTTCGCCCCGGAGCTGGGGCGCGACCGGGTGTTCCAACTGCCCACCGCGGAGGCGGAGGAGGGCCAGAACCGCGCTTTCAGTCACACCCTGCGCGGCCGCGTGGCCTTCTCCGAGGAGGCCACCTTCGACCGCATGATGCAGCGCCACTACCTGGGCTGGACCTTCCAGCTCACCCGCCTCACCGACGAGTTCACCTATGACGACTTCCTCCAGCACTGTCCGGTGAACGCGGAGAACCTGCTGCTGGTGCGCGACAGCGGCGAGGTGGTGTTCCAGTCGCCGGAGGCGCCGCTGGAGCCGGCCAACGGCGACTCCATCGTGTGCTACCGCCCTGCCCGCTCCGAGCGCGAGCGCGCCGCCGGCTCCACACAGCAGCAGCCGACCTCCTGAGCCTTCCCCGGACCCTGCCCGGCGGGCGTATGCTGGAAGCGGGAGGACGACAGAGGAGGCCGCCATGGCCGACCGCCTGGCCATCGCCCGCGACTGGCTGCCGCGCTACACCGGCCTGCCGCTGGAGGCGTTCGGCGATCACATCCTGCTCACCAACTTCCACCACTACCTGGAGACCTACGCCGAGGAGACCGGGGCCACCATCCACGGCCTCGACCGCCCCATGCAGGCCATCAGCGGCGGCGACGGCCTGACCCTGATCAACTTCGGCATCGGCACCGCCAACGCCGCCACCGTCATGGACCTGCTCACCGCCATCCACCCCCGGGGCGTGCTGTTCCTGGGCAAGTGCGGCGGGCTCAAGGAGTCCACCGAGATCGGCCATTTCATCCTGCCCATCGCCGCCATTCGCGGCGAAGGCACCAGCGATGACTACTTCCCGCCCCAGGTGCCCGCCCTGCCCTCGTTCAAGCTGCACAAGTTCGTATCCGAGAAGATCCTGGAGCGCGGCCATGACTACCGCACCGGCGTGGTCTACACCACCAACCGCCGCCTGTGGGAGCACGACCCCGAGTTCATCGCCCGGCTGGAGCGCATGACGCCCATCGCCGTGGACATGGAGACGGCCACCCTGTTCATCGTCGGCCACGCCAACGAGATCGCGCGCGGCGCCCTGCTGCTGGTCTCGGACATGCCGCTGACCCCCGACGGCATCAAGACCGAGGCCTCCGACCGCCGGGTAACCGGCCGCTGGGCGCGCGATCACCTGGAGATCGGCATCGCCGCCCTGCGCGAGATCGGCGCCAGCGGCGAGAAGATCAAGCATTTCCGGTATTAGGGTATTGCCGTCATCGCGAGGCCCCGCATCGCGAGGCCCCGCAGGGGCCGCGGCGATCTCCGCGGGCGGAGACTGTGGTCCGGGAACTTGCTTCCCAGCTAGCCGAAAGCTCGGCCCTGGCGAGCGATCGGGGGTTGTCCAGGCGGCGCGTCTTCGCCAAGGAGGTTGCTTCGTCGCTTCGCTCCTCGCAATGACCTGCTTCTTCGGGATGGGAGACGGTGGTGCCTAGAACAACCCCCGATCCCAATACGGCTGCCCGGCGAAGGTCTCCACCAGGAAATCGACGAAGGCGCGCACCTTGGCCGGCAGGTGGCGGCGCTCCGGATAGACGGCGTAGATGGACAGCTCGCGGGTGCGGTAGCCGGGCAGCAGGGGCCGGAGGCGGCCGGCGCGGAGGTCGTCACCGGCGATGAAGGTGGGCAGCAGGGCGATGCCGAGGCCGGCCACGGCGGCAGCGCGCAGGCCGTCGCCGTGGTTGACCTGGAGGTTGCCGCCGACGCGCACGGTCTCCGGGCCGCCCGGGCCGTCGAAGGGCCACTCCGGGCCCTGGCGCGAATAGGCGTAGGTCAGGCCATTGTGGCGGGCGAGGTCGGCCGGGGTGCGCGGCTCCCCGAAGCGCGCCAGGTAGGCGGGGGCGGCGCACACGACGTGGCGGGCCGGGGCCAGGCGCCGGGCGATGAGGCTGGAGTCGGGCAGCTCGGCGATGCGCACGGCGACGTCGAAGCCGGACTCCACCAGGTCCAGGACGCGGTCGTCCACGGTCATGTCCACGGACACCTCGGGATAGCGGGCCAGGAAGTCCGAGATCACCGGCGCCAGGTGGAGACTGCCGAAGGACACCGGGGCGTTCACCGTCAGCACGCCGCGCGGACGCTCCTGCAGCCGGGCCACCGCCTCCTCCCCGGCCTGGGCGGCGGCCACCGCCTGGCGGGCATGCTGGTAGAGGGTCCGGCCGGCCTCGGACAGGCTCAGGCGGCGGGTGGTGCGGTGCAGCAGGCGCACCCCCAG